>Ga0307511_10004421_pt1 | contig 14347 bp, 11 predicted proteins | sample 13_EM_MG_FD_200266 | JGI IMG/M metagenome (GOLD analysis project Ga0307511, IMG submission 200266) | Populus trichocarpa ectomycorrhiza microbial communities from riparian zone in the Pacific Northwest, United States - 13_EM | ecosystem: Host-associated > Plants > Roots > Unclassified | place... | reverse complement strand
CATGGGTTGGACATCGGGGCGATGACCGTCTTCCTCATGTGCTTCAAGGAGCGCGAGGAGTTGATGGACCTGTACGAGGCGGTATCGGGCACCCGGATGCATGCCACGTACTACCGGCCCGGCGGCGTCTATCGTGACCTGCCCGATTCCATGCCGAAGTACCAGGCTTCGAAGTGGCGCTCGCAGAAAGACGTGGACCGTCTCAACGAGGCCCGCTCAGGCACGATGCTCGACTTCATCAAGGCCTTCACGGACCGCTTCCCGGCGAACATCGACGATTACGAGACCCTGTTGACCGACAACCGCATCTGGAAGCAGCGCACGGTCAACATCGGAGTCGTCTCGCCCGAGCGCGCCATGCAACTGGGCTTCACCGGTCCCATGCTGCGCGGCTCGGGGGTCGAATGGGACCTGCGCAAGAAGCAGCCCTACGAAGTCTACGATCGCATGGACTTCGACATCCCGGTCGGTGTGCACGGCGACTGTTATGACCGCTACCTCGTCCGTGTCGAGGAGATGCGCCAGTCCAACCGCATCATCCGCCAGTGTGCCGATTGGCTCGCAGCCCATCCCGGGCCGGTGATGGTCGATGACCGCAAGGTCCGGCCACCCAGCCGCGAGCGGATGAAGGACGACATGGAATCCCTCATTCACCACTTCAAGTTCTTCACCGAAGGGTACGAGGTGCCCGAGGGTGAGACCTACGCGGCCATCGAGGCGCCCAAGGGTGAGTTCGGCATCTACCTGATTTCAGATGGCGCCAACAAACCCTACCGGTTGAAGTGTCGTGCGCCCGGTTTCGCGCACCTGGCCGCGCTCGAGGAGATGTGCACGGGTCACATGCTCGCCGACGTCGTGGCGGTGATCGGCACCCAGGATATCGTGTTCGGGGAAATCGACCGTTGAGTACAAACACCAAGCCAGGCGCGCTCGGCGCGGACAGCAAGCTCAAGCTGTTGACGCAAAGCACACGCCACGAAATCGACGAGTGGGTGAAGAAGTTCCCACTGGGCCGGCAACGTTCGGCCACCATCTCGGCGCTGCGGGCGGTGCAGGAACAGAATCACGGCTTCCTCACTCCCGAGCTGATGGATGCAGTGGCCGAGTACCTGAACCTGCCGCCCATCCAGGTGTACGAGGTCGCGAGCTTCTACTCGATGTTCGAGACTCACCCGTGCGGCCGCCATCATGTCAGCATCTGCACGAACCTGTCGTGCATGCTGAACGGCGCCGAGGATCTCGTGGCGCATACGGAAAAGAAGCTGGGCATCAAGCTCAACGAGAGCACGCCGGACAAGCGCATTTTTCTGAAGCGGGAAGAAGAGTGCCTGGCCGCCTGCACCGGCGCTCCCATGATGATGGTCGACCACGTGTTTCACGAGTACCTGACACCCGAGAAACTCGACAAGATCCTGGATGACCTGAAATGAGCGATTGGGCCGACAAACAGAACCTGCTGTTGTTCGAGGCGCTGAAGTACGACCAGCCCTGGACCCTGAACAGCTACCGTAAGATCGGCGGGTACGACATCTGGGAGAAGATGCTCGCGGAAAAGCCAACGCGCGATTCCGTCATCGATACCGTCAAGGGATCGGGCCTGCGTGGCCGCGGTGGAGCAGCCTTCCCCACCGGTATGAAGTGGAGCTTCATGCCGCGCAACTCGCCGGTTCAGAAGTACCTCGTCTGCAACTCCGACGAGAGTGAGCCCGGCACCTGCCACGATCGCGACATCCTGCGGTATACCCCGCACGCCCTGATCGAGGGCCTGGCGATCGGCGGCTATGCGACCAACTCCACGGTTGCCTATAACTACATCCGCGGTGAGTTCCTGGGTGAGCCCATTCCGCGCTTCGAAGCGGCGCTGAAAGAGGCGTACGCGGCGGGTCTCCTTGGCAAGAACATCAAGGGCACGGGCATCGATTTCGACATTTACACCTTCGTCGGCGCTGGTGCTTACATCTGCGGCGAAGAAACCGCAATGTTGGACTCGCTCGAGGGCAAGACCGGCAAGCCGCGGTTCAAGCCGCCGTTTCCGGCCAACTTTGGCCTGTACGGCGCGCCGACGACGATCAACAACACGCAGAGTTTCGCTTCGGTTCCCGCGATCCTGCGCAAGGGCCCGGAATGGTTCGTGCAGCTCGGCCCGAAGAACGCCGCCGGCACTGTCATCTTTTCCGTCTCGGGACACGTCGAGAAGCCGGCGAATCTCGAGCTGCCGCTGGGCATTCCGTTCAAGGATCTGCTGGATCTGTGTGGCGGCGTCAAGGGTGGCCGCAAATTGAAGGCGGTGATCCCGGGCGGCCTGTCGGTACCCGTCGTGCCGGGCGAGGTCATGTTGAAGACCAACATGGACTATGACTCGCTGAAGGCTGCCGGCTCCGCCATCGGTTCCGCGGGCGTGATCGTGATGGACGAGACGACCTGCATGGTGCGCGTGCTCGAGCGGATCACCCGTTTCTACAAGTCCGAGTCGTGCGGTCAGTGCACCCCGTGCCGCGAGGGGACGGGCTGGATGAACCGCCTGGTGAAGCGAATTCTGGCCGGTGAGGCGCACCGCGAGGAGCTCGGATTGTTGCTGGATGTCGCGGGTAGGATCGAAGGTCACACCATCTGCGGATTCGGCGATGCGTCGGCCTGGCCGGTGCAGAGTGCGCTCAAGCACTTCCGGCACGAGTTCGAGTACATGATCGATCATGGCGGCCGCAGCATGGTGAGCGACCAGCTGGGAGCGAAGGCGGCATGAGCGGCGAAGAATTCATCAACATGGAAGTCGACGGCGTGCCGGTGAAGGCGCGCAAGGGCGACATGATCATTCGCGTCACCGATGCGCATAACGCGTATGTGCCGCGTTTCTGCTACCACGACAAGCTGACCATCGCGGCCAACTGCCGCATGTGCCTGGTCGAGGTCGAGAAGGCGCCCAAGCCGCTGCCCGCGTGCGCCACGCCGGTGGTGGAGGGCATGAAGGTATTCACCAAGTCCCCGCGCGCCATTGGCGCACAGCGGGCGACCATGGAATTCCTGCTCATCAACCATCCGCTCGACTGCCCCATCTGCGACCAGGGCGGCGAGTGCGAGCTGCAGGATCTCGCCGTTGGATTCGGCCGCGACATCTCGCGGTTCCACGAGCGCAAGCGCGCGGTCCAGGACGAGAACCTCGGGCCGCTGATCGCGACGGACATGACACGCTGCATTCATTGCACGCGCTGCGTCCGCTTTACGCAGGAGATCGCGGGCTACCAGGAGCTCGGAATGATCGGGCGCGGCGAACAGATGAAGGTTCGCACCTATATCGAGCAGACCGTTCATCACGAGATGTCCGGCAATGTCATCGATCTGTGCCCGGTGGGCGCGTTGGTTTCCAAGCCGTACCGCTTCAGCGCGCGCGCTTGGGAGATGACGTCGCACCCGTTGGTTTCGCCGCACGATGGAGCGGGCACAAACCTTTACGGACATGTCCTTCGGGGCCGGTTGATGCGCGTGATTCCTCGTGAGAACGAGGCCATCAACGAGACCTGGATTTCCGACCGCGATCGCTTCAGTTACGAAGGTGTCTACAGCCCCGAGCGCATCCAGAAGCCGATGCTGCGACAGGGCACCGAATGGGTCGAGATGGACTGGGAAACCGCGCTCACGAAAGTTGCCGAGGGGCTGAAGGCGCGTGCCGCAGATCTCGGGGCGTTGGCAAGCGGCACGAGCACGCTCGAAGAGCTGTATTTGTTGGGACGGCTGGCCCGCGGTTTGGGCAGCGGCAACATCGATCATCGGCTGCGGCAGCGGGATTTCCGCGATCAGGACGCGGACCCGGCCTATCCCAACCTCGGGATGCCGATCGCGGCTGTCGACTCTCTGAAGGGGCTGTTGGTTATCGGCTCGAACCTGCGGCGCGAAGTGCCGATCCTCGCGCACCGCGTGCGCAAGGCGGCTCTGCACGGCGCGAAGGTCATAACATTCGGGCCTGCGCCCACCGAGTATCTGTTCCCTGTCGCGATCAGCATGGTGTCTTCGCCTGCAAAGCAGGTTGAGGACCTCGCCGCCATTCTGGCCGCTGCGGCACAGGCTGCAGGCAAATCCGTCCCCGCGCACCTTGCGTCGGTCGTGCAGCAGGCGAAAGTCGGTGATGCTCATCGCGAAGCCGCTGCAGCGCTGGGTGCTGGCGAGAAGCGAGCGGTATGGTTGGGGGCGCTCGCGTTGCGACACCCCGCGTATGCGGACCTGCGTGCATTGGCTGCCGCGATCGCCGAAGTCACGGGTGCATCGCTTGGCGTGGTGGCGGAGGGCGGTAATGCCGCTGGAGCCTACCTCGCCGGTGCTGTTCCTCATCGTGAGGCGGGCGGGAAGTCAGCGGGAAAAACGGGTCTGTCGGCGTTGGAAATGTTCCAGCGGACTCTGAAGGCCTACGTGCTGTTCGGTGGCGTCGAGCCCTGGATCGATTCAGGGGATGCCGAAAGCTCGCGCACGCTCGCGAAGGCCGAGTTTGTCGTAGCCATCACCCCGTTCGCCAACGATCAGCTGCGGGAAATCGCTCACGTGCTGCTGCCGATCGGCACTTTCGCGGAGACTTCGGGCACCTACGTGAATCTGGAAGGTACCTGGCAGAGTCAAGGTGGTGCTGCGCAGCCGGTGGGCGAAGCGCGCCCGGGTTGGAAGGTACTGCGCGTGCTCGGCAACCTTTTGAACATCAGCGGCTTCGAATATCAGTCATCCGAGGACGTTCGCGAGGAACTGCGCAAGTTGTGCACGGATAGCCCGGTTCTTGCGTACAAGGGCACTCACCGCGTTGCGCAGGCTACCGCCGGTGCCGATGTCCTGGATCTTTCCATGTACCACGTCGATGCTCTCGTGCGTCGTGCGCCTTCGTTGCAGAAGACGCGCGAGGGACGCACGTTGGCTATTACCTACTGACCGAGGATCAGGTTCGCGTGCTGCAAAGTATTACAGACACCTGGAACTCGCTGTCGGCCTACGGTCAACACACCGTTTGGACGACAGTGTGGACCCTTGCCATCACCATAGTCCTCATTCTCTGCGTTGCGTTTCTGACGCTATGGGAGAGAAAGGTTATCGGTTGGATGCAGTTGCGCCGTGGCCCGAATCGTGTGCGCATACTCGGTATGTTCCCTGGTTTGGGTCAGCCATTCGCGGATGTCGTGAAGCTGCTCACCAAGGAAGTGATCATTCCGGCCAACGCGAACAGATTTCTGTTTCTCCTGGCTCCCATGATCGCGCTGATTCCGGCATTCGCAGCGTGGGCCGTGATTCCGCTGTCGGCGACGATCGTGGTGTCGAAGGCCAATGCCGGCTTGTTGTACCTGTTGTCGCTGAGCTCAATGGGCGTCTACGGGGTCATCATCGCGGGCTGGGCGGCCAATTCCAAGTATGCGTTCCTGGGCGCTATGCGCTCGGCGGCGCAGATGGTTGCGTACGAGATCGCGATGGGCTTTGCGCTGGTAGGCGTGATCCTCGTCTCGCAGAGTCTGAATCTGGGTGACATCGTGGAGCGCCAGCAAGGCGGGTTCCTTGCATGGAACTGGTTCTGGCTGTTTCCGCTGCTGATCGTGTATTTCATTTCGGGCGTCGCCGAGACCAACCGCGCGCCGTTTGACGTCGCCGAAGGCGAGTCGGAGATCGTCGCCGGATTTCACGTTGAGTATTCGGGCATCGCGTTCGCGCTGTTTTTCCTCGCCGAATACGCGAACATGATTCTGATCTCGGCGCTGACGGCGGTGTTCTTCTTCGGGGGCTGGCTCTCGCCGGTGGCCGGCTGGCCGGGGCTGGGCGAAACCATCTTCGCGCAGCCCAGCATGGGTTGGCTGCTGCTCAAGATCTTCATCGCGCTGTTCTTCTTTCTCTGGTTTCGCGCCACCTTTCCGCGTTATCGGTATGACCAGATCATGCGCCTCGGTTGGAAGGTGTTGATTCCGGTCACGATTGTCTGGATCGGTGTGGAAATGGTGATGGCCTGGTACAAGATCGGCCCCTGGGCGAAGGTCGCCCTGGCGGCGCACTGAACGAGGGAGAACTAGGCAATGGCCGTGAATCTAGTCAAGACGCTGCTGCTGACCGAGTTGGTGCAGGGCATGGGCGTCACCATCCGAAATTTCTTCAGCACCAAGTACACGCTGAACTACCCCGAGGAGAAGACTCCGCAGTCACCTCGTTTCCGCGGGTTACACGCGCAGCGACGCTATCCGAACGGTCAGGAGCGCTGCATTGCCTGCAAGCTTTGCGAGGCGGTCTGTCCCGCGGTCTGTATCACGATCGACTCTGAAGTCGCGCCGGATGGCACGCGCCGCACGAGCCGTTACGACATCGACCTCTTCAAGTGCATCTACTGCGGCTTCTGCGAGGAAGCCTGTCCGGTGGATGCCATCGTGCTCACTCGTATCCACGAGTACCACATGGAGCATCGCGGGGAAAACATCATGAGCAAGGACAAGCTGCTCGCCGTCGGTGAGCGCTACGAAGCCATGATCGCGACCGACAAAGCCGCCGACGCGCCGTATCGTTGAGCGATCCGGCGCTTCAGGGGAGTCAAACAATCACATGCTGGTAGAGATACTCTTTTACTTCTTCGGGACCATCCTGGTCCTGGGGGCATTGGGCGTGATCGTCTCGCGCAACCCGGTCTATTCCGCGCTCTCGCTCGTGCTGTGTTTCATTACCTCCGCGGCCATCTGGCTGCTGATCGAAGCTGAGTTCCTCGCCGTGGTGCTGGTGCTCGTGTATGTCGGCGCGGTAATGGTCTTGTTCCTGTTCGTCGTGATGATGCTCGACATCAATCTCGAGGAATTGCGAACGGGATTCACGCGCTACGCCTGGCTCGGATGGCTCACCGCGCTGGCAGTCATCGTCGAGATCGTTGGAGTGGTGTGGGTGCGCGGTGTTGGCATCGACGTCTCGAAATCGCCGACTCCCACGGCGCCCGACTACAGCAATACGCTGGAGCTCGGCCGTGTCATGTACACCAAGTACGCATACCCATTTGAGCTGGCTGCCGTGCTGCTGCTCGTCGCGATCGTTGCGGCGATTTCACTGACCATGCGACGCCGTCCCGGGCTCAAGGTGCAGGACATCGGCAAGCAGGTTGCCGTGCGCGCGAAAGATCGCGTGCGGATTGTGAAGATGAATTCGGAGAAGCGCTCATGATCACGCTTTCTCAGCTGCTGACGCTGTCGGCCATCCTGTTCGCGCTGTCGGTCGCCGGTATCTTCCTCAATCGCAAGAACGTGATCCTGCTGCTGATGTGCGTGGAGCTGCTGCTGCTGGCGGCGAACTTCAACTTCGTCGCCTTCTCGCGCTATCTCGGCGACATCAACGGGCAGGTGTTCGTGTTTTTCGTGCTGACCGTGGCGGCCGCCGAATCGGCAATCGGCCTGGCCATACTCGTGGTGCTGTTCCGCGAGCGCCGCAGCATCAATGTCGAAGATCTGAATACGCTGCGAGGCTGAGTGCGAGCATGAATCTGACCCTCCTCGTATTGATCGCCGTACTACCGCTGATTGGCGCCATTCTGGCCGGATTGTTCGGGCGAGTGATCGGCCGCGTTGGCGCCCACACGGTCACGATCCTGGCCGTGGGAACCTCGTTTGTCCTGTCGCTGCACGTGCTCAAACAGATCTACCTGGACGGCGTACCGGCGTTCGACGGACCTGTGTATAGCTGGTTGGTCAGTGATGGTGTGAAGTTCGACGTCGGGTTCCTCATTGACCGGCTGAGCACGCTGATGATGGTGGTCGTGACGTTTGTATCGCTCTGCGTGCACGTCTACACGATCGGCTACATGAGCGACGATCCCGGCTACACCCGGTTCTTCAGCTACATCTCGCTGTTCACCTTCTCGATGCTCATGCTCGTGATGTCCAACAACTTCATGCAGCTGTTCTTCGGGTGGGAAGCGGTGGGTGTGGTTTCGTACCTGCTGATCGGATTCTGGTATACGCGCCCGACTGCGATCTTTGCGAACTACAAGGCGTTCCTGGTCAACAGGGTCGGCGACTTTGGATTCGTGCTGGGTATCGCCGGAGTCTTCTATTACACCAACTCCGTAGGCTATGCCGACGCGTTCGCCGCGGCCCCGAAGCTGGCGCACGCGATGCTGCCGCTCACCTCGAATACGAGCGTTGAGGCGATCACACTGATCTGTATCTGCCTTTTCATCGGTGCCATGGGCAAATCAGCCCAGGTGCCGCTGCACGTATGGCTGCCCGATTCGATGGAAGGTCCCACGCCGATCTCCGCCTTGATTCACGCGGCAACCATGGTGACCGCCGGGATCTTCATGGTGGCGCGCATGTCACCGCTGTTCGAGCAGTCCGAGGCGGCTCTGTCGTTCGTATTGGTTATCGGTGCGACCACGGCCTTCTTCATGGGACTGCTTGGTATCGTCAACAACGACATCAAGCGCGTCATCGCGTATTCGACGCTATCGCAGTTGGGATACATGGTGACCGCCCTGGGCGTATCGGCCTACAGCGCCGGCATGTTCCATCTGATGACCCACGCCTTCTTCAAGGCGCTGCTGTTCCTTGCAGCCGGTTCCGTGATCATTGGCATGCATCACGAGCAGGACATGCGCAAGATGGGAGGGCTTGCCAAGTACATGCCCATCACGGCGATCACGAGTTGGATCGGCGCACTGGCGTTGATCGGCACGCCGTTCTTTGCGGGGTTCTATTCGAAGGACACCATCATCGAAGCGGTGGGTGAGTCGCACCGGTGGGGTGCTACCTACGCGTATTGGTGCGTGATGGCTGGTGTGTTCGTCACGGCGCTGTATACGTTCCGGATGATTTTCTTGACGTTCCATGGACCGGAGCGGTTCAGACATGCTGACGCGCACGGAACGGTCGCTGGCGCTCACGGCAGCGACGCTCACGGGCACGACGATCACGGCCCTGTTGAGCCCCATGAGAGCCCGCTCGTTGTCACGGGCCCCCTGATCGCGCTGGCTATACCGTCGGTGGTCATCGGCGCCCTCACGGCTGGGCCGATACTGTTCGGCGGCTACTTCGGTGATTCCATCCGCGTCCTCGAGAAAAACGACGTTATCGCGGAGTTGGGCAAGGAGTTCCAAAGCCCGGTGCAGATGGCACTGCACGGGTTTGCAGGCGCTCCGTTCTGGCTTGCGGCTGCTGGCGTATTGACCGCGTGGCTGTTCTTCCTGCGTAGGCCGCAATGGGCCGATGCCACCGCGCGTAAGTTGGCGCCCATCCGCAATCTGCTGCTCAACAAGTACTACTTCGACTGGTTCAACGAAAAAGTCCTTGCGGCACTGGCGCGTGGTCTGGGCTTCACATTGTGGAAGGGCGGGGACGAGGTGTTGATCGACGGTGTCCTGGTCAATGGGTCGGCGGCCACGGTCAGTTGGTTCGGAAGTATCGTGCGGCGCGTGCAGAACGGTTATCTGTACGCGTATGCGTTCTGGATGGTCATCGGCCTGGCAGTCATGCTGGGCTGGTTCCTCGTGCGGTCGTAAGTTACGGCGGTCATTGAATGCAAGGTTATCTGTCATTTTTGATCTGGTTGCCCATCGCGGCCGGCATCGTCGTGCTCGTGCTGGGAGACCGAAACATCGGCGCAGGCCGCTGGATCGCGTTGGTCGCATCCATCGTGACCTTGCTCATCTGCCTGCCGCTGCTCGCTCAATTCAACTCCGGCACGCCTGACTTCCAGTTCGTCGAGCACCTGCCGTGGATCACGCGCTTTCACGCGAATTACGCACTGGGTCTGGATGGCATCTCGCTGCCGCTGGTGGTGCTGACAGCATTCATCACGATTCCGGTCATCGTCGCGGGGTGGACGGTTATCGAGGCGCGGCCGGCGCAATACTTCGCAGCCTTTCTCATCATGGAAGGGCTGATGATCGGTGTGTTCTCCGCGACCGATGCGCTGCTGTTCTACTTCTTCTGGGAAGCCATGTTGATCCCGATGTTTCTCATCATCGGAATCTGGGGTGGCCCACGCCGCGTGTACGCCACGATCAAGTTCTTCCTGTACACCTTCCTCGGCTCGGTGTTCATGCTCGTCGCACTGATCTACATGTACGTGAAGGCGGGCGACTATTCGATTGCCAGTTTCCAGGCGCTGCCGCTGACGCTCGTCGAGCAGCGCTGGATATTCATAGCTTTTTTCCTCGCCTTTGCGGTCAAGGTACCCATGTGGCCGGTCCACACCTGGTTGCCAGACGCACACGTGGAGGCCCCCACCGGAGGTTCGGTCATCCTGGCGGCCATCATGTTGAAGATGGGCGGGTACGGATTCCTGCGCTTCAACCTGCCGATCACACCGGATGCCAGCCGGCAGCTCGATCTGATCATCATCGCGCTGTCGCTGATTGCGGTTGTGTACATCGGCTTTGTGGCGCTCGTGCAGCAGGACATGAAGAAGCTGATCGCCTATTCGTCGATCGCGCACATGGGCTTTGTGACCCTCGGGGCCTTCATCGTCTATCAGATCGTCAGGAGCACCGGAGGCCTGCAGGGGGCCGGCATGGGCCTCGATGGCGCAATGGTGCAGATGATTTCCCACGGCCTGGTTTCGGGCGCGCTGTTCCTGTGCGTCGGTGTGCTCTACGACCGCATGCATAGCCGGCAGATTTCAGACTACGGCGGCGTGATCAACACGATGCCGATCTTTGCGGCCTTTATGGTGTTGTTCGCGCTCGCGAACACCGGCCTGCCCGGTACCTCGGGTTTTGTCGGTGAGTTCCTGGTCATCCTGGCGAGCTTCAAGGCGAGCTTCTGGTACTCGCTGCTGGCGGCCACGACCCTCATCCTCGGAGCGGGTTACACGCTCTGGCTGGTGAAGCGGGTGGTGTTCGGCCCGGTGGGCAACGCGAAGGTGGCCGCGCTCACCGACCTCAATGGACGCGAGTTCGGAGTCCTGGCGGTGCTGGCGGTGGCCGTGCTGCTGGTCGGTATCTGGCCGGCACCGCTGTTGAAGATCATGCAGCCGACGATCCATCACCTGGTGGACCAGGCGGTCGCCAGCAAGATTCCGCTCTAAAGACATCCGCACAACCGGTTTGAACATGCCCGAAACGATCATGACCTGGCAAAGCATCGCTCCCGCAATCCCGGAGATCTACCTGGTTGCGGCGATCTGCATCCTGCTGCTGGTGGATGCGTTCGCCGGGCAGACCCGGCGCGGATTGACGCCCACGCTGACGCTGGTCGCTCTTGCTGTCGGTGCTGCCTTGACAGCTGTGTACGGAAACGTCCCGCAGCGCACGATCCTGTTCGATGGGATGTATGTGGCCGATGAGCTCGCCTATGTGCTGAAGCTGTGCGGCTTCCTGTTTGTCGCGTTTGGATTGCTCTATTCGCGGGACTATCTCGAGGAGCGGGGCATTCTGCGTGGCGAGTATTACGTGCTCGTCTTGACTGCACTGCTGGGTATTTTTGTATTGGTCTCGGCCAACAGCATGCTGACCGCTTACATCGGAGTCGAGTTGTTAGCGCTGTCGGTTTACGCAATGACCGCCTTCGATCGCGATTCCGGTGTAGCGGCCGAGTCGGCCATGAAATACTTCGTGCTGGGCGCCATTGGCTCGGGCGCGTTGCTGTACGGCATGTCAATGATCTACGGCATGACGGGCACGCTGGACCTGCAGGAGATCGCGAAGCGCCTGCACGAGCCTCCCAACCTGGGTGTGACGATCGGGCTCGTGTTCGTGGTCGTTGCCGTTGCTTTCAAGCTGGGCGCGGTGCCATTTCATATGTGGCTGCCCGATGTGTATCAGGGGGCCCCCACGAGCGTGACGTTGTTCATTGGGACGGCGCCGAAGATTGGCTATTTCGCGCTGACTCTGCGGCTGCTTGCGCACGGTTTGGGCGGGACAGCGGTGGAGTGGTCACAGATGCTGGGTGCGTTGGCCGTACTCACTCTCGTGGTCGGAAACGTGGTCGCTATCGTGCAGACCAACCTGAAGCGCATGCTTGCATACTCGACGATTGTCAATGTCGGGTTCATCGTGCTGGGGTTCGCAGCGGGCACGCCTGACGGATACACCGCAGCCCTGTACTACACGCTGATCTATATTTTGGTCGCGCTGGGATCCTTCGGCGTGATCCTGATCGCGAGCCGCAAGGGGTTCGAGGCAGACCAACTTGACCACTACAAGGGTCTGTACAAGCGGGATCCGATGCTCGCCCTCGCGATGATGATGCTGATGTTCTCGACGGCGGGTGTGCCGCCGTTCGTCGGGTTCTGGGCCAAGCTGCGAATTTTTCAGGCGCTGTGGGAAACCAACCACACCTGGCTGGTCGTAATTGCAGCGGCGATGTCGGTCGTGGGGGCGTTCTACTACCTGCGCGTCATCAAGCTGATGTACTTCGACGCCCCTCCCGCCGAGTATCCCCCACCGCAGCATTCCACGGGGGTTCGTGCGGCACTCGGGCTCAACGCGCTGGCTGTGCTGGTGTTGGGTGTACTGCCCGCACCGCTGCTGGACTTGTGCGCGCGGCTGATCCACTGACCACTCTCCCGCGGCGCTGACGGCCCACCCGCGGTGCCGCCTCATCAGTGTTTATTTTTTTGAGGATACCGGATCGAACAGCGAGCGGAGGCTGACGGCCGAATCGCCTGCAATGCCGATCATCCAGAACACAATGCCGGAGGAGCCGCCCCAGAAGAGCAGGCCAAGGACTGGGATTGGCCCGAAGGGCTGAAGGTGCTCTGGTAGCGGCGCCAACGCGTAGAGAAGCACTGTTGGCAGCGAGCAGGCTGTGCCGCCGGCGATGTACATCCACCATTCGCGGACCTGGCGGCGGTCAAAGTAGATGACGAGCGGTATGCCGAACAAAACGGTTGAGGCGTAAGACAGGAGCAGGCCCAGAGGCATTATCGAGGGCTCTGCCAGGAAAATGGCTGGGTAGAAACCTGTCAACAGCGGTGTCACGGCGAATGCCGTAAGCAAGCGTCGACGGTCTAACGGCAGCGACTCGGGAGGCGGTGCCGTTTGCGGCAGGTCAGCGCCAGGCATGTTGGGCGGAGCTGAGGGGGCTCCGCCTACATTCAGGCTCTCGGACTGGACTGCGCGTGTCATCGGACCACGCTATATGTGGTGGGTTGTTTGCACAACAACCGGAGCCACCAAATTTACCCCGGTTGAGGCACAAGTCCGCTTTTACGGCTTCGGCCGGCGAACAGAACGCCTATTGCGGTCGCCACGCACAACCCGCCAGCGATGAGGAAGGCGCGGTCATAGCTGCCCTCGCTCGTGCGGATGAAACCGGCGAAGGAAGCCGCCAGCGCTGCGCCGATCTGATGCGACGCCAGGATCCAGCCGAATACCAAGCCTGTTTTCTCGGCCCCGAAGGCCTGCCGGGCCAGCGCTACCGTTGGCGGAACGGTTGCGATCCAGTCGAGCCCGTAGAAGACGGCGAAAATGGCTAGCCCGTGTCCCTGCGAGACGAAGCCGTACGGCAGGAATAGCAGGGAAAGGCCTCGCAGGCCGTAGTAGGCGAACAGGAGCACGCGGTTGTCGAACCGGTCGGACAGCCATCCCGAACCGGTCGTGCCGATCAGGTCGAATATGCCCATGACGGCGAGCAGGCTTGCGGCCTGGACTTCCGGAATTCCGTGGTCCATGCACGCCGGGACCAGATGGGTGCCGATCAAACCGTTGGTGCTGGCACCGCACACGAAGAAGCTGCCGGCGAGGATCCAGAATTCCTTCGACCGGCTGGCCATGGCCAGTGCGCCTATGGCGGCGGCGAAGGGGTTTTGGACTGTTGCTGCAGGAACGGGCATCCCTTCTGGCTGACCCAGGGGTTGCAGACCCTTGTCATCGGGGCGGTCGCGCATCAACAGCAGGGCGATGGGCGCCATCAGCAGTGCCAGCGCGGACATGGTGATGACCGCGGATCGCCAGCCGTGGTCGACGACCATTTTCGCGAGAAACGGGAGGAATACGAGTTGGCCGGTTGCCGCGCTGGCTGTGAGCATTCCCAGGGCGAGGCCGCGATGGGCGTAGAACCAGCGCTGTACGACGATCGTGCCGAGGACGAGGGCGATGATGCCTGTACCAACACCTACCAAAACGCCCCAGAGTGCGAAGAGCTGCCATGGATGTTTGATTGTGATGGTGGCGAGCGTGCCGACGCCGAGGAGGATGGCTGCGGCAGTTAATACGCGCCGGGGGCCGTAGCGATTGATGAATCCTGCTGCGAAGGGGCCGATGAGGCCATAGAGAAGGATGTTGACGGAGATGGCCATGGAGATCGTGGTGCGCGACCAGCCGAATTCGGCCTCGAGGGGGACGATGAGGATGCTGGGGGTGGCGCGGGTTGCGGCTGAGATCAGGAGGCAGACGAAGGTCACTCCTAGGATGACCCAGGCGTAA
>Ga0307511_10004420_pt1 | contig 14349 bp, 15 predicted proteins | sample 13_EM_MG_FD_200266 | JGI IMG/M metagenome (GOLD analysis project Ga0307511, IMG submission 200266) | Populus trichocarpa ectomycorrhiza microbial communities from riparian zone in the Pacific Northwest, United States - 13_EM | ecosystem: Host-associated > Plants > Roots > Unclassified | place... | reverse complement strand
TGCAATGGATCGGTTTGACTCGCGACCTTCGCTCACGAATGAACACGCGAAATCCCGGCTGCCTGTCCAGGAACGTCTCAAGCCAGTTTCGAAGCCTTCCGTCGCCTGGACGATCTGGGTTCACCGATGCATACACGCGAACGTCATCGAGGCGAAGCGATCCAAACTGGGGCGCGATTGCTGCGGCCGATGCGACAAGAGCATTCGGCAGCTTGGACCGTTCGCAACCCTTCTGACAGCGGTTCTGCCATTGGAGCTGAAAGTTCCAGTAGTCGATGAAGATCCGCGTCGGTGTCATCGCAGCGATCTCGATGCAAAAAAATAAGGGGGCGATGAGCCCCCTAGATTGTAATGCGCTCCGCCGGCGGTATGGCGGTCGGTAGTGTGATACGCAGCGGCTAAGGACGCTACTGCGGGTTGATGATGCTGCGGCTTATATCCACGAGCCGCGATTTTGTCAACGATCAGCCTTCAGTTCCTATTTCTGCCCGATCAATGTTCGCGACCGATGCCGATCATGGCCACCGATTCCTCCAGCCGCGCTTCGACGCGGTTGAACTCGGGATCGTGCGAGGAGAGGTACTGCAGCTCTTTCTCGGCGGCGATGCGTTCCGCTTCCGCGGCGGCGGGATCGATCTCGCTGGCCAGCACGCCTCGCTCGGCCAGGACGATGACGCGGTCCGGCAGCACCTCGGCGAATCCCCACGACAGCACCATCCGATGCACGATTCCGCCGCTGCGGTAGCGCATCTGGCCGATCTTCAGCGTCGTCAGCAGCGGCGTGTGGCCGGGAAGGACGCCGATCTCGCCGTCGCTGGCAGGCAGGACGACTTCATCGACCTCGGTGTCGATGATCTTCCGTTCGCGCGTGACGACGGTGAGATTGATCTTCGTGGGAAGAGCGTCGGCCATCCGATTTCCTTACGCTGCCTCTTTCTTCATCTGCTCGGCGCGCTCAAGCACCTGCTCGATCGTTCCCATGAGCAGGAAGGCCTGCTCCGGAATGTCGTCGTGTTTCCCTTCGACGATCTCGCGGAAGCCCTTGATCGTATCGGCAATCTTGACGTACTGCCCCTTGATGCCGGTGAACTGCTCGGCAACGTGGAACGGCTGTGAGAGGAAACGCTGAATCTTGCGGGCCCGGTTGACGATGATGCGGTCTTCTTCCGACAGCTCATCGATGCCGAGAATGGCGATGATGTCCTGCAGATCCTTGTACTTCTGCAGCACGGCCTGCACGGCGCGGGCGGTGTTGTAGTGCTCATCGCCGAGGATGCGCGGATCGAGAATCTTCGAGGTCGAGGCCAGCGGATCGACGGCGGGATAGATGCCCAGCTCCGCGATCTGACGCGAAAGAACCGAGGTTGCGTCGAGGTGAGCAAACGCAGTGGCAGGAGCAGGATCGGTGAGATCGTCGGCCGGAACGTAGATGGCCTGCACCGAGGTGATCGAGCCGCGCTTCGTCGACGTGATGCGCTCCTGCAACTCGCCCATTTCGGTGGCCAGGTTGGGCTGATAGCCGACGGCGCTGGGCATGCGGCCGAGAAGTGCGGAGACCTCGGAGCCAGCCTGCGTGAAGCGGAAGATGTTGTCGATGAAGAGCAGCACGTCCTGCCCCTCGGCGTCGCGGAAGTGCTCGGCGACTGTGAGTCCGGTCAGGCCGACGCGAAGACGCGCACCGGGTGGCTCGGTCATCTGGCCGTAGATCAGCGCGGCTTTCGACTTCGACGGATCGCCGGGGACGATGACGCCGGTCTCAGCGAATTCGAGCCAGAGGTCGTTCCCTTCGCGTGTCCGCTCGCCGACGCCGGCGAAGACGGAGAAGCCGCCGTGCTCTTTGGCGACGTTGTTGATCAACTCCATAATCAGAACGGTCTTGCCGACGCCTGCGCCGCCGAACAGGCCGGTCTTGCCGCCCTTGGTGTACGGCTCGAGAAGGTCGATGACTTTGATGCCTGTCTCGAACATCTCGATGTTGGTCGACTGCTCGTCGAATCGCGGCGGCTGACGATGGATGGAGAGCGTCGTCTCGGAGTTGACCGGACCTTTGTTGTCGACAGGCTCGCCGAGGACGTTGAGGATGCGGCCGAGAGTCTCGCGTCCGACAGGGACCATGATCGGGCCGCCGGTGTCGATGGCCTTCATGCCGCGAACCATTCCGTCGGTCGGCTTCATGGCGATGCAGCGGACCTGGTTCTCGCCGATGTGATTGGCCACTTCGGCGATGACATCGATCGGCACTTTTCCGAGCTCGCCGTTGTCGAGGATGCGGATGGCGTTGTAGATCGCCGGAAGGTGCCCTTCCTCGAATTCGATGTCGAGCGCCGGTCCGATGACCTGAATCACTTTGCCGACGCGCTGGGTTTTGGTGTCTTCGTTTGCCATGTCTTCTCCGTTGTCTATTGCGCGGCGGACGCGCCCGAGACAATCTCGATGATCTCTTTGGTGATGGCCGCCTGGCGGATGCGGTTGTAGGTCAGCGTCAGGTAATTGATCATGTCCGACGCGTTCTTCGTGGCCGCTTCCATCGCCGTCATGCGCGCGCCCTGTTCGGCGGCGGCGGACTCGAGGAGGACGCGGTAGAGCTGAAACTCGATGTGCTTCGGCAGGAGGTCTGAAAGGATCTGCTCCGGCCCCGGCTCGTAGAGGTAATCGATGGCCGGGCGGGTCGGATCGGGCTCGAATTCGCGCGGGATGGGAAGGAGCCGTTCGACGCGCACGTGCTGGGCAATGAGCGACTTGAACTCGTTGTAAGCGACGTAGACGCCGTCGATCTTTTCCTCGACGAAGTCTTTGATCAGGCTATCGGCGATCTCGCGAGCCACGTCGAGCGAGAGAGCCTGGGCCACGAAGACGTTTCGGCGAATGGGAATCGTGCGGCGCTTGAAGAAGTCGCTGGCCTTGCGGCCGATCGTGACGAGCTCCAGTCCTTCGAACGAATGCTCGCGGATGAAGTTCTGCGCGGCGCGGATGACGTTGGCGTTGAACGCGCCACACAGGCCGCGATCGGCGGTGACGACGATGACGACGACGTTGCGCTCCGGCTCGCGCAACTGCAGCAGCGGGTGCGCGCTGATGTCGACGCGCGCGGCCACGGAGGCCAGCACCTGGCGCAGGCCGCCGGAGTACGGGCGCGCGGCAAACATCCGCTCCTGGGCGCGGCGCAACTTGGCCGCCGCCACCATCTTCATGGCCTTGGTGATCTGCTGCGTGTTCTTGACGCTGCGGATCCGGCGACGGATATCGATCGTGCTGGGCATGTGTGATTACGCCGCGACGGCTTTCGGATTGTCTTTCACGTACTGCGATTTGAATTCGGTGATGACGTCGCGAAGTCCGGCCTCGAGGTCGGCGTCAAACTTCGGAGCGCTCTCCAGGCGGTCGAGGACGTCGCCTTTTTCGTCGCTCAGATATTGATGCAACGCCGTTTCGAAGGGCCGGACGAAAGCCACCTCGAGGTTGTCGAGGAAGCCTTTGACACCTGCGTAAACGGAGGCAGTCTGCAGGGCGACGCGCATCGGCTGATACTGGCCCTGCTTGAGGATCTCGACGAGACGGCGACCGCGATTGAGCTGGGCCTGCGTCACCTTGTCGAGGTCCGAGCCGAACTGGGCGAATGCAGCCAGCTCGCGGTACTGCGCGAGATCGAGCCGCAGCGTACCGGAGACCGTGCGCATCGAGCGCACCTGCGCCGATCCGCCGACGCGCGAGACCGAGATGCCGACGTTGATGGCCGGACGGACGCCGGAGTGGAAGAGATCCGTCTCCAGGAAGATCTGGCCATCCGTGATGGAGATGACGTTGGTCGGAATGTAGGCGGAGACGTCGCCGGCCTGGGTCTCGATGATCGGCAGTGCTGTCAGCGAGCCACCGCCCTTTTCGTCGGCCATCTTCGCGGCGCGCTCCAGAAGACGCGAATGGAGATAGAAAACGTCGCCGGGGTAGGCCTCGCGTCCGGGCGGACGGCGAAGCAGCAGGGAGATCTCGCGATACGCCGCGGCGTGCTTGGAGAGATCGTCGTAGATGACCAGGGCGTGCTTGCCGTTGTAGAGGAAGTACTCGCCCATAGCGCAGCCGCCGTACGGAGCGAGGTACTGCAGCGGCGCCGGGTCAGAAGCAGAGGCGTTGACGACGATGGTGTAGTCCATCGCCCCGTTTTCTTCGAGCGTGCGCACGACTTGGGCCACGGTCGACTTCTTCTGACCGATGGCCACGTAGACGCAGATGACGTCTTTGCCCTTCTGGTTGATGATCGTGTCGACGGCAACCGCCGTCTTGCCGGTCTGGCGATCGCCGATGATCAGCTCGCGCTGGCCGCGGCCGATGGGGATCATGGCGTCGATGGCCTTGAGTCCCGTCTGCAGCGGTTCCTTCACGGGCTTGCGCTCGATGACGCCGGGGGCGAGCCGTTCGATGGGGTAGAACTCGGTGGTGTTGATCGGCCCTTTGCCGTCGATCGGCACACCGAGCGGGCTTACGACGCGGCCGATGAGAGCGTCGCCGACGGGGACCGACATGATCTTGCCGGTGCGTTTGACTTCGTCGCCTTCCTTGATGGCCGAGGCCTCGCCGAGGAGAACGACGCCGACGTTGTCTTCCTCGAGGTTGAGCGCCAGGCCGGCGATGTCATGTGGGAACTGGACGAGCTCACCCGCCATGACGCGATCGAGGCCGTAGACGCGGGCGATGCCGTCTCCAACCGAGACGACCGTGCCGACTTCAGAGACATCGACGCCGCGGCCGATTCCGCTTAATTGCTGCCGAATAATCTCTGTGATTTCTTCTGCTTTCAAATCTACAGCCATAAAGTCTCCCGAAAAGGAATCACGCTAATGACTCACGGAATTTCTCGATCTTGCCGGATACCGAGGCGTCGTAAACCTCGCTGCCGATCTTGGCGACGAACCCGCCGATGAGCGCCGGATCGACGGTCACGTCGATGTCCACCTTCGCGCCGGTCTTGCGCTCCAGCATGGCGCGCAGGTCGGCTTCTTCTTTCGATGACAACGCGTTTGCGGTGCGCACGTCGGCGGCCACGGTGCCAGTGGCTTCGCGAATCATCGTGGCCAGGCCGGCGATGATGATGCCGAGGTCGTTGATGCGGCGATTTTGAATCAGTACATTGAGCAGGCGCACGGCCAGCTCGGAAAGTTCGAGACGCTTGGCGATTGCGGCAGTGACTTTGTTTTTCGAGTCGAAGTCGATGCCGGGGTTGGCGTACATCTCCTGCAGGTCGCTCGACGACTTGCGCACCTGCTCGAAGGCCGTCATCTCGTCACGAAGCTCAGCCGCTTTTTGCGGCAACTGAGCCACGTCCATGATGGCGCGGGCGTAGGGTCGTGCGAAGCGCCGGATCATGAGTGCGCCTCCGCCACTTCGCGGATGCTCTCATCGAACAGCCGCTCGCGATCGTTGTCGGTGACCTTTTCGCGCAGGATCTGCTCCGCGCGCTGCGTGGCCAGCTCACCGGCGTATTCGGTCAGTTCGTGGCGGGCGCGTTTGAGACGATTGTCGACTTCGTTGCGCGCCGACTGCAGGATCTTCTGCGCTTCCGCCTCCGCCGCTGCGATGAGCTCGCGCTTCTGCTTCTCGCCCTCGGCTTGCGCCCGTTCCTGAATGCCGCGGACGTCGTTCTCGATCTGGGTGAGGCGTGCCTGAATATCCGCCGCGAGTTGATCCGCTTTCGCGCGACGTGCCTTTGCCTCGGCGGCGTCCGTCTGAATCTGCGCGCGACGATCGATGAGCGCTTTCTTGATCGGCCCGCCGAGAAACCAGCCCAGCACGCCGAGGAAAAGGATCATGTTGGCGAGCTTCAGAATCCAGCCCGGAATGCCGAAGTACGTCTTCGGGGCTTCATGCTCGCCGCCGTGTCCCTCGTTCGGATGCGCTTGTTCGTGCTCGGCTTTTTCAGCGCCCTGGGCGACGTTGTTCGGCTCGGCGCCATGCGTCTGCGCAATGGCAGACACTGCGACCAGCAATAGAAGAAGGATGAGGAGCGCGCGACGCATCAGACCGCCCTCCCGAGAATTCGTTCGGCGGCCAGCTTGGCCAGCGCTTCCGACTCCGTGACGATTTTCGCGCGCGCTTCGGCGACGTCGCCTTTCAAGCGTTCATCGGCTTCGCTGACGATGCTGTTGGCCTCGTCGTGCGTCTTCGTGACGATCGAGGTGCGGTAGGCGGCGGCTTCTCTCCGAAAGCGATCGCGCACGTCGGCGGCAACGTGACGCGCGGCGTGGAGCTTCTCTTCCATCAGCGTCGTCGCTTCGTTGAAGCGTGCCATCGACTGTTCGTAGACCTCGTTCGCAGAGCGCACTTCGCTCTCGCGAGCCACGATCACCTGATTGATCGGCTGGAGGAAGAACTTGCGCACGATCAGGTAGTTCAGGATGAAAATCACCATGATCGCGAGCAGAGAGTAATCGGGCGTCAGATTGATTTGCATAGACTGTTTGGAGCCGGAAAACAGGGCGCGAGAGCTGGCGCCCAACCCCGAGGCGGCGGTTGTATACCACAAGGGAAAGAACGTTGTCACGCAACGGGTTGTGCGTGCCGTGCCCGAAAAAACGGACGATGAAACGTACACGCGCATTCTGAATCGCGCCGACGATTTCTTTCGTTCCGTCGCCGCGGCCCAACCACAGAACCTGCAGTGCGGACGAGGCTGTTCGCTCTGCTGCTACGGTCTGTTCGAGATTGGTTCCGGCGATGTTCCGCTGATCGCGGAAGGATTGGCGAACCTTCATCCGATGCGGCGGAAGATGGTCATTCGAAGAGCGCAGGAGATCGTGGCATCGTCAAATCATCCTGATCTTCGCAACTGCTCGCCGGCGGAGAAGGACTCGTTCTTCGAGCGGACGGCGTCGACGCCATGTCCGAATCTGAATGAAAGCGGTGAGTGTCTGATGTACGAGAACCGTCCTCTCGTCTGCCGTACATTCGGTCTTCCGCTTCGCAATGCGGACGACTACATCGGCGACATCTGCGAACTGAATTTTGTCGATTCTCCCCAGTCCGAGCGCGACGCGGCCGCGTGGGATTTGCAATGGGAGGATGAGCTCGGCGCCGAGGATGAGTACACGATTCCCGAGGTGATCGTGATGGTGGCGAGGATGCGGTTTCCAGGCAGTTTATCCTGAGGAGCGAAGCGACGAAGGATCTTCGGCGGCACCTCGCTGCTCTTGCCTAACTCCAGCGCGCTATCACCAGAGATCCTTCCTCGCTCCGCTCGTCAGGATAAACTTTTCGCGATGTTCGTCACCGTTGCCGGCTTCTTGTCGCCCATCACGCAGTTGCCCTGGAAGATGGCGCCTTCTTCGATGATCAGCGCCGGGGTCTCGATGTCGCTGTAGACCTTGCCGTTGCGGTGGATCTCGACGCGTTGCGTGGCCACGATCTTGCCGATGATCGTTCCGCTGATGGCGATACGGCCGACGTGGACGTCGCCTTCGATCTGCGCGCTCTCGCCGACGATCAACTCATTCTTCGACATGATCTTGCCGTTGAAGCGGCCGTCGATGCGCATCGTGTCTTCGAACTCCAGCTCGCCGCGGAACGATGATCCGCGATCGAGAAACCCGTTCAGATCACCGCTCTTGTTTTTCATCTCTGCCATGCCTTTCTCCTGTCGGCCGCGAACGAGCGCGAAAACGATCGCCGCCACGATAACCGCAGATGCGATCGCGATGAGGATTCCGTTAACGGCGTCTCCCCATCAGCTCGTCGACAATACGAATGATCTCTTCTTCGCTGCCGCAACGAATGTGAATCACGCCGCCTCGCCGTTTGCGATCGATTTCAACTTTTGCTCGTAGAGTTCTTTGAAGCTTTTCTTCCGCATCGCGCGTGAATACATCTTTCTCTTTTTCAGCCTTCAAAGCCGTCTTCGGCGAGCTCTCCGAAGCCAGGTTCTCGGTCTGCCGGACGTTGAGGCTCTTGCGCACGACGCGGTCCGCGAGCTGCTCCTGCTTCTTCGGCGACTCGATGGCCAGCAGCGCGCGGGCATGTCCCATCGAAAGCTGTCCCGAAGCCAGCAGCTTCTTCACGGGATCGGGCAGCTTGAGCAGGCGCAGGAAGTTGGCGACGGTCGAACGCTCCTTGCCAACGCGCTTCGAGATCTCTTCCTGCGTGAGCTGAAAGTCGTCGTGAAGCTGGTGGTAGGCAAGCGCTTCTTCGATCGGGTTCAGATCCTCGCGCTGGATGTTTTCGATGAGGGCGATCTGCAATGCATCGCCTTCCTGCATCATCTCTTTGATGAGCGCGGGGACGGTGGTGAGGCCCGCTTTCTGCGCGGCGCGGAAGCGGCGCTCGCCGGCGATCAGTTTGTATTTGTCGCCGGCGCGGGTGACGACGAGCGGCTGGACGATCCCATGTTCGCGAACGCTGCGCGCCAGTTCGTCGATCGACGCTTCGTTGAAGGTCTTGCGCGGCTGGTAGGGATTTGGCTGGATCTGCGAGATTGGGATCTCGGCCAAGCCCGGCGTCGCGCGAACCTCGGGTGCTTCCTGCCGCTGCGGGATGAGGGCGCCGAGGCCACGTCCGAGGACTTTCTTCTGATTCATCAGATCACGGTCTCCGCGCGCTGAATGAACTCCCTGGCCAGACTGACGTAGGCTTCACTGCCGCGCGATCGGATGTCGTAAAGAATAATCGGTTTGCCGAACGACGGCGCTTCGCTGAGGCGGATGTTCCGCGGAATGATCGTTTTGTAGACCTTTTCGCCAAAATGATTGCGCACTTCCTCCGCGACCTGGCGGGCGAGGTTGACGCGCTCGTCGTACATCGTCAGCACGATCCCTTCGATCTCCAGACTGGCGTTGACCGCACCACGCACGCGCTCGATTGTGGCCAGAAGTTGGGAGACGCCCTCGAGCGCGAAGTACTCGGCCTGCAGCGGAACGAGCACGGAGCTGGCCGCGGTCAGACCGTTGACGGTCAGCAGCCCGAGTGATGGCGGCGAATCGATGAGGATGTAGTCATAGTCGGCGGCGATCGGATCGATTACGCGCTTGAGGTAGTACTCGCGGCCGATGGCATCGCGCAGCTCGACTTCGGCGCCGACCAGATCGACAGACGACGGCGCCAGAAAGAGCGTGGGGATTTCTGTCGGACGGACGATGTCCTTCAGCGGCATGTTCTCGATGAGGACGTCGTACATCGACGGCTCGGCTTCGGTCACACCGAGGCCGGAAGTCGCGTTTGCCTGCGGATCGAGGTCGACGAGGAGGACGCGGCGTTCGCAGGCGGCGACGGATGCGCCGAGGTTGATGGCAGTCGTCGTTTTGCCCACGCCACCCTTCTGATTCGCCAGCGCGACGATCTTCCCCATCAGTTTTCCTGTTCCACGTGGAACGTCATCGTCGCGAGGTAGTTCGCCGCTCCTCGGGGAAGCGAAAAGATGTCGCCAGCTTCAAAACCAGCGATCGCGGGAAGGTCGGGCGAGCCTTGAAAAAGGCCAACGCGGCCATCGTCCTCCATCCACGGAACCAGCGACGGAACCCACTCCTCGGGGCTTCCAACTGCTCGCGATGTGACGAGGGAGAAGCGAAGATCAGGCGGGAACCGGGTCACGGCACGCGCCAATCTATCACCGTAAATCACAGCGTTCAATTCGCACCTGCGAACGATGTGTTTCAGAAACGCCCACTTTTTCCGGTCGACTTCGACAAGATGAAATCGCGCTTCGGGCGAGACGATGGCCATCGGAATGGCAGGGAGTCCTCCCCCGCTGCCGAAGTCGAGGACGTTGCCGCGAGGCTTAAGAATGTCAGCGGCAGCGACGGCTTCTGCGATGTGCTCGTCGATGTTCGCTTTCGCTTCGGGGCCGATCAGGTTGATGCGCTCGTTCCAATGAAGGAGCTCGCGCTTGTACGTCTCGAGCCGGGCGTTCATGCGATCCGCGCGGCGCCGCGGCGAAGATGCATCCGCACGATGGAGATTGCGGCCGGCGTCACTCCCGGGATGCGACTGGCCTGGCCGAGGGAGAGGGGGCGAACGAAACTGAGCTTTTCAACCATCTCCCGCGAAAGACCGGGAAGGCGGTACGACATCTCTTCAGGAATCCGCAGTCCATCCTCATCGGCCTGGCGCGCCGCTTCGCGCTGCTGGCGATCGATGTAGCCGGCGTAACGAAGCTGGCTGACCACTCCACCCGACTCTTCGTCGGTCAAGGCACGAAAGGCGCCGGCGACTTCGGGCAGCACGGGTTCGGAGACGCTGACGAAGCGCTCGATGTCGAAGTCGGCGCGCTGCATGAGCCGGGCGATACTTGCCTTCTCATTCAGCGAGATGTTCGCTTGGCCGAGCCAAAGCAGCGTCTCGCGATCGGGCGTCACGCACACTGACTCGGCTACATCCTTTGCCCGCCGCATCCGTGCGACTCGCTCTTCGATCCGGCGTTTGCGCTCGTCATCGAGAATGCCGAGGCGCGCGGCGACGGGCGAAAGGCGTTCGTAAACGGAATCACAGCCGAGGAGCAGACGATGCTCGGCGCGGGACGTGAACATCCGGTACGGCTCCTCGGTGCCCTGCGTGACGAGGTCGTCGATCATCACCGCGGCGTAGGCCTGATCGCGGCGGAGGATGACCGGCTCGTCGCCGCGAGTCTTCTGCAGCGCATTGATTCCGGCGAGCAGGCCTTGGGCTGCAGCCTCTTCGTATCCCGAGGTTCCGTTGATCTGGCCGGCCAGGAAGAGGCCGTCGACGCCGCGGACTTGCAACGTCGGATCGAGTTGTTCGGGATTGACGAAGTCGTATTCGACTGCGTAGCCGTAACGCGCGATGACTGCGGTCTCAAAGCCCGGCAGCGAGCGGACGACGGCGTCCTGAACATCAGGCGGCAGTGAAGTGGAGATGCCATTGAGGTAGAGCCACGGATGCTGGAGGCCTTCCGGTTCGACAAAGACCTGGTGTCGCTCCTTCTCCGCGAACCGGACCACTTTGTCTTCGATCGAAGGGCAGTAGCGCGGACCGGTGGCGTGGATCTGCCCGGAGTACATTGGCGCGCGATGAAGATTGGCGCGGATCAGTTCATGCGCGAACGCGCTCGTGTACGTGAGGTGACAGAGCACCTGGGGCAACGCGAGGCGGTCGGTGAGAATCGAAAACGGGCGCGGTTTCTCGTCGCCGGGAGCTTCTTCCAGTTTGGAGAAATCGACTGTGGTCCGGTCTACGCGCGGCGGCGTTCCTGTCTTGAGCCGGCCGAGTTTCAGGCCGAGGTCGCGAAGAGAATCCGAGAGCGTTTCTGCGGCCGGCTCGCCGAAGCGGCCGCCAACCGTTTTCACTTCGCCGGAATGCATCAGGGCGCGAAGGAAGGTGCCGGTCGTGACGATGACAGCGCGTGCATTCAGCCGCGTTCCGTCTTTCAGCATCACACCTCGCACGGCCGCGCCATCGCGAAGGAGCGAAGAAACGGATCCTTCGACGATCGTCACGTTCGGCTCATTCGCCAGGATCTGCTGGACGGCCGCGGCGTAGAGATCGTGATCGCACTGCGCTCGCGGGCCCTGCACGGCCGGACCTTTGGAGCGGTTCAGCACCTTGAACTGGATGCCGGCGAGATCGGTTGCCTCCCCCATCAGACCGCCGAGAGCATCGATCTCTTTGACGAGGTTCCCTTTGGCCAGACCGCCGATGGCCGGGTTGCACGACATCCGTCCGATGGCGTCGCGCAGCATCGTCACCAGCGCCACGCGCGCGCCGCCGCGTGCGCAAACGCGCGCCGCCTCCGCGCCGGCGTGGCCGGCTCCGATGATGATCACGTCGAACATGTTTCACGTGGAACAGCCGCGCGCGAGCGCTCACTTCCCGATGCAGAATTTGGAGAAGATCTCGGTGAAGACTTCGTCCTGCGTGATCGCACCGGTGAGCAGGCCGAGGGAAGTTGAGGCGCGGTAGAGGTCGACGAGAATCACCTGCTCGTCGAGATCACTGTTCAGCGCGGCAAGGGCGGTTGCGAGTGCTTCTGCGCAACCGGCCACTGCCTGGCGCTGGCGTTCGTTGACGAGGCTGCCTTCCGGCGCAGCGAACTCGTCGCGAACGAGGGCGTCGAGCTTACGCAGCAGTTCATCGATGCCGCGCTCGGCGGTGACACTGATACCGGGCTGGCCGGAAGGAGCCGGGTTGAGGTCTGTCTTTGTGTAAATAACAATAGCTTCACGATAGGCAGCCAGCTCATCTTCGTCTGTCAGACCAACCGACGCGTCGACGAGATAGAGAATGATGTCCGCTTGCTCCGCCGCCTCGCGCGCGCGCGCGACACCGATCTCTTCGACCACATCTCCGCTCGCTCGCAGGCCTGCGGTGTCGGCGATCGTCACCGGCAGTCCGCCGATCTCGATCGTCTCGCGCACGATGTCCCGCGTCGTTCCCGGAATCGGCGTGACGATGGCCCGGTCGCTGCCGACCAGCCGGTTGAGCAGCGTCGACTTGCCGGCGTTCGGACGGCCGAGGATCACAAGCGTCAGGCCGGAAGTCGTGGCTCGTCCTCGGCGGAAACTCTCCGCCAATGCGTTGGTCTCGGCGATCGCCCGCTCGATCTCGCGTCGCGCATCGTCGCGAGTGATGAACTCGTATCCCTCTTCCGAAAAATCGAGTGCGGCTTCGAGGCGGGAGATGACGTGGAGCAGCGACTCGCGAATCGCCGTCGCGCGCTGGCTCAACACTCCATGCAGATTGCCGAGCGACAACTTCGCCTGCAGCGCAGTGCGCGAGTTGATCAGATCGGCGATCGACTCCGCCTGGACGAGATCGAGCTTGCCGTTCAACACAGCGCGTTCCGTAAACTCACCCGGCTCGGCCAGCCGCGCGCCCAACTCCACCACTGCAGCGATGACGCGCTCGACGAGCAACGGACTGCCGTGGAGCGTCAGCTCGACGAGGTCGTTGCCGGTGAATGAATGCGGCGCCGCGTAGCGAATGGCGATGCACTCATCGAGCATTTCGCCTTTGAGCGTTAGCTGTGTAAAGGTGGCCATCCTCGCATCCGGCGCGATCCCTCCGAGCGTTTCCAGGATCATCGCGCTGCGAGGTCCATCGATGCGGACGACGGCGAGCGCTCCCCTGCCGAGCGGGGTGGCAGGAGCGACGATGGTGTCGAGTTCTGGTTGATGGGTTGCCAAGTTGCCGGGTTGCCGATTCCGCGCGGGCAACTCGGCAACCGGGCAACCCGGCAACTACTCCGCCGAGTCCCTCAGCACGATGGCCACTCGTTTGTAGAAGCCGTCGCCGCGCGATTCCGTCGTCACGTCGGCATCTTCCTGCAGGGCGAGATGGACGAGGCGGCGCTCGATCGGAGTCATAGCCGGAAGGAGCTGCTCGCGGCCGCTGTCGCGAACGCGGTCGGCAAGCTCGCGCGCTTTCTCCGCAAGCTGTTCGGCGCGACGCTCTTTGAACGCTTCGCAATTCAGCTCGATCTCTTTCTCGACCTTGCGGCCGACCAGCGCCTTGTTGCCGAGGACCTGGATCGCGTCGAGCAGCTCGCCGTGTTGGTCAGTCAGCAGACGGGCATCGCCGCCGAACAGACGCACGATGATCTGCGTCTCATTCTCCTCGGTGCGGATCTCGAGCTGCAGCTTGGCCAGTTCGATCACGCTCGCATACCAGGCGCGCACGACGCCGGCCTGCTCCGACTCGGGACCCTGCTCCGGAATCTCGCCGGCGAAGCGCTCGAAGTCGCCGGTCTGGAAATCATCGTCACGATCGCGGCGCGGTCCGCGCCCGCGGTTGTTTCCGCCGGCGGATCGTCCGCCACGATCGCGGTTATCTCCACCGCGTCCACGGCCACGATCGCGATTGCCGCGGCCTCGCCCGCCCCCGCCACCACCGCCTGCGCGGCGCGGCCCCGCTCCCGGGATCGACGTCGCGGCCGGCTGCGGTGTGAGCTGGCCGACGGGAGTGTCATTGATCTCCGCTTCGACGACGACGCGTTTGAAGCCGCCGAGGAAACCGCGCTTTTCGAGAACGACGTGATAGGTCAGTTGGACGCGCTCGACGCCGAACGCTTCCGACGCCATCGTCAATGCTTCGTCGAGATTTTTGCCTTCGAATCGTTGCGCCATTTTCTGTTCCGCACGATCACGCCGGCTGTGCGTCAGACGGGTGATCCTTCCAGTATTTGTTCATGATGAGCTGCTGCGCAATCGTCAGCACGTTCTGCATCAGCCAGTAAAGCACGACGCCGGTCGGGAACTCCTTGAAAATCCATCCCATCACGATCGGCATGATCAAGAACATCCGCTTCTGTGCCGGATCGGCCGTCGACGGCGTGATGGCCTGCTGGATGAACATCGTAACCGTCATCAGGATCGGCGTGATGTAGTACGGATCCTTCATCGAGAGGTCGTGGATCCACAT
>Ga0307511_10004419_pt1 | contig 14349 bp, 16 predicted proteins | sample 13_EM_MG_FD_200266 | JGI IMG/M metagenome (GOLD analysis project Ga0307511, IMG submission 200266) | Populus trichocarpa ectomycorrhiza microbial communities from riparian zone in the Pacific Northwest, United States - 13_EM | ecosystem: Host-associated > Plants > Roots > Unclassified | place... | reverse complement strand
TACCGCTGCTGCGGCGGGCGGTCGGCGAGTTCAGCACAGCCGAGCGGCGCACCCTCGGCGACCGCGTGATGGCCGGCGACCGCCGGGCCGTCGCGGCGCCCACCGGCGACTGGGACGAGCAGCGGGCGCAGCGGCTGGCCGCCCACGTCCGCGACCTGATCGGAGCGACGGCATGACCGACGAACGGCAACGGCGGTGGCGGCTGCTGCTCGGCGGGGCGGCCGGCGAGATGGGCGGTCTCGGCGAGGACGACCAGCGCCGGGACGGGGCGTTGACCTCGCTCTACGGTGGCGGCGGCGAGGGCCAGGACGGCAAGCGCAGCGCCGGCCTGGGCAACAGCTCGCCGGTGCTGCACCGCTGGCTCGGCGACGTGCGCACCTACTTCCCCACCTCCGTGGTGCAGGTGATGCAGCGGGACGCCGTGGAGCGGCTCGGCCTGAACAAGCTGCTGCTCGAACCGGAGCTGCTGTCCACGGTGGACCCCGACGTGCGCCTGGTCGGCACGCTGGTTTCGCTGTCCAAGGCGATTCCGGCCCGCACCCGGGAAACCGCGCGGGCGGTGGTGCGCAAGGTCGTCGAGGACGTGGAGCGCAAGCTGGCCGACCGGCTGCTGGCCGCCGTGCACGGCGCGATCGACCGGTCCCGCCGCACCCGCCGCCCCCGACTGTCCGATGTGGACTGGGCCACCACCATCCGGGCCAATCTCAAGAACTACCAGCCGGCCCAGCAGACCGTGGTGGTCGGGGACCTGATCGGCCGGCAGCGGCGCAGCCGCAGCGCGTCGCTGCGGGACGTCGTGCTGCTGGTCGACCAGTCCGGCTCGATGGCCGAGTCGGTGGTCTACTCGGCGGTGTTCGGCGCGGTGCTGGCCTCGATCCGAGCCGTGGAGACCCGGCTGGTCGTGTTCGACACCGAGGTCGTGGACCTGACCGAGACCCTGGACGACCCGGTCGACGTGCTGTTCTCCACCCAGCTTGGCGGCGGCACCGACATCAACCGCGCGGTCGCCTACGGGCAGTCGCTGATCAAACGGCCGGCCGACTCGGTGATGGTGCTGATCAGCGACCTGTTCGAGGGCGGCGTGGCCGGCGAACTGCTGCGCCGGGTGCGGGAACTGGTGGCCAGCGGCGTCACCGTGGTGGTGCTGCTGGCCCTGTCGGACAGCGGCGCGCCGGCGTACGACCACGAGCTGGCGGCCCGGCTTTCCGAGCTGGGCGCGCCGGCCTTCGCGTGCACCCCCGACCGGTTCCCCGACCTGTTGGCGGCTGCGCTGCGCCGCGACGACGTGGCAGCCTGGGCGGAGGAGGCCGGCATGGCCGTCGGCCGTTGAGTCGGTGACCGAGGTGTCGGCGCTGGTCAGGGAGCACACGATTGAGCGCTTCCCAAGACCGACCCACGGAGGTTAGGGTGACCTAACTTGGAGGTGAGCGATGAACCAGGCAACGTACCGGCCACCGGCGCCGACCGCGGCCGAGCGGGCCCGGACGATCGCCGCGCGGGGTGGCCGGGCGGCCGTGCTGCCCGGCGCCGACGAGGCGTCGGCCTCGGCGTCCCGAACGGTGCCGATGCTGCACCACGTGCACGCGAACGGGGTCGCCACGCTCCTGTTCCAGGACAACGATCCGCTGGTCGAGCTGGCCCGACAGGCCCCGCGGGGCGAGCTCACCGGCATGCTCGAACTCGCCGACACCGCGCCGGTGCCGCTGCGGGAACCGGTGCGCGGGCTGCTCTGGATCACCGGCTGGCTGCGGGTCCTCGACGGGGAGCAGGCTCGGTCGGCGGTGCTCGAGGTGGTCGAGGCCAAGCCCGATCCGCGGCTGCTGGACGCCGGCCACGGCGCCACCGTGCTGCGTCTCACGCCCGCGTCGATGGTCGTCGCCGACGCCGAGGGCACCAGCTCCGTGCGGCCCAGCGAGTTCGGCGAGGCCGAGCCCGACCCGTTCTGCCAGCACGAGGACCAGTGGCTGCGGCACCTCGAGCTGTCCCACCGGGACGTCGTCGAGCTGCTCAGCCGGCACCTGCCCGAGCACCTGCGCGGCGGCCACGTCCGTCCCCTCGGCCTGGACCGGCTCGGTCTGCGCCTGCGGGTCGAGGCCGTCGAGGGCGACCACGACGTGCGCATCGCCTTCGCGCACCCGGTCAGCACACCCAAGGAGCTGTCCGGCGAGCTGCGCCGCCTCATGGGCTGCCCGTTCTTGACACAGGTTCAGCGGGGGTAACCAGTAACGTCCGCCTCCATGGCGGGAACTTTGCGCAGCTGGCTGGCGCCGGCGCGGGTCGTGGACGACCCGATCACGGATCCAGTGGAGCGGCGCGGCTACACGTGGGAGCTGCTGATCGTCTTCAGCGCGACGCTCGGCCTGTCCGGGCTGCGCAGCCTGATCTCGCTGCTCAACGCGCTGCTCCAGCCCAAGCCGCTGAACCAGCAGAGCGTGGCGCTGAACGTGCAGCAGGCCACCGTCAGCCTGCTCGACCTGCTCGCGCAGCTGGCCGGCGTGCTGCAGCTGCTGGCCTGGGGCGGGCTCGGGGCGTACCTGCTGTGGCGGGCGGGCATCGGGCCCCGGCTGGTCGGGCTGGACCGCACGCGGCCGGGTCGGGACCTGCTCGCCGGCTGCGGGCTGGCCGCGCTGATCGGCATTCCCGGGCTGGGCTTCTACTTCCTGACCAGGGCGATCGGCATCAACCTGAACGTGGTGCCGTCCGCGCTGGGCGACACCTGGTGGCGGGTGCCGGTGCTGATCCTGTCCGCGTTCGGCAACGCGTGGGCCGAGGAGTCGCTGGTCGTCGGCTACCTGATCACGCGGCTGCGCCGGTTCGGCTGGGGCGAGAACGCCTCCCTGGTCACCGCGGCCGTGCTGCGCGGCTCGTACCACCTGTACCAGGGCTTCGGCGGCTTCCTCGGCAACATCGTGCTCGGGCTGGTGTTCGGCCGGGTCTGGCAGCGGTTCAACCGGCTGTGGGCGCTGGTGATCGCCCACACCATCCTCGACATCGTCTCGTTCGTCGGCTACGCGCTGCTGAAGGGCCTCATACCCGGGCTGTAGCACGCAACAGATCAATGGTCGCGAGCCCGATTTGTTTAACAGAGGGCTGCTTTCAGGGTCATTCTGTTTCTGAAATCGCCGTCATACCCGGTTGAGGGGCGACAAATCCACTGTCGCCTGGTTACCCTCGGGGCCGTGACCTCAGACATCAGTTCTGCCACGGACTTCACGCCGACGCCTCGGGTCGACAGCGAGGTCGGGCCGCTGCGCACGGTGCTTCTGCACCGGCCCGGCCTGGAACTGAAGCGGCTGACCCCGCGCAACAACGACCAGCTGCTGTTCGACGGCATCCCCTGGGTCGGCCGGGCCCAGGAGGAGCACGACGCGTTCGCCGAGACGCTGCGCTCGCGCGGCGTCGAGGTGCTGCTGCTGGCCGACCTGCTGCGGACCGCGCTGGAGGACCAGCGGGCCCGGGCGGCCGGCGTCTACGCCGCCGTCGGGGAGCGGGAGCTCGGCATCGACCTGGCCGACGCACTCCGGTCGCACCTGTCCACGCTGGCTCCCTCGGAGCTGGCCACCGTGCTGATGGCCGGCATGACCTTCGAGGAGCTGCCGGCCGCCGAGGGCGCGTCGCTGGTGCGGCACATGCACCAGCCGCACGACTTCGCCATCGCGCCGCTGCCGAACCTGCTGTTCACCCGCGACTCCTCGGCCTGGGTCGCCGACCGGGTCGCCGTGTCGTCGCTGGTGATGCCGGCCCGTAGGCGCGAGTCGTCGATCACCGACCTGATCTACGCCTACCACCCGCGGTTCGCCAAGACCTCCCGGGCCTACGGCGCGCACTCCGCCCCGCTGGAGGGCGGCGACGTGCTGCTGCTGTCGCAGGGCGTGCTGGCCATCGGCGTCGGCGAGCGCACCACGCCGGCCGGCGCCGAGTCCTTTGCCCGCTCGGTGTTCCTGGACGGCCTCGCGCACACCGTGCTGGCCGTGCCGATCGCCCAGGAGCGCGCCACCATGCACCTGGACACCGTGTGCACCATGGTCGACCGGGACGCCGTGGTGATGTATCCCGCGATCCGCGACTCGCTGTCCGCCTTCACGCTGCGGCCCGACGGCGCCGGCGGCGTCACCGTGGACGGTCCGTCGCCGTTCCTGTCCGCCGCGGCCGCCGCGATGGGCATCGACCGCCTGCGCGTGATCGACACCGGGCTGGACGCCGTGACCGCCGAGCGCGAGCAGTGGGACGACGGCAACAACACGCTGGCCGTCGCCCCCGGCGTTGTCGTCGCGTATGAGCGAAATGTCGAAACCAACGCGCGGCTGGAGGACGCCGGCATCGAGGTGCTGCGCATCAGCGGATCCGAGCTGGGCTCGGGTCGCGGCGGCCCGCGCTGCATGTCCTGCCCGGTGCTGCGGGATTCGCTGTGAGAAAAATACAAGCGCGAGTGGAGTAACTCCAGGGACAGAATGGAAATCGCAAGCCATTCAACGCCCTGGGAGTCCATTGTGGAGTATCGAAAGCTCGGCGGTAGCGGCTGCTCGGTGTCCGCGCTCGCGCTCGGCACTATGACCTTCGGGGCCAAGACCGACGAGGACGGCGCCTACGCTCAGCTCGACGCGTTCGCCGCCGCGGGTGGGACGCTGCTCGACACCGCCGACGTGTACGTCGGCGGCGCGTCGGAGACGATCATCGGCAAGTGGTTGGCGTCCCGGCCGAGCGAGGTCACCGACTCGATCGTGATCGCCACCAAGGGCCGGTTCCCGACCGCGGAGGGCGACCCGAACGCGGTCGGCCTGTCCCGGCGGCACCTGGACATCGCGCTCAACGCCTCGCTGCGCCGGCTCGGCGTCGACGCGATCGACCTGTACCAGGTGCACGCCTGGGACCCGATCACGCCGCTGGCCGAGACCCTGGAATTCCTGGACAACGCCGTGCGGGCCGGCAAGATCCGGTACTACGGCCTGTCCAACTTCACCGGCTGGCAGGTGCAGAAGGCCGTCGACCTCGCGCAGGCCCGTGGCCTGGTCAAGCCGATCACCTTGCAGCCGCAGTACAGCCTGCTCTGCCGCGAGATCGAGTGGGAGATCGTGCCGGCGTGCGAGTCCACCGACCTCGGCCTGCTGCCCTGGTCGCCGCTGGCCGGCGGCCTGCTCACCGGCAAGTACCAGCGCGGCGCCGAGGCGCCCGCCGACACCCGCCTCGCCGACGCCCGTATCGGCAGCTTCTTCGCCCCGCGCACGGCGGAGCAGCGGACCTGGGACGTCATCGAGACCGTCCAGAGCATCGCCGCCGAGCGTGAGGTGACCGCCGCGCAGGTGGCCCTGGCCTGGGTGAAGGGCCGGCCGCAGGTCAGCTCCGTGATCATCGGCGCCAGCACGTTCGAGCAGTTCACCGACAACCTGGCCGCGGCCGACCTCGTGCTCACCGAGAAGGAGAACGAGCGGCTGACCACCGCCAGCGCGGTGCCGATCGACTACCCGTACGGCGGCATGGCGCTGGGCCAGCGCAACCGCGTGACCGCCGGCGGCTGGGGCCGCTGACCTCGGTGCTGCCCCGGCTCACCTGGCGAGCCGGGGCAGCAGCGCCGAGGCCACCGCGATGCCCAGCACCGCCGTGCCCACCAGCACCGCGAAGTCCAGCAGCAACGTCGCCGGCGTGCCCAACAACAGGCCCCGCAACGCGTCCACCTCGTAGCTCAACGGGTTCACGTGGTTGAGCACCTGGAGCCATCCCGGCATCAAATCCACCGGGTACAGCGCGTTCGAGGCGAAGAACAGCGGCATCGTGATCGCCTGGCCGATGCCCATCAGCCTCTCCCGGCTCATCACGATGCCGGCGATCGTGATCGACAGGCAGCAGAAGAAGGCCGATCCCAGCACCACCACGACCAGCACGCCGAGCAGCTTCAAGGGATTCGCCGTCAGGGTCACGCCCAGGATCGCCGACAGCACCAGCACCACCACCGCCTGCGCGATCGCCCTGATCCCCGCCGCGAAGGCCTTGCCGGCGATCAGCGCCGACCTCGGCGTCGGCGTCACCATCAGCTTCGACAGCACCCCCGCGTCCCGCTCCCAGATGATCTGGATGCCGTAGAAGATCGACACGAACAGCGCCGACTGCGCCAGGATCCCCGGCGCCAGATAGTCCAGGTACGGCAGGTTCCCGGTCGGGATCACCCGCAGCCGCGTGAACGTCTCCCCGAAGATCAGCAGCCACAGCGCCGGCTGGATCGCCCTGGTGACCAGCTCCGTCCGGTCATGCCGCAGCTTCTGCAGCTCGATCAGGCACATCGTGCCGATCCGGTTGAGCAGCAGCACCGGCAACGCCGGACCGCTCTTGGTCATGACAGGCGCCGACATCCGCTTCTCCCTTCGTCAGCCGAGCCGGCGAGCCGTACGCCGGGTGGCACGGATCTCCCGCAGGCCCTTGGCCGCGTCACCGTCCAGGTCGCCGCCGGTGCTGACGCGGAACACGTCGTCCAGCGTCGCGTCCGGGCCGAGCGCGGCCCGCAGCTCGGCCGGGGTGCCCATGTCGGTGAGCTTTCCCTTGTGCATCAGGGCGATCCGGTCGCAGAACTCGTCCGCTTCCTCCATGTAGTGCGTGGTCACCAGCACGGTCATGCCGGTCTCCTCGCGCACCTGCTGGATCCGCTCCCAGACGCCGGCGCGGGCGATCGGGTCCAGGCCGATGGTCGGCTCGTCCAGCACCAGCAGGCGCGGCGCGCTCACCAGGGCCTGGGCCAGCTCCAGCCGGCGGATCATGCCGCCGGAGTAGGTGCCCGCCTGCCGGTCGGCCACGTCCAACAGCCCGACCGAGTCCAGCGAGGCGTCCACTTTGGACTTCCGTTCCCGGTGCGGCACGTCGAACAGCCGCGCGAACAGGGCCACGTTCTCCCGGCCGGTCAGCGTGGCGTCGGCCGAGAGTTGTTGCGGCACATAGCCGATCAGTCTCCGCACCGCCATCGTGCCGCGGGCCACGTCCCGGCCGAACACGGTGATCCGGCCCGGCGGCGAGGGCAGCAGCGTGGTGATCATCCGGATCGTCGTCGTCTTGCCCGCGCCGTTCGGCCCCAGCAGGCCGAACACCTCGCCCGCGCGGACGTCCAGGTCCACGCCGTCCACCGCCACCGTGTCCCCGAAGGCGTGCCGGACATCCGTGCAGCTGACCGCCAGCTCCGTCATGCGCCCACCCCTTCCTCGCCCAGTTCCGCCAGCAGCTTGCGCAGCGCCGGCAGGGCGTTCTCGATCGCCGTCACCTCGTCCTCGTCCAGCTCCCTGAGCGCCCCTGCCACCAACTTCGTGCGCTCCGCCCGCCACGCCGCCTGCCGCTTGACCGCCGCCGGCGTCAGATACAGCCGCGCCGCCCGCCGGTCGTTCGGGTCTGTCTCCCGGCGCAGCAGCTCCTTGTCGATCAGCTGATTCACCAGCGTGCTCACCGTGTTGCCGGCCAGATGCAGCTCCTTGGCCGCCGCCGCCACCCCGATCCCCGGGCTCAGCCGCACCACCCGCAGCAGCTCCGTCTGCGCCCCCCGCAACCTCGGCCCCGGCTGCCGCGCCTGCAACCGGCGCCGCACCACCCGCTTCAGCCCCATCACCGTGGCCATCAGCTCATCAGCGATCACCCTCCGAATGTACCTCTCATTGAGAGCTAATCCGAGTGAGAGTTTCCTGGGACTTGAGCGCTTTCACTCGAACGTGTTGTCGATTTCCGTCGTCTACGCTTGCTGGTTGATCAGCAAGGGGACCAGGTGGAGATCTACGCACACATCGACGAGACCGGCACACGGCTGCCTGATGGACGCCGGCTCTACGGATTGGCGGCCGTCCTGACGGCCACAGCCGACCACGCGCTCGTGTCCGCGACAATGAGCGGTCTGCTGCTGCCGAGACAGCGCTGGCTCCATCACTACGACGAGACCCACGACCGCCGGATCAAGATCGCCGAAGCACTGGCCCCGTTGCCGTTGATCGGCACGATCTTCCTGATCACACCGACCGATCGGAACCGGCAGGAGCAAGCGCGGGCCAAGCTGTTCGTCGAGCTGCTTCCTCATCTGCAGCACACGGAGGGAGCGACGCGCGTGATCGTGGAATCACGCCAGGCCGGCGACCGGCACGACCGGCGCGTGCGTGATCGCCTTCGACGGTCACATCGAATCGACGCGGCCATGCCGATCGACCACAAGGTGAAGGATGCCGACCCGGGCCTGTGGGTCGCGGACTTCATCGCGGGCGCCTACATAGCCGCGCACCACCACGATGAGCCTGAGCCGTGGGACATTCTCTGCGCCGCGCATGTCATCGAGGTTCGTCACCTGCCCGAATAGCGCGAAACCCGGGTGCCCACGACAACGCGGGATACCCGGGTCCACTTCCGGACGCGTCCGCAGACCGCCCGGCTTCGTTGTCAGGATACCAGCTACCGGTCGCCTGAAGCCGCATCACGATCGAGTGATCAGAACGCGAAACCCGGGCTCCTGCTATCCCGCAGGGGGTCCCGGGTCCACTTCCGGACGCGTCCGAGGACCGCCGGCTCCTTGATCACCATAGTCGGCTGGGCCGCCCCGCGGTGAACCCTCGATGGGGTGAAGGGGTAAACATGGCGGCACGGCCGCCGAGAGAACGAGGAGCCATCGGGTGAGCGGTTTCATCCACTGGTACGAGAACGGGTGGTCGGCCGCTCGGGCCGACCGGACGGTTGCCAGGATCGAGTCACTGGGGCTGACGCTGTCGGATCCGCAGCAGCAGCGGACCGACCTGCTGGACCGGCTGGCGCTGACGGACTGCGCGGCGGTGGACGTGGAGTACTGGCTGGACGAGGAGACGGCCCTGTACTGCCGGTTCCGCCGGGTGAGCGAGGACGTGGTGGCGCAGGAGTTCGACCTGGACGGCCTGTCCACGGTGGAGCAGCACCAGCTGGTGGCGGGCATCGTCGAGCTGTTCAACGAGGACGCGGCCAACACGGTGGGCTTCGTGGTGGACCGGTCGGGCAACTCGCAGGACGTGGAGTGGGACGACGTGGTGCTGGGCCAGCCGAGGATCGTGACGGTGCGGCCGGACACGCTGGCCCTGCCGGCGGAGCTGGTGGACCGGCTGCACCCGGAGCTGAACCGGCTGACGGGTCGGCCGCTGGGCGCCCTGATGCTGTTCGACCGGGTGAACGCGGCGGCCCCGGCCTGAGTTGTCCACAGCCGGTGGGTAACTGCCGTGCACAGCGGACCCCGGTGTGAAAGCGCTCAAAGGCGCAGCTCACCGGAGTTTTCACGATCTGGACACGATTGTTTTCCACCGGCTGTCACCAGGTTGTCCACAACCATCCCCAGGTTGTCCACAGGGCTCACCAACGCGGGGGACAACCGGCTCGGCGGTCGATTTGTCCTGGGCCGTTCGGGGTACCGTCCTTGACATGTCCCCGAACACCGCCACCAAGTTTCACGAGTTGCTCAAGCAGCAGATCCGCAACGAGTTCACGGCCGCCCAGCAGTACGTCGCGATCGCGGTCTGGTTCGACGACCAGGACCTGCCCCGGCTGGCCGCGCACTTCTACCGCCAGTCGCTCGAGGAGCGCAATCACGCGATGATGATCGTCCAGTACCTGCTGGACAACGACGTGCGCGTGGCGATCCCGGGCGTCGGCGAGGTGCGCAACGACTTCGAGAACGTGCGCGAGCCGGTCGAGCTGGCCCTCCAGCAGGAGCGCACGGTCACCGAGGAGATCACCACGCTGGCCCGCGCGGCCCGGGACGAGGGCGACTACCTCGGCGAGCAGTTCATGCAGTGGTTCCTCAAGGAGCAGGTCGAGGAGGTCGCCTCCATGTCGACCCTGCTGCACACGGTGGACCGCGCCGGCTCGAACGTGTTCCACATCGAGGACTTCCTCAGCCGCGAGAGCGTCGGCGCCGAGGGCACGGACCCGACCGCGCCGCGGGTGGCCGGCGGAGCGGTCTGAGCTCTACGGGTCGCAGTCCTGCACCGCCAGCTCCAGCCGGAGGTCGCTGACCACGCTGCCGCTGAAGATGATCCAGTAGTGCGCGTTCGGGTTGCCCGGCACCGGGGCGACCCAGTCGCCGTTGCTCCCCTGCGGCGTGGTCTGGAGCGGGTAGGCGACGCGGACGTCGGCCGCGGAGGAGCCGTCGTGAATGCCCTCGGGCGTCGCGGCGTCGCCCCGGCCGCCGATGCGGACCAGGCCGTACTTCGACGAGAAGATCAGCGCGTTCGGCTGGGTGCCGGCGCCGCCGGCCCAGTCGTAGCCGATGCAGCCGGCGGCGGTGGGGGCCATGGGGTTGAGCTTGACGAGCCCGGTGGCCATCGCCTCGTCGGTGGTCATGCCCAGGCGCAGCCCGAGAACCGTGGTGGGGCCGAACGCGAGCACCGAAGCCAGGGTCGAGGTCGGCGTGGACGTCGTGGTGGTCGGCTTCGCCTTGCTGGACGACGGCCGCGCGGTGGTGCGGGCCGTCGACTCGACCGTCGTGACCGACGCGGCGGTGGTCGTGCTGGTCGTCGCCGGCGGCGGGGTCGTGGTGATCGTCGGCCCCGAAGTGTCGGCAGCCACGGCCAGCGGCACCTGATGCGGCGCGTCCCCGCTCACCCCGAAAGCGGTGCCCGCGACCAGCATCGCGGCCATGGAGAGCATGCCGCCGCCGAAGACCACCCCGGCACGCCGCCGCCGAATCCGCCGGGCCCCGGTGACGATGACGCGGTCGGCCTCGGGCCGCACGCGCACATCCAGGCGCTCGTCGGCGAAGAGCTTGCGCAGCTCGTCGTCGAGATCCACCGGGTCACCTCCCCTCCAGGCTCGATCGCAGCGTGACCAGCGCCTTGCTCGCCTGGCTCTTCACCGTCCCCTTGCTGATGCCGAGCGTCTCGGCGATCTCCGCCTCGGACAGCCCCTCGTAGTAACGCAACACGATGACCGCACGTTGCCTCGGCGGCAACCCCCGCAGAGCCTGCCACAGCGGCTCGTGGTCCAGCCGGTCGAGCTGCTCGAAGGCGTTGTCGGGCAGCTCGGCGACCAGGCTCTCGCGGCGGGTCCGCCGCCACTGGCTGACGTGCGCGTTGGCCATCGCCTTGCGCACGTAGGCCAGCGGCTCGTCGCAGAACACGCTGCGGCCCAGCCACCGCGATCCGACCTTCTCCAGCACGGTCTGCACGAGATCGGCCGCGTCATGCGGGTTCCCGGTCAGCGCGTGCCCGTATCTGAGCAGGCCCGGTAGTGCCGTCTTGACGAATTCGGCGAAATCGCTGTCCGCCGCCGCGCGGGTGGTCCTGGCCTCCCGCTGCGCCGGCACTACCGTCCACGTGCCGCTGCTCTCCGCCCCCACAACGCTCAGTGGTGCACCCACGTCGTGATCCCCTCCCCTGTGACCAACTGATTAGAGGTCGCGCGAGGGGGACGGAGGTTGCGGCGTCAGCAGGTCACAGTTCGGCCAACTCCTTGGGCAGGTGGAAACCACCTTCGGCCGTTGGAATGAACTCCACCGCGGCCACCACGGCGCCGGTGTTGATCGGGCCGTACACGTGCGGGAACCAGATGCCGGCGGGGTGCGGGGGCACGCCGGCCTCCCAGCGCACCGGGGCGTCCAGCGCGGCCGGGTCGACGACCAGCAGCAGCAGGTCCTCCCGGCCGGCGAACAGCGCGTTGGCCGGCACGCTCACGGTGCCGAAGTCGGAGCAGTGCACAAAGCCGACCTCGTCCAGCGAGGCGGGCACCAGGACGCCCTCCTGCTCGGCCGCGTCCCACTCGTCCCGCGAGCAGATATGCAAGATCACGAGTTATCCACATCCTCCTGTGGACAGCCGTTATCCGCTGTGGACAACCGGCCGTCATTGTCGGCAAAGGCTTTCAACGCAGTGTGACCTGGCGTCCGCGCAGACCGTCGAGCGCCCGCCGCTCGGTGTCGGTGAGCTGGCTGTCCACAGCCAGCGCCGCGGTGAGCCGGCTGCCGAGCGCCTCCGCGCCCGGCTCCCACTCGCGCACGTGCAGCTCGGTGTCGAGGTCCCAGACCGGCACCAGCAGGCCGTGCGCCCGGAACGAGCCGGCGTAGCGGGAGCCGTCGCCGAGGTGCAGCTCCTCGCGGGCGGCCAGCCGGGCCATCGCCTTGAGCAGCTGCTCCTCCGGCTCCGGCCGCACCCAGCGCAGGTGCGCCTTGTCGCCCGCGTCCACCCAGTACGCGGCGTTGAGGCCGTCGCCGGTGAGCCGGGCGCTGGGCATGATCGCGGCGTTGGCACGTTCGAGGGAGAGCGCGACGTCGCCGGTCGGCTGGGTGTCCTCGGGCAGCCACCAGGAGAAGTCGTCGTGCAGCGTCGGCTGCAGCGGCTCGTCGGCCTTGAGCACGTCCTGGAGCCGGCCCGGCTCGGCCCCGTCGTCGACGCCGACGACCGGCAGCGCGTCGCCCGGCTCGGCCGTCAGCACCCAGCGGATGGCCCGGGCCAGGTCGCGGGACAGGTCGCCGGAGCGGGTCTGCACCTGGAGCCCGACGAACGCGGAGCCGTCGGAGCGGACCAGCGCGGCCGCCGCCATCGGCAGCACGGTGGCCAGCGTGACGGCCCGCTCGTGCGGCTCGGCCAGCGTGAGCGGCGCGGTCGCGGACGGCACGAACTCACGCAGCGCGATCAGCTCCGGCTCGGCGGCCAGGCCCTCGAACGGACGGGCCACCATCACGTCGGCCGGTCCACCCGCCATGCCGTGGCACGCCTTGTACCGCTTGCCCGAGCCACACGGACACGCCTGCCGCGGGTTGATCCCGTCGGCTGTGGCCGTTGTCCTCGCCGCGCGCTTGACAGCCGTCCGCCTGGACACGGTTCCTCCTCGCAGTGGGGCCCGGGTCACTCCCCGGGTAGGGACTGGGCGACCGTAGCCGACGGCCCGGACTCCAGGTGGCGACGGGTGTTCGCGGGGGTGTTGGTGGCGAGGTAGCGCACGCCCGCACGGCGGCACAGGTCGATGTCGGCGGTCTCGTCGACGGTCCAGACGTAGGTGTCGTGGCCCTGCTCGGCGCTGCGGGCGACGTAGTCGGGGTCCTCACGCAGAAGGTGTACGCCCGGACCGGTGATGTCGGCCCAGTCCGGCAACGCTCCGCCGCGCAGGCCGGGCAGGAAGCGGTCGAACAGCAGCACGGTCGGCAGCCGGGGCGCGTGCTGGCGGACCCGGCGCACCGCCAGCCGGGAGAAGGACATCACGACGATGCGCGACTCCTCCTTGGTGGCCGGCGCGCTCAGGCCGTGCCGGCGCAGCAGGGCGAGCATCTTGGCCTCGACCAGCCCGGTGTAGCGGACCGGGTGCTTGGTCTCGATGAACAGCTTCACGTGTGGCGGGCCGTCCTTGAGCAGGCCCAGCAGGTCCTCAAGGGTGAGCAGGCCGCGCTCGTGCTGGCCGGCCGACGGCTGCGCGAGCGGCTCGCGCACCAGGTCGTCGGCCGACTCGGGCAGCTCGTGGTGCCACTGGCCGAAGTCCAGCTCGCTGAGCCGGGCCAGGGTGAGGGTGCTGACCACGCCGCGGCCCGAGGAGGTGCGGTCGACCGTGCGGTCGTGCACGCACACCAGGTGGCCGTCCCTGGTCAGCCGGATGTCGCACTCGAGGCCGTCCGCGCCCTGCTGGAGGGCGAGCTCGTAGGCGGCCTTGGTGTGCTCGGCGCGGTGCTGGGACGCGCCGCGGTGCGCGACGATCTCAGGTGTCACGTTTCGCATCATGAGGCAATCGGGTGAACGAACGGTGACCGGGGCAACGCTGGACCACGGACGGGTGAGCGAATTACCGTCGGTCACCATGACGACGTTCGACCCCAAGGATCCGGCGTTCATCGCGGATCCGTATCCCGTGTTCGCCGCGATGCGGGCCGAGGGCGAGGTGCACCGGCACGCCGACTTCGGGCTGCCGGTCACGCTCTCGCACGCGGCGTCCGCCGCCGTGCTGCGGCACCGGGGCCTCGGCCGGATCTGGTCGGACGCCAAGCCGGTGGACGCGTTCGCCGCGTTCAACCTGCTGCATCGCAACTCGCTGCTGGAGAACGAGCCGCCCACGCACACCCGGTTGCGGCGGCTGGTGTCCGGCGCGTTCGGTCGCGGCCACATCGAGCGGCTGCGGCCTTGGGTCGGCGAACTGGCCGCCCGGCTGGTCGACGACGTCGCCACGCGCATCGACGCCGACGGCGAGGCCGATCTGCTGGAACTGGTCGCCGCGCCGCTGCCGGTCGAGGTGATCGCCGAGCTGCTCGGCGTGCCGACCGAGGACCGGGCGCTGCTCCAGCCGTGGTCGAACACCATCGTCAAGATGTACGAGTTCGGGCTGCCCGACGAGCAGCGGGCCCGGGCCGAGCGGGCCGCCGCCGAGTTCGTCGGCTACCTGCGGGAGTTGATCGGGCTGCGG
>Ga0307511_10004418_pt1 | contig 14354 bp, 13 predicted proteins | sample 13_EM_MG_FD_200266 | JGI IMG/M metagenome (GOLD analysis project Ga0307511, IMG submission 200266) | Populus trichocarpa ectomycorrhiza microbial communities from riparian zone in the Pacific Northwest, United States - 13_EM | ecosystem: Host-associated > Plants > Roots > Unclassified | place... | reverse complement strand
GGCCAGGTAAGCCGGCCCGGCCGGCATCTTGGTGGTGCCGCCGAAGAACGACACGGGCACGCCGCTGGCGGTGAGGTCCCGGTCGGCGAACAGGCACACGACCCCGCCGGCCCGAAGCCGCTGGGCCAGCAGCTCGGTCGGCCGGACATCGCCGCCGGCCGACGGCACGACCTCGAAGCCCAGCCGCTGCCGGGCCCGGGTGAAGCTCCGGAACAGCGACTCGGGCCGCACCCGCTGCACGACCACGCTGACCTGCCGGGCGTGCCCGAGCAGCCACACCCCGGCCAGGTCCCAGCTTCCGCAGTGCGGCAGCGCCAGGATCACGCCGTTGCCCTCGGCGCACGCGGCCTGGAGGTTCTCCTGGCCGGTGGCGGTCCGCTCGACCGCCTGGTGCACGGCCTCGACGTCGCCGGGCCGCAGCCGGAACGTCTCGCACCAGTAGCGGGCGTAGGACCGCATCGCCCGGGCGACGAGCTCGTCCAGCTCGGCCTCCCCGGCCCTGGGCACGACCCGGGCCAGGTTCCGGCGTAACTGCGCGACGCCGCGGCCGCCGCGCCGGGTCGCGAAGTCCGCGCCCCACTGGAACGCGCCGACGGCGACTTGCTCGGGCACGATCCGGGCGAACAGCCAGCCGGCCCGGAAGGCGGCGGTGACCAGCAGTCCCTTCACCCGGTCTGCTCCTTGGCCGACCGGCGCACGGCCAGCAGCCGCTGCGCCACGGTGACCACGGCCAGCAGCGCCAGCACCCACAGGGCCACATCCAGCGCGTACGGCACGCCGAGGCCGGTCAGCCCGGTCCCGATCAGGGCCAGGATCATGCGCTCGGCCCGTTCGACGAGGCCGCCGTCGGCCGACAGGCCGGTGGCCTCGGCGCGGGCCTTCACGTACGAGATGACCTGGGCGCCGACCAGCGCGATCAGCGCCGCGGCGCCGCCGACGCGGTCGTCGGTGGCGGACAGGCAGAACCAGGCGATGGCCCCGAGCAGCGCGCCGTCGGCGATCCGGTCGCAGCTGGCGTCGAGCACCGCGCCGAACCGGGTGCCGGCCCCGCTGGCCCGGGCAACGGCGCCGTCCAGCAGGTCGAACAGCACGAAGAAGGTGATCACGAGGGTGCCGGCGAGCAGCTGTCCGCGCGGAATGAACCAGAGGGCGGCCAGCACGGTGCCCGCGGTGCCGACGAGGGTGACGGCGTTCGGCGTGACACCGCGACGCAGCAGCCACGTCCCGACCGGATCGGTGACGCGGGAGACGGAGGCGCGAGCGAAGATGTTCAGCATGGGGCGGCGGAGGCACCTACCTGCACTTCAGGACGGAGTACGGCCAGCCTAGCCAGGGACCCCGATCAGGTCGCCAGCGACACCCCACGTCTCATTCGTCACAGGGATTGCTGGGGCAGCCCTTGCTGGCCTGGGCGGTGATGGCCTCGGAGATCAGCCCCAGCTGCTTGATCTGGTCCTCGCTCAGCCCGTCGAACAGCACGTTGCGGACCTCGGCGACGTGCCCGGGCGCGGCCTGCTGGACCGTGGTCATGCCGTCGTCGGTGAGCACGGCGAACGCGCCGCGCTTGTCGGTGGGACAGGACCGCCGGGTCACCCAGCCGTTCTCCTCCAGCCGGGCGATGGCGTGCGAGAGCCGGCTGCGCGAGGATTTGGTGAACTCGGCCAGCTCGCTCATCCGCAGCTCTCGATCGGGTGATTCGGACAGTGCGACGAGGATCTCGTAGTAGGTGGCGGGCATGCCGGAGTCGCGCTGGAGTTGGCGGTCGAGACGTTCGTTGACCAGCTTGGTGGCGGCCGTGTAGGCCCGCCACGCCCACTGCTCGGACTCGGACAACCATCGCGGCTCGCTCATGGCTACCATCGTACCTGTTGTTGAACTCTCAATCTCAGTGCTAGGCTTCGGTTGAGAGTTCAACCAATGCTCATGGAGGACCGAAAGATGACTGCCGCAACCCAGATCCCCGGATACGTCGCCGGCACCTGGACCATCGACCCGGTGCACTCCGAGGTCGCGTTCATCGTCCGCCACCTCGGCGTCTCCAAGGTTCGCGGTCGCTTCAACACCATCTCCGGCACGATCGTGACCGGCGAGGACCCGACCGCCTCTTCGGTGACCGCGACCATCGTGGCCGACAGCGTCGACACCAAGAACGACCAGCGCGACGGCCACGTCCGCTCGGCCGACTTCCTGCACGTCGAGGAGCACGAGCACCTGACCTTCACCTCCACCGCGGTGCGCGTGGACGGCGAGGAGGTCGAGATCGACGGCGACCTGACCCTGCACGGCGTCACCAAGGCCGTGACCCTGACCGGCGAGCTGGGCGGCTTCGGCGACAGCCCGCACGGCAAGGTCCTGGGCGTGTCGGCCAGCACCGAGATCAAGCGCTCGGACTTCGGCGTCGGCCCCGGCATCCCGGGGGCCGTGGTCAGCGACAAGATCAAGATCGAGCTGGACGTCGAGGCCGGCCTCCAGGCCTGAGCCCCAAACCCGGCGAGTCCCGCTGAGCGTCACACCGAATGTGCGAAACCGATTCACGCATTCGATGTGACGCTAAGCGGGACTCGCGGTTATTTGGGCCAGGCCTTTGACAGCAGGGTCCAGGTCTCGCCCAGCAGCTGGGGGATGGTGCGGGTCTGGCCGATCACCGGCATGAAGTTGGCGTCGCCGCCCCAGCGGGGCACCACGTGCTGGTGCAGGTGGGCGGCGATGCCGGCGCCGGCGACCGTGCCCTGGTTCATGCCGATGTTGAAGCCGTGCGGGGCGGAGACGCTGCGCACCACCCGCATCGCGGTCTGGGTGTACTCCCCCAGCTCCACGGTCTCGGCCGCGTTCAGGTCCGTGTAGTCGGCGACGTGCCGGTACGGCACCACCATCAGGTGGCCGGCGTTGTACGGGTACAGGTTGAGCACCGCGTACACCAGCTGCCCGCGGGCCAGGATCAGCGCCTGCTCGTCGGGCAGGCTGACGATGGCGCAGAACGGGCAGCCGGCCGGCTCGTCGCCCTCGGGCTTGTTCTCGCCCTGGATGTAGGCCATCCGGTGCGGGGTCCACAGCCGCTGCAACGCGTCCGGAACCCCGACCCCCTGCTGCGGGACCTGGTCGCCGAAGGGACCTTGATCAGCGGTCACGCGGTGGCCACCGCCGAGAAGTTCTCCGCGGTGGGCGAGGCGTTCTCGCGGCGACTGATCCAGTCCACCACCGCCTCCACGGCCTGCTCGACCGGCACGCCGTTGACCTGGCTGCCGTCGCGGAAGCGGAACGACACCGCGCCGCCCTCCACGTCCTTCTGGCCGGCGACCAGCATGAACGGCACCTTCTGCAGGGTGTGGTTGCGGATCTTCTTCTGCATCCGGTCGTCGGAGGCGTCCACCTCGACCCGCACGCCGCGGGCCCGCAGCGCCTTGGTGACCTGCATCAGGTGCTCGACGTGCTCGTCGGCGATGGGGATGCCGACCGCCTGCACCGGGGCCAGCCAGGCCGGGAACGCGCCGGCGTAGTGCTCGGTCAGCACGCCGAAGAAGCGCTCGATGGAGCCGAACAGCGCGCGGTGGATCATGACCGGCCGCTGCCGGCTGCCGTCGTTGGCGGTGTACTCCAGCTCGAACCGCTCCGGCAGGTTGAAGTCCAGCTGGATGGTGGACATCTGCCAGGTGCGGCCCAGCGCGTCCCGGGCCTGCACCGAGATCTTGGGGCCGTAGAAGGCCGCGCCGCCCGGGTCCGGCACCAGCTCCAGGCCGGAGTCCTCGGCGGCCTCGCGCAGCGCCTCGGTGGCCTTCTCCCACACCTCGTCCGAGCCGACGTACTTCTCGTCGTTGCGGGTGGACAGCTCCAGGTAGAAGTCGTCCAGGCCGTAGTCGCGCAGCAGGTTGAGCACGAAGCCCAGCAACGACTTCAGCTCTTCCTGCACCTGCTCGGGGGTGCAGAAGATGTGCGCGTCGTCCTGCGTCATGCCGCGCACCCGGGTCAGGCCGTGGATCACGCCGGACTTCTCGTAGCGGTAGACGGTGCCGAACTCGAACATGCGCAGCGGCAGCTCGCGGTAGGACCGCCCGCGGGACCGGAAGATCAGGTCGTGGAACGGGCAGTTCATCGGCTTGAGGTAGTAGTCCTGGCCGGGCTTGCGGACCTTGCCGTCCTCGTCGTACTCGGCGTCCAGGTGCATGGCCGGGTACATGCCGTCGCGGTACCAGTCGAGGTGGCCGGAGGTCTCGAACAGCGCGCCCTTGGTGATGTGCGGCGAGTAGACGAACTCGTAGCCCTCTTCCTCGTGCCGGCGGCGCGAGTAGTCCTCCATGGCCCGGCGCACGATGCCGCCGCGCGGGTGGAAGACGGCCAGCCCGGAGCCGATCTCGTCCGGGAAGCTGAACAGGTCCAGCTCGGTGCCCAGCCGGCGGTGGTCGCGGCGCTCGGCCTCGGCCAGCAGCTCCAGGTGCGCGTCCAGCGCCTCCTGCGACTCCCACGCGGTGCCGTAGACCCGTTGCAGCTGCGGGTTCTTCTCGCTGCCGCGCCAGTAGGCGGCGGCCGAGCGGGTCAGCTTGAAGGCCGGGATGTGCTTGGTGGTCGGCACGTGCGGGCCGCGGCACAGGTCGCCCCACACCCGGTCCCCGCTGCGCGGGTCGAGGTTGTCGTAGATGGTCAGCTCGCCCGCGCCGACCTCCATCACCTCGGAGGTGTCCACGTCACTCTTGATGTCGACGAGCTCCAGCTTGAACGGCTCGGCCTTGAGCTCGTCCTTGGCCGCGTCCACGGATTCGACCACACGGCGCGAGAACCGCTGGGAGCCCTTGATGATCTGCTTCATGCGCTTCTCGAGCGCGGCCAGGTCCTCTGGGGTGAACGGGCGGTCGACCTGGAAGTCGTAGTAGAAGCCGTCCTTGATCGGCGGGCCGATGCCGAGCTTGGCCTCCGGGAACGCCTGCTGCACGGCCTGGGCCAGCACGTGCGCGGTGGAGTGCCGGATGACGCTGCGGCCGTCTTCGGTGTCGGCGGCGACCGCCTCCACCTCGACGTCGGCCTCCGGCGTCCACGACAAGTCCCGCAGCTTGCCGTCCGCGTCCCGCACCACGACGATCGCGTCGGAGCCCTTGCCGGGCAGCCCGGCCTCGCGGACCGCGGTGCCCGCCGTCGTCCCGGCCGGCACCGTCACGCGAGGTGCTGATCCTGGGCCTGAGGGGCGCGGCTGCGACACGATGACTCCTTTGACACGGGATACGTCGGCTTCCCATCGTATCCAGCGGCCACCTGGGCGTTTGCCGTAGCCCTCGGGTGGGCGCACAGCGGCAGCGCGACCGCCGCCACGGTGCCGGCGGCGATCGCGCCGGTGGCGACAATCACCTGGTCGGAGCTGGTGGTCGAGGCCACTACCACATATCCGACGAGCACGGCGGCGGCCGGCGCGCAGGCCGCCGTGATCGCCGCCCAGGGGGCCGGCCGGACGTCGGACAGGGCCGCCGCGAAGGCCCCGCACAGCGCCAATGCCCCGATCGTGTCGCTGAGCCGGTGCCAGCCCAGCTCGGCCGTGGTGGCCGCGATGTAGGACGTGAGCACCGCGCCCAGCACCAAGGCCGCCGGCCGCACGTCCCGCGGCAGCACCAGGATCGCGCCCAGCACGATCGCCGCACACGCCGTCACGTGGCCGCCGGGGAAGCTGTTGCCGATCGGGCCCGGGCGGTAGAGCAGGGATCCCTTGAGCACCCACGCCACTGAGATCGCGGCCGCCATCAGCACCGCCGCCGAGGCCGTCGCCCGCCACTGGCGCTGGAGCACGCCGGTCGCCAGCACCAGGACGATGCCGATCGCGATCAGCCCCGGGCTGATCGCGGCCAGCGTGCCGGTGGCGTCCGGCGGCAGCAGCGTGGCGTCCTCCAGCCGGCGGCCGGTCGGCGACAGCACGAACACCGCGTAGGCGAGCACGAACCCGACCACGCATCCCCCCACGGGCAGCAGCTTCATGAGATCAACACTGCCCGTGCACTGTGTGTGAACTGTGCGTGTCGCGTCATGGTTTCGCTACGAGTTCGACAGGTTCCGCTCAGCGGGAGCACAGCCGGCTCTCGCAGTCTGGTGTTCAGCAACAACGCGCATACCCCAGGAGCAGGCCAGATGTCCGAGCCGAACACCCCAGACGAGCAGCCGACCGAGCAGCACCAGCGGCCCGTGGCCGGCCCCGACGCGCACCAGCAGCCGCCCGCCGCCGAGCCGGCGACCGCGCCGCAGGAGCCGGCCGCCGCCGACGCGCCGCAGCAGCCCCAGGAGCCGCAGGCGGCGGCCTTTGCCGCCGACGCCCCCACCCAGACCCAGCCGACCCAGCCTGGCGCGGAGCAGCCACAGGCGTCCTACGCTCCCCCGCAGCCCGGCGCGCCCCAGCCGCAGGTGATCTACGTCCAGCGGCCGCCCGGCAAGTTCGCCAACTTCGCGCGCAACCGCATCACCCAGGTGGTGGCCGCGCTGGTGGTCGGACTGATCGTGGGCGGCGGCATCGGCGGCATCATCGGCGCGCACCACACCACCGGCGGGCCCGGCATCCACCGGCCGTACTCCCAGTACGGCCCCCAGGGCGGCTTCGGTCGCGGCGGCGGCTTCGGCGGCCAGCAGGGCGGCCCCCAGCAGGGCACGCAGCAGGGCGAGCAGGGCTAGTTACACCTGTTAACCAATCATGCGGCATCATCGCCGCATGACCGACACGAAGACCGTCCGTATCGGGGTACTCGGCGCGGCCCGCATCGCGCCGAGCGCCTTGATCGCGCCGGCCCGGGACAACGCGGAGGCCGAGGTTGTCGCGGTCGCGGCCCGCGACCGCGACCGGGCGTCGGCGTACGCGCAGAAGCACGGCATCGGCAAGGTGCACGGCAGCTACGACGAGCTCCTCGCCGACCCTGACATCGACGCCGTCTACAACCCCCTGCCCAACGCCCTGCACGCGCAGTGGACGCTCGCGGCGCTGGACGCCGGCAAGCACGTGCTGTGCGAGAAGCCGTTCACCAGCAACGCCGCCGAGGCCAAGACCGTGGCCGCGGCCGCGGACTCCAGCGGGCTGGTGGTGATGGAGGCGTTCCACTACCGCTACCACCCGCTGGCCCAGCGGGTCGCCGAGATCGTGGCCAGCGGCGAGATCGGCACGCTGCGCCATGTGCAGGCGGCCCTGTGCTTCCCGCTGCCGAAGTTCTCCGACATCCGCTACAACCGCGATCTCGCCGGCGGGGCCATGATGGACGCCGGCTGCTACGCGCTGCACATGGTGCGGCTGCTCGGCGGCGGCGAGCCGGATGTCGTGTCCGCGCAGGCGAAACTGCACAAGCCGGACGTCGACCGCGCAATGAAGGCCGCCTTGGTCTTCCCTCAGGGGCACACGGGCGCACTCACCGCGTCGATGTGGTCGAGGGACCTGCTCAGGATCTCGGCCTCCGCGGTCGGCGACAAGGGCCGGCTGAACGTCCTCAACTTCGTCGCCCCGCAGGCGTATCACCGGCTGACCGTGCGCACGGCCGACGGCAAGCGGGTGGAGCAGCTGTCGCGGCGCCCGTCCTACAGCTATCAGCTGGACGCCTTCTGCGGGGCCGTGCTCCGGGGCGAGCCGATCCTCACGCCGCCGTCCGACTCGGTCCGCAACATGACCGTGATCGACGAGATCTACCGGAAGGCCGGTCTGAATCCCCGTTAGAGAAAGCCAGAAACTTCTTGGGGTGCGCACGCCTTAGCCTCAGGTTCCTCATATGTGACGGCGTCAGGCTGATGCCATGACCGAGACGCCCCGCACCCCTGAGCCCGCCGCCGTCTACACCGACGAGACGCCGACGCCGCCGACCGGCTTCCAGAACCCGCTGTTCGTGCCGCAACCGCCGCAGCCGCCGCGCAGGTCCCGCAAGGGCGCCGCTGTCCTGATCGGCGCCGCGGTGCTGGCAGCGGTGGTCGGCGGCGGCGCCGGATACGGCATCTACGCGACCACCGCGCAGTCCACTGTGGTCAGCAGCGTCTCCAGCAGCGCCACCGGCACCCCGGCCGCCAACAACACCAGCGGCTCGGTCAGCGCGGTCGCCGCGGCCGGCCTGCCGGTGGTCGTGCAGATCTCCAACTCGCAGGGCCTGGGCTCCGGCGTGGTCATCAGCTCCGACGGGCTGATCCTGACCAACAACCACGTGGTGGCCACCGGCGGCACGTTCACCGTCACCTTCAACGACGGCAGCAAGGCGCAGGCGACCGTGGTCGGCACCGATCCGTCCACCGACCTCGCGGTGGTCAAGGCCCAGGGTGTCAGCGGGCTGAAGACGGCCACCTTCGGCGACTCCTCGCAGGTCAAGGTGGGCGACCAGGTCGTCGCCATCGGCTCGCCCGAAGGGTTGCAGGGCACCGTCACCACCGGCATCGTCAGCGCGCTGAACCGGACCGTCACCGCCTCGGACAACCAGGGCGGCAGCCCGTACTCGCAGAACAACTCGGCCACCACCTACAAGGGCGCGATCCAGACCGACGCGTCCATCAACCCCGGCAACTCCGGCGGGCCCCTGTTCAACCTGCAGGGTCAGGTCGTCGGCATCAACTCGTCCATCTACTCGACCACCGACGGCAGCATCGGGCTGGGCTTCGCCATCCCCAGCAACACCGCCAAGACCGTGGCCCAGAAGCTGGTGGCAAACGCCAACTAGCGACCTGCGAGGTGTGGACCACCTATGCTCGGCCGGTGAACCCTGTCGACGAGCTGTCCGACCGGTACGTGGGTCAACTGGCGGCGACCAATCCCTGTCTGGCGGCCATGATGGGCATCGCCGGCCATGACGGCGAGCTGACCGACTACGGCCCCGACGGCTTCGCGGTCCGGCACGAGCTGGCCGAACGGACCCTCGCCGAGCTGGCCGCCGTCCCGCTCGGCTCGGACGCCGAGCGGCGGGCCGCCGCGGTGCTGCGGGAACGGCTGGAGATCGAGCTGGCCCGGTTCGCCGCCGGCTACGTGGAGGCGGACCTCAACACCATCGACAGCCCGCCGCAGTTGTTGCGGCAGGCCATCGAGGTGCTGGACCAGGGCGAACAGACCGTGGTGGCGGACATGCGCTCGCGGCTGGCCGGGATTCCCGAGGCGCTGGCCGGATTGCGGGTGACGCTGGAGCGGGGCCGGCAGCAGGGGCGCGTGTCGGCCGTGCGGCAGATCGTCAACTGCGCCAGGCAGAGCAAGGAGTTCGCCGACTACCTGGACACGCTGCCGGGTCGGTACCGGGCCGAGACCGAACGGGCCGGGGCCGCGCTGCTGGAGTTCGCGTCGTACCTGACCGAGACCCTCGCCCCCGCCGCGCCCGTGCGCGACGCCGTCGGGCGCGAGCGATACGCCTTGGAGGCGCGGAACTTCCTCGGCAGCGACATCGACCTTTTGGAGACGTACGAGTGGGGCTGGCGGGAGCTGGCCCGGCTGGAGGCGGAGATGCGGGCCGTCGGCTCGCACATCCGACCCGGCGAGCCGCTGCCGGCCGTGCTGGCCGCCCTGGACGCCGATCCCGCCCACCGGTCCGCCGGCGCCGGCCAGTTCCGCGACTGGATCCAGGAGCTCGCCGACAAGGCCATCGCCGATCTCGACGGCGTGCACTTCGACATCCCGGAACCGTTGCGGCGTCTGGACTGCCGGGTGCCCGGCTCCAACACCGGCATCTACTACCTCGCGCCGGCCGAGGACCTCAGCCGTCCTGGCACCGTGTGGTACTCCGTCACCGAGGAGCAGCCAGCCACCTGGTCCGTGCCGTCGGTGATGTTCCACGAGGGCGCGCCCGGGCATCACCTCCAGCTCGGCCTCAACGTGCTCAACACCCGTACCCTCAACCGATTCCAGCGTCTCAGCGCCGAACTGCACGTCGGGCACAGCGAGGGCTGGGGCCTCTACGCCGAACAGCTCATGGACGAGCTCGGGTACTACGAGCTCCCCGCGCACCGCATGGGCATGCTGGCCGGCGGCCAGCAACTGCGCGCCGCCCGCGTCATCGTCGACATCGGCCTGCACCTCGAGCTCTCCATCCCCCACGGCGCCGGCTTCCACGACGGCTCCCCCTGGACTCCCGAGCTGGCCGTCGAGTTCGTGCGCGACCGCTCCGGCTCCATCGGCGGCGAGGAGTTCGCCCGCTTCCAGGTCGACCGCTACCTGGGCCTGCCCGGCCAGGCCATCGCGTACAAGGTCGGCGAACGCGCCTGGCTCGCCGCCCGCGCCGCCGCCCAGTCCCGCCAGGGCTCCCGCTTCGACCTCCGCACCTTCCACAAGACCGCCCTGGACCTCGGCCCCATGGGCCTCGACCTCCTCACCACGGAACTGGCCCGCTTGCTCTCCTAACCCGCTTCTTTTGCCAGGAAGGGCCCGATACTGGCGTCCAGCGCAGTGAAAGGGCCTTTCCTGGCGTTGGGCACGAGGATCGGTCGCATGGTCAGGAGAAGTAGGTGCCTGGGGTGGTGCCGGTGACGCGGCGGAAGGCGGCGACGAAGGCGCTGGGGGTGGCGTAGCCGACACGGCGGGCGGTGGTGGCGACGGGCATGCCGGCGCCGAGCAGGGGTAGGGCGGCGAGCAGGCGGATCTGGGTGCGCCAGGTGCCGAAGGTCATACCGGTGTCGGTGACGAACGCCCGGGCCAGGGTTCGGGAGGAGGCGCCGACGAGGCGGCCCCAGGCGGCGAGGTCGCGGTCGTCGGAGGGGTCGTCGGACAGGGCCCGGGCGATCACGGCCAGGCGGTCGGAGACGGCGGGCACGTGGATGGTGGACACCGGCACGGGCACGAGCAGGTCCCGCAGCACGGCCTCGCCGCGGCGGCGGGGAGCGGTGGGCAGGCTGAGGTCGGCGAGGTAGCGGATCATCTCGGCCAGCAGCGGCCCGACGGCGACGACGGTGGGCTCGACCCAGTGCCGCCCGCCGAAGTAGACGCTGTGCATGGACGAGGTGGAGGCGGCGCCGGTGCGGTGCACGGTGCCGGCGGGGATCCACAGCGCCCGGCTGGGCGGCAGCACCCAGGTGGCGTCCCCGATCTGCACGGTGAGCATGCCCTCGGCGGCCCAAGCGAACTGGTGGTCGGGGTGCACGTGCCAGTCGAACCACTCCCCCTTGGGCATGGTCACGCTGAGCACCATGATGGCGTGTCCGTTGGCCGACATCGCCTGTCACTCTACTCGGTAGCTGCCAACGGCCGCCGGTCCTAACGTCGGAGCCATGCCGATGAACTTCATGCACCGCAGGATCTGCGCCTCCCAGGACTGGGCCAAGACGGTCCGTGAGCGCAGCCTGCCCTGGTCGCTCAAGGACGTGGAACTGGGCGAGGATCTGCTGGAAATCGGGCCGGGCTACGGGGCGACGACCCGGGTCCTGGTCGATCTGGCGCCGAACGTCACGGCGGTGGAGGTGGACGCCAAGTCGGCGGCCGACCTGCGTGGCGAGTTCGACGGCCGGGCCAGGATCCTGCACGGCGACGGCAGCCGGATGTCGTTGCCGGACAACGACTTTAACTCGGTGGTGTGCTTCACCATGCTGCACCACGTGCCCACCAGGGACATGCAGGACGGCATCTTCGCCGAGGCGTTCCGGGTGCTGAAGCCGGGCGGCGTGTTCGCGGGCAGCGACAGCCGGCTGAGCTTCCGGTTCCGGCTGCTGCACATCGGCGACACGATGAACGTGGTCGACCCGGACGAGCTGCCGGAACGCCTGCGGCGGGCCGGTTTCGAGGACGTCGAGGTGACCTTGCGAGAGGGGGCGTTCAAGTTCCGGGCGACAAAGTCAGTGGCGCCGTCGCGTTAGTACGCAGTAGCGTACTAACGTGCCTCGTGACGAGAACGTCCGCCGGATACGGTCCGCCGTGACCCGGCTGTCCCACCGGCTGCGCGCCGAACGTCCGGCGGACGCCCTGGCGTCGACCAAGATCGGCGTGCTGGCCGAGCTCTGGCGCAACGGCCGGATGTGCGCCGGCGACCTGGCCGACCAGCTGCGCGTGCAGCCGCAGTCGCTGACCAGGACGCTGGCCGCGCTGGAGGCGGACGGCCTGATCCTGCGCCGGCCCGACGAGCTGGACCGCCGGCAGGCGGTCATCGGCATCACCGAGGCCGGCCTGACCGCGCTGTCCGAGGACATGCAGGCCCGGGAACGCTGGCTGGCCAAGGCCATGGACATCCAGCTCAGCCCGGCCGAACGGCAGCTGCTGGCCGACGCGGCCGAGCTGATGGATCGGCTGGCCGATGCCTGACAACTGGATCCGCCGCCTGCTGCCGTTCCTGAAGATCCAGCGCCGCAGCCTGGTCCTCACCTTCGCCGCCGCCCTGGCCGGCGCCGGCCTGGCCGCGGTCACACCGCTGCTGGAGCGGCACATCGTCGACGACGTCATCCTGACTCACCGCTCGGCGCTGCTGCCCTGGCTGGGCTCGCTGATCGCGGTCGGCGTGCTGACGTTCTTCGCGTCCCGGATCCGCCGCTTCCGGGCGGCCAAGGTGGTGCTGGAGGTCCAGTACCAGATCCGCAACGCGGTGCACGAGCAGTTGCAGCGCCTGGACATCGGCAGCCACCAGTCGATGCCGACCGGACAGCTGGTGTCCCGCATCTCCACCGACGCCGGTGTGATGGTCCGGGTGCTGTCCTACCTGCCCGCGCTGAGCAGCAACGTGCTGCTGATCGTGGTGTCGCTGGTGGTGATGGTCGTGCTGTCGCCGCTGCTGGCGGTGATCAGCGCGCTCGTGGTGCCGGCGCTGGTTCTTGTGGTGTACAAGATGCGCCGGCAGGTGCGACCGGCCACTTGGGACAGTCAGCAACGCGGCGCCGAGGTGACCCAGACGGTCACGCAGACCGTGTCCGGCATTCGCGTGGTCAAGGCGTTCGGCCAGGAGGACCACGAGCTGGACCGGTTCGTGGAGGCCAGCCAACAACTCTACGGCGCACGCATCCGCTCGGTCCGGCTGATCGCCAAGTACCAGCCTTTACTGCAGGCGATCCCGGCGATCGGGCAGGTGCTGCTGCTGGGCCTGGGCGGCTGGCTCGCGCTGCACGGCAACATCACCGTCGGCACCTTCCTGGCCTTCGCCACCTACCTGGCGCAGGTGATCGGCCCGGCCCAGATGTTCGCCGGGATGATCAGCGCCACCCAGCGGGCCGGCATCTCCGCGCGGCGGATCTTCGACCTGCTGGACTCGGTGCCGGCGGTCACCGACAAGCCGGACGCCGAGCCGCTGCCGCCGGTGCGCGGCGACATCTCCATCACCGATGCCACTTTTGGCTACCTGCGGTCGGAACCGGTGCTGGACGGCTTCTCACTGCGGGTCGAGCCGGGCGAAACCGTGGCCCTGGTGGGCACTTCCGGCTCCGGAAAGTCCACCGTGGCCATGCTGCTGGCCCGGTTCCACGACGTGCAGGGCGGCAGCGTCAAGATCGACGGTGTGGACGTCCGCGACGTGACCGTGGATTCGTTGCGCGGCCAGGTCGGCATGGTGTTCGAGGAGAGCTTCCTGTTCTCCGACACCGTGCGCGCCAACATCGGCTACGGCCGGCCGGACGCCACCGACGAGGAGATCGAGGCGGCGGCGCGGGCCGCGGAGGCGCACGAGTTCATCAAGGCGCTGCCGGCGGGTTATGACACACAGGTCGGCGAGCGCGGCCTGACGTTGTCGGGCGGGCAGCGGCAACGCATCGCGCTGGCCCGGGCCTTGCTGACCGATCCGAGGATCCTGGTGCTGGACGACGCGACCAGCGCGGTGGACGCCCGGATCGAGGAGGGCATTCACGCCACGCTGCGCCGGGTGATGGTCGACCGCACCACCGTGCTGATCGCACACCGCCGCTCCACGCTGCGGCTGGCCAGCCGGATCGCCGTGGTGGACAAGGGACGTGTGGTCGCGCAGGGCAGTCACGAGGAGCTGATGGCCGCCAGTCTGCTGTATCGACGGCTGTTGGCCGGCACCGACGAGGACATCGACATCGAGGTGACCGAGGGGGTCACCGAGGAGGCATGGCAGGCCGACGGCGGCCAGCGCAAGCAGCTGGCGATCATGGAGACGCCGAAGGAGATGGCCGCCGGCATCGCCGCGTTGCCGCCGGCGCGGGACCGCGCCGAGGTCGACACCGTCGGCGACGACGATCCGCGTTTCTCCTTCCGCCGCTTCGTGTGGCGGCACCGCACGGCGCTCGGGCTGGGCCTGTTCCTGGTGCTGTTGGACGCCGTCGCGACCGCCGCCGGCCCGTACTTCTCCCGTGAGGGCATCGACAACGGCGTGCTCAACGGATCCGGCGCGGCGCTGATGCTGTCGGCCGGAGTCTTCTTCGCCGTGGTGCTGGGCGATCTCGCCGTGTCGGTGGCGATGACGCTGGTCAACGGCCGCACCGGCGAGCGACTGCTGATGGCGCTGACGGTCCGTGTGTTCAAG
>Ga0307511_10004416_pt1 | contig 14358 bp, 18 predicted proteins | sample 13_EM_MG_FD_200266 | JGI IMG/M metagenome (GOLD analysis project Ga0307511, IMG submission 200266) | Populus trichocarpa ectomycorrhiza microbial communities from riparian zone in the Pacific Northwest, United States - 13_EM | ecosystem: Host-associated > Plants > Roots > Unclassified | place... | reverse complement strand
TTAGTCGTATTGCGGAAAGGATTGTTTATCTACTCAATCGATCGAATATGTACTGGTAAATAAATAGTACGAAAATGTAGTAACCACGTTAGCAGAAAATTACAACGATGTTCAAACTTATACAAAAGGTCGGTCGGAAGATTTCGTTCAGCCGGTATTTCGCATATGCGGTGAACGTTGAGCGAGCCATCCGGCCACTCTTGAAAGGTATTGACAGCCTGGGGGCGTTGCCCATCATGGAAGGCGGCGAGGTTCGTCACAGCTTCCGACGCGGAACCGCAGCAGTTACTGAGGTAAATAGTGTGCTCATGCCGTATGATATGAGAATTAACGTTCGAAAGGTTTATCTTCAATGCTTCGACCCTAGACTGACCGGCTTTGTCAGGCAGTGAACGTAGAGCCCACCGATGACCTCGACCTTCCCTTTCAATACCTCACGGCGGCCCAGACTGCCCCCTCCTCTGTTGGTCTCGGAAATCTAGGAGCCACTGCGGTCCGTATTCAGTGCTACCAGCGAGCACTTGCTCTTTCATGGAAGCCAGGACCGCCTCCGAACTGTCAATGTCCTTTCCATGCATTTTGACTCTTGCCCTACCACTCTGTAGCATGAGAACGTCAGATAAGGGATGGTGGGGAGGGAGTTGAAATGGACCTCTAAAAGCTCAAGTTTTGCCCAAACCTTGGCGCTCTTAAGCAAAAACCTCCTGTTCGCATCGACTTCCACTTTGTCGAACGCCCTCACACACGGGTGTCAACGCCATACCCCGCCAGCGTGTCTAAGTTCGACTTGGATTGAACCACCTCCTCTAACCATTCTGTGACGGCATCGTAGAACCAGCCAAGGCTGGAAGACAGGGCTGAGGTTGTGATGGTGTGGAATCCGCACCATATACCTTGTTTCTCCCAGGCGGGAGCATTGTCCATGACAAGCGAGAGCTTGTGCACCACCGGTGTACTTGGGGATACACCAGTCGTTTCTTGGAGAAGGCCATCGATTTTCATTGCCCCGCTGACGACACGCGCAATCGGCTACGGATACGATCACTATAAATCAATAGGTGAGGTATAGAATTCCTCGTACCCCCTCTGAGTATGCTAGAACCACACAGGTGAGTGATTTAGTCACTCCCTCCTCTGGGATCCGCACGTTGTATCTCAACAAATATATCGGGAGTAGGACCGGATATGCAGCCAGCTGCGAGTACCACGTGAGATCATCGTATTAGGTGAGGAGTGGGGTCAATATGGTCAACCCACCATCGCAAAATCGACACTTTTCGGATCGAACGTCGCTGAACCGGACAATTCAGTTTGGGGAGGGCTCAATGACTTGATAACCTCCGGTATTGGGATGGGTGACATTGAAAATGGTATACAAGAAATGTCGATGCCGTATTGGTGTCGCAGTTCTGGGGTAAAAGGAACTGCTAGTTCTTCCAACCCCGACTGTTGGGGGAAGGAGGTGGTTGACAGAGGGTCGTAATGAAAAGCTGAAGCATGTGGGAGCGGGTGAGATCACGCGAATGAGTTTTTTTACGATGGGACCTACCAGGCATACACCTAGGGCACGTAGACCAACGTCAATACCAGTCAAGATTTGAACACGGCACGTCATACGCACATGTTTAATGGATGAATCATCGTTGACACCTAGAAAACCATGAGACCATACCTTGATCACACAAGTGCACTCCTCGCACCTCAACACCCGACTTGGTAACATTTTTCCCGCGACCTCGCCATCAATATACCATACAGGCACATAGACAGCCTTGACGTCGCTAGGCCACAATTCCTTGGACCTGAACGGGAGGTACTTCGCCATGAGAGATCCGGCGAGGACTTTGTCCCTAGCCGAAGACACTCCGTGTTCGACGCTCCAAATAGCTTCATCCTTGGAGAACGTAAACGGAAGAGCCTGGTATCCGATATGCTAAGGATCAGCGTCCTTAAATAGGCTGAACGGAATGAACTGGCGACCTGAGACTTTTGCGTGGTATTTTCTGTTGAGGTTCACGACATTTCTTCGGACCGAAACGCGGTATGGTGAGAGCATTGTAGGTAAAGATGAGGAACGCCGGGCTGCGACTCCTCCACGCGTTGTGAATCGCGTCAGACGAAATGACCGCTCGAATTTTCCCACACTCTAACGCAGCGGGCATAGTAAAGCGCACGAGCAACCGGCAAAGCCTGGGGCCGCAAACACAGAATACTGTTACAGAGCACACCCACAAGCCACACACTCCACCTCCAGTCCTTCATCAGCTCCTCGACAAACCAACTGCACCCTCATTCCTGGGGTGCGGGTGATTGAAATGGATCTCCTGTCGCGTCTTTTCCCGCACCCGCAGCAACGATGTGGTTCTCAAGGTACCTACGACCCGATGTCATGTCTAACTGGATCTCAGGCTCGAGGAGGTTGTTTGTTTCGGCATGACTCCCGGTTCTACTTCAGGTGGTTGGGTATCGTGGAGTCGGGCATTCCCCGGCTGAGATCCATTCGGTTGTGGGTCCCTGGTCAAACAACTTCAACACACCTGCAGGCGCCGGTTCACAGGCGCCGTACTGGCCCAGCGATGGGCAACGGCCTCGTGCCGAAGCGTTTTCAACAAGCAGACAGACTCCTTCCGTTTCCGCGTTATCCCATCTCATAAACGACGCCAACGCTATGTCTGGGTTTCTCCGGAAGCGACCCCCATCAAGCGGCGGTACACCAACCGGGCCAAGTTCTTGTGAGATACTTTGCCATTCTCACCCCTTTTCGAACCCACTGACGACCCACAGCCAAGAAACAGCGGTTCATCGATGCTGCCAAGATGTTACTGGATATCGCAAAGGAATCCTCCGATGTGTTTCCACCCCTGAAGTCGTGCCTAGGAGGGATCAACGCGCTGATCAAGCATTACGATGTACGTCGGTATCGGGTGACCGTCTATTACGCTAAAGATTGCCATCTAGCAATACAAAGACGTGAAAGACAAACTCAACGATCTCATGCCGTGGTTGGAGGAACTGTTGCGGACCTTAGTGAAGGTGAACCCCAATGGCGGTCGTGAAGAGGTCGAGAGACAATCAAAACTGGCGAGGTTCGCACCAGGCCCGAGATCCCTCGCCTGCCAAAACTAACCGCCGACAGATCGTTGGAAGACATCGGAGCGCGATCGCTAGTGTTATTAGAAAAGGGGAAGGTCTCTCGGGCCTTAGATAAGACGCAAGATTCGCAGGAGGTCATCGGACTCGTAGAAAGTCTTAGGCAAGCCATCCTCATCTACCAGGTCAGTGTCGGACGCCGTCGGGGCCGGAAAGCGTTGACACTTGGGACAGGTGTCACAACAACAGTCAATATACAACCAGGTCGTCCATTTGACTGTGAGCCTCTGCTTCTTGTCACCGGTGCCGAGACTGAATGGTTGGTCGGTCGATTTAAGGCTTCCTTCGATACACTTTTGGGACTGCATCAGGTAAGATAGGATATATGTGACCCATGGCCCCAAGTGACACCCTTCCAGACACCGTCAGTCAAAAGTAAGATAGAGTCTGTTCGTGCGCGGCTGGATCGGCTTGGGGTGGAAGGGTGTACCGCGATGAACGCCGATGAGTTCAGGCGACGGAGGAGTTTATTCGGGTGCGCATCATCTACTCGTTGCAAATAACCTTCCGTGTCAACGCGTTCTCAGAGCTCTCGAGGGGATAAAGGACAAGTTGGAGCTTCTATCTAAACGATCCGCTGGTCATACGGAGAAGGAAGGAGACACGACTGCCGCGGACGATCTCGCGGACGACCTCAGGGATGCCATAGTCGAATACCAGGTCGGTACCAATATCGAAGAATCCGTACGGAGCCGTTCATTCATAATGTGACCCATAGCTCGTTCAGCAGGAGGGAATCTACGAGCAGAACTGTAAACTGATTGTAAGTTGCAGGGTTTGTTGTCCGAGGAGATGTTGAATCTTGACCATCCTTTGTAGGATACCGGTCAGGCATAGTCCCGCTTTCAATCGCCGCATGCTCATGATTTAGCAGTCGAACTGTCGGTGCTGAACAGCTGCCGTCGCGCCGAGGGGGCGGGGTTCCGACATGGTGGTCGCCAGGGCTGCCTAAGAGGGACCAGAAAGGGTGTCTTGGATGACATAGAGTTGTGGTCCAAAGATTCCAACGTGTCTCCCATCTACTGGTTGAACGGGCTCGCCGGGACCGGCAAATCCACGATCGCCCAGACCATCGCCGAGCGCATCTTCTCCGACGGGAGACTGGGAGCATCCTTCTTCTGCTCACGTGATTTCAAAGACCGCAGGAACCTCCACTACATTTTCACCACTCTTGCCTTCCAACTCGCTCACAAATACCGCGAATTCCGATCTATCCTCGTCCCTCTTCTTCGATCAAACCCGGACATTGGACACGAATCGCTTTTCAACCAGATGAGGGAATTGATCGTCGAACCTCTCAGTTCGTCAGACATCTCAACAGTCGTCATCATCGACGCACTGGACGAGTGCGCGGATGAAGACCCACAATCTGCCATCCTCTCCGTCATGGGCCGATTGGTCGAAAGGATCCCTAACGTCAAGTTCTTCATCACCGGTCGGCCAGAACCCCGTATCCAATCAGGCTTCCGCCTCGTGCTCCTCAGGCCATTGACCGATGTCTTTATCCTTCATGAGGTGGAACCTTCTGTTATCAACGCGGATATCCGGCTTTTCCTGAAACATGGGTTATCTGAACTCGCGGAAAGGCGAGGTATCGAACGGGGTGTTTGGCCAACAGACGAACACCTCGACCTCTTGTGCGAGAGAGCGGATGGACTTTTTGTGTACGCCGTGGCGACCCTCAGGTTTTTGGACCACACGTTCGCCCGGCCCAGCAAGCAGCTCGACATCATCATGAGGGCGCCAGGGAGCACTACCCACGAAGGGAAAGCCAAGCTCCAGTCGAGCACGACCCTCGACTCGCTCTACCTTTCGAGTTTTCAGAACGCCTTCAATGGGATGGACGCCGAAGACGACGAAAAGGTGCGGTTTGTTATCGGTGCTGTCGTTTTGGCCGTGAACCCCCTTCCACCTTCCGCAATTGCTACCCTTGTCGATTTGGAGAAACAAGAAGTCATGGACCTACTTCGGCTGATCCAGTCCCTCCTCAAGCTCCCAGAAGACCCTGACTCCCCGGTGCTCCCGTTCCACAAGTCGTTTCCCGACTTTATCACCGATCCTCTACGCTGTCCCGATAAAAGGTTTCATGTCTCCCCCAGCACCGGTCACCTCAAACTTGCTCTAAGCTGCCTCAAGTTGATGAACGACCGCCTAGAGCAGAACCTTCTATCACTCCCCAACTACGCTTTGAATGCAGAGGTCAAGGATCTGCAGACGAGAATTGAAGATCGCATCGGCACCGCACTGAAGTATGCCTGCAAATCCTGGTACAGCCACCTCACCGAGGTGAGGGGAGACATCACAACTGCTATTTCCGTTCTGCGCTCCTTCCTGCAGGAGGGGTTTCTGGCGTGGTTAGAAGTGCTCAGCGTCATTGGGGCTGTGAGAGATGCTGTTACTGCGTTGGAAAAGCTAATACCCTGGCTACAGGAGGTTCGTCCCAGCCCCTTCTACTTCGCCTCGTGATCCTCATATGTACCTCGGATCAGGTTGTTGTGGATAATCAGCTCCTCGATATTGCGAAAGACTACTTTCATTTTACAACCACCTTCTTTGAGCTAATCGAGGCCTCCGCCACCCACATTTACCACTCTGCCCTGGAATTATCCCCCACGTCGTCAATTGTACGAAAGTTTTACTACCACAAACGACCACTCCCCTTACCAAGAGCAGTAGTTGGCATCCCGGATTCGTGGGACCCCACGGCTGTTTCCGCCAAGGACTCCTTTTACCTATCTTCCACCTGGTCACCCTGTGGACAGTTCGTCGCCGCGGTGGCCGGGGAAGCCGCAGAAATCCGGGATGCACTCACCCTCGAACCTCTCTCCACCCTCCAGTCAACCGAAGTTGCCGCCAGATTTAGGCATGGACTTGCCTACTCACCAGATGGGCACTCCCTCGCAGGCTGCTCCGATACTAGTATCATTGTCTGGGATACACAGACGGGTGGAGTTATCGGACAAATTGGACGTGGAGTCACCGCCGATGTCATGGAGCTTGTGTGGTCGTTGGACGGAAAGAAGATCTGTACTATTTCACAGCGAGTATCGGGAACCCACACCGTGCGTACATACGAAGCTACTGCGGGTGAAATGCAGTCATCTAGTACGGTACAGTCGACACAGGGCGCACACCTTTGGGCTCAGGACGAGACCTTCCGGGTCATGGGAACTTCAGAGGATGGTAAACGCTCGACCGTCAACATCTATGAGGTTGGGCCCGGTCTTGTCAACGTTGAACAATTTCCCCTCCGGTCTAAATTCAACTTTGGAGTGTTTTCTCCTGCTACCTATCGAATTTCTGCCTTGATCACTGGAGGCAGCAGTCACGACGACCATAAACTTCTCATATTGGATGTTCGCAGCTCGGAAACCTTGTTGCAAGAAACAGGCCGCTACCGGAACCTCAGCTTCTCTCCTCCTGATGGGGGAGCCTTCTCGGCTTTTGCTGAGGACAGTCTCCATATCTGGAGGTTTACCTCCGGTCGTTACACCCGGTGGAGGGAATTCCGACAGACCCCGATGTCGCTTCAATTTTCGCCGACTTTATCCTCAATCTTGGGCCGATCTGGCCCTCTCCTCCACATACTCCATTTAGATTGTTCCCCTGCCGCTCTTACCACGGAATCTGTCGTGACCACACACAGTCGACCACTGGATGCCTTTTCCCCCTATGGTACCTACATTGCAACGGTACACCGCAGGGAGAGTACCATTACGATCGTCAACCTCGATTCTCAAAACCCTTCCCCTTCCCAGTCCATCGACACGGATTTGGAGGTATCGGCGATAGCCCTCACCGGCAACGTTCTCTTGGTCCAGGGTCCAGACGCAGTTGTTGCGTGGTTGCTCACGGAAGAGGGAGCGGTGGATGGGGTTTATGGAGGCAGAACGGCGGACCGTAATGACAGTCTTTGGGACGTATCATTCCGGAGCCACGCCAGCTTTTGGGCGAAGTTAGTGCAACAAGAGGGCGGTGATGACGACGACGATAATGTTCTGGAATTTTCCGTTGAAGGTGAAGTTGCTGCCATCAGGTACAACGGACACGCCATTCGCGTTTACCACACAAGAACCGGAGAGGTCCTCAAATTGGACGAAGAACCGCGAGGCACAGGGTATCGCTTCAACGGCCCACGCCAAGATGAATGCGACCTCTATCACCGTGATTTGCGCAAGCCCCATGGACCCCCCAAACGCGATTGGCCAGTTTCGCAAGCCGCTCTGCAAGGGGGGTGGGTGAAGGATCCAGAGGGGAAGCACCGGCTGTGGTTGCACGCGCGTTGGAGGTCATCCCGGAACGACGTAGACTGGCTCCGCAACGCTACAACACTGCGACTCAGGAACTCCTCCGAACTCGTCATCGTCAAGTTCTAGTTGGGGTCCTTCCTCTGAGCCTACCGACCATCGATTCAAGTACGGGGACAGCGCTACAACCGTCAACTTAGGCGGCCAACCCCTCGTGCCTTCCGTTGCGACAACTCCGCCAGGTCAAAACCGATGGTCATCCAAGACCTGTGATATACACCATATATACATTTATTTATCAAAGTATGCAATAGCAAACACCCACGTGGGACGAACTACAAGCTCTTTTGCCTTGGCAACCCTGAGGACTATGCCGAGGTATCGGGGTCGCCCTCGAGGCCCTCACTACCGATACCACTCAGGGCGGAATGACGATAGGCCCACCTGTATCCGCGGGGGACTTCCTATTGAATAATTTCCCATACGCCGCCCTCCGCTATCGCCGCCCACCAAAAAACCTGCTCACAGCGTACGGAGTTTGAGTGTTCCACTCCTTGGATCGGTTGCGGCTGGGAAACTACAAGTGTTATGATAATTGGCAGTATCCGGTAGCTCAAAACGCAGAGCATGGAGGGTTCGATCCTATCTACCCATCTCAATCATCAGGAGTGGGTATTTAGATCCTATCCTGGGATTCGAGGCTTGGAAAGTGACCACCCACTAGTAGTACCCATATATACGCGCCATTAGTATCCATTCCACGCTCCGATAACTGGACACGGTCGGGAGATCGCTACGCGCGGCTTAGAGAGCCGAGGCGACTCAACTCGCTTTACAGCTGTGTAAAACCATCGCCATATTGCTCGCCACCTGCCCAGGATGATCCTCCGTGTTCTCCGCTTCCGCCACGTCCCCGCGTTCCGGGGACGCGCACTCTCTTCGTCAGCAACCCCTCAGGTTCGGCAGTTCAAAGTCGTTCTGGACGGCCAAACTTTGTATATAGAGAGACCCCTTGCCGAGGCCTTGGGGTGGAACCCAGGGACGAGTACCGAGGGCGTCAAGCTACGCCTCAGCGGTTGGGAGCCAAAGTTTTTCACCATAACTCCAACGGACACCGACGCTGGTATGTGTTTCGCGCTGGATGGGTGTCCAACTCCAAAGTGCCGCGGTAACACGCCGACACGACAGACCTCCTGGCTCGTGCAACAGTAGAGAGCAGCAAGAATCCCCGAGTGCAACAGGTTCTCTCTTACCTCAAGCAGTGGGATGCGGAGCCCTAAGGCCATGGCGGCTCCTGACCGCCGTAGCTTACTGGTCAATCCCACGAGCTTACTCAAGCTGGCACTGCAGGCGGGTGGAATTCGGAACGAACTTTCTAATAGTACGTTTTTTTTGTTCCAATAAGGACACAAAGCGAGCGTACAAATCCTCGTCGTGTTGATGCCACTGAATGCGAGTGGGGCTAGGAACCGCTTCTCTCTGAACTTGAGGTTGGATTCCAGCCAAGTGGGGTCTCTCGCGATGGCGTTTGCGCTCTCCTAGCACCAAAGAAGTAGCATGGATGTAGGAGTCTACGTCCTACATCCCGCTGGCGTTCAAAACCGCACCCCGAATTGTTCCAGAAGTGATACATAATCGTTCGGAGGTGTGCACAACGGGACAATGGCCGAGACGTTACACTCGTAGTTCCCAATCATGGGTCAGATGGTCGGCGTTCAAAACGTTCGACTTCCACACCGGAAGCGGTCCACACAAGTGACCGAAGACCATAATTCCCCTTCCGTCTGTTTTCTAGCCCGATCTCCAGATTGGTCTCAGGGCCGCCCCATGGCGCGATTGTAGACATCTATGGCCACTGGATCATATTTTTATCGATGGGGTGACGGTTGCGTTGATTATGAAGGATGCTAGGTAGGAAGCTGGCGTATTGGTACGGTTTTATGGCGCCTGGAGTGTGTTGGCCCGTGAACCGCGCGGAACAGGAGTGGGTGCGTTTGATCATTCGAACTGGTAGTGGGGGCCGATGCCCGACGAGTTACGTTGGGACCACCCCCTCGTCCCGGCTTTCCTTTCTACCGCGGTTTTGAAAACGAAACAGGCCTGTCGCCGTCGAAAACCGACATGAATGCGGTTCAACTCGTTTGTGTGGCGAAAGATGCCCCGAGTGATAGAATTTGCTTAGGACGGTCACGAACCCCCAACTCGTCAAACGACCTTGGGGGATTTTACGTGGAGAACGCAGGGCTATAGCTTAGACTTAATCCGGCGCACCATGGGGACGGTGTTTAGTTCACGTGTGAAATTCCCTGTCTCGCGACCCCGCGCCATTTGGTAGGTTTGCAATGAATCGTGTACCTCCAACGTTAGTTTCCAAGGTTGGTCTGGATCACATACATGACGTCCTGGAAAGGCCCGTGATAAGCCCATTCCTTTGCGCTTCCGAGGGATACCCGTCTGGGGTTTACGCTCGACTTGACGATCCTTCAAGCGCTTGCGCTTATCTCTTGTTGGACTGATCGTACACGTGTGTAGACCCACCCCACCAGCGTGCAATTTACCTGGGAAAATCGCAATCCCGAGGTAGGTATGCCTCCTGGGCCGTGAATTCAGGATGCCCTGTTCCAAGTCTGTCTGTTGGGAGGGAGAAACGGAGCGGATTGGGGTGGCACCACGCGTGACCGACCGGCTTGCTGGTCCCGATGGAGCGGAGTTGCGGGACAGCGCTCTCTGTTTCCTTTGTTTCTTGGCTGCGTTGGGGTGACCGAGAGGGGTGCAGATTCAAATGCGATCTACGCCTGCGAATCAGGGAGGACGTGAGGCGGCACAACTTGAGCCAAGGAGTCCAGGGATCTCAGGGATGGTCATCATCGGTGGTCTTTTGGGCCCACTGTACGTCGGCGGCGCCACGGATCAACTAGCCCATTTCGGCACCCGCACCATTAGGTCATTAGGGAGGAAGGTACCTAGGATGTGACATCCGTTTACCAAGCCACCCTTTCAACATCTTCTTTCCTCCCACCACCATTGATGTCAGCCAAACGGGCTTGCCTGGCATGCAGGTGAGTACCTCCGCACAGAAATTCGATTCAGACGGGATAGGCTGACCGTTCCGTTCCTGTGACTAGGACCAGGAAAGTGGTGAGTTCCGCTCCGCTTCCGTGAAGGCCACCCGATCTGATCGCCGTCTGTGGTGTTGTTCGCAGAAATGCGTCCCCGGTACTCCTCGCTGCGTGAGATGCACGAAAACTGGAATCGAAGATTGTGTCTACGACAACATCAGGAAGAGGGGCGTTGGAAAGACTCTTAAGATGGGCGAGGCGTGCGCGTATTGTCGGTGAGTAAGGACGGATATGGAAATTCCGGGAGCGACGCGCCAACATTCGAATTCCCCTCTGTGACTTCCATCAGTGCGAAAAAGAAGGTGAGCGCATGGCCTTCGACACCTCTACTAGGTTGTCGGGTTGGCTCAACTTTCGATCCCCGTGCAGAAATGCGATGCCAAGCGCCCATGCACAACATGCATCCTAGCCCACGCCGTTTCGGGGTGTATCTACGACGACAAGAAGGATCCGGAGTCGGAGGGTATCCTTCCCTCGCCCAGCACGGACGGCCCCCTGTCAAGGCAACACCCTAGCGGGGAAGGCACCGTCGAGATTCCGACAGTCATGTCCACTTACCCGTCCGCCCAGTTAAACACAACACCCTCGACCTCTGATGTAACACCGGTAGTGACCTACGAACCACCTATCTTACGAGTGTTCACGGATGACCAGGTTCCACCGGGTCCTCCATCGGGGCTCGTCCTTGTCCGCAGAAACTCACTCGGACAACGTATTTCCCTGGATTCAAACCCATCTATCTCAATCGCCTCGTCCTTTATGCTCCAAATAATCCCCCCTGAACTTCAGATACCGCTCTCGTTTCTGGGAGAGGAGAAGTTACAGGTTCAATATTCCGAGACAGAGGCGACCGACTTGGACTTGAGATTGTGCGTACCAGAATGGGAGTGCCCCGTCACGAACTCACCGTTTGATATCAGCCGGCTGTGGGTTTTGCCTCGGCTCCTCAAGTTAGGGGTCCAGTTCAGCCCCAAAAGATTGGACGCGTTTATACGTGGGGATCAGTCGGGCGCTGTATTGGACCGTGCCTTCGTGTGCGGGGCTCATGTGCTCGGAATGTTATTCTCTCCAGACGTCAACGACTCACCTGCCATGATTAGGCACCACGCAAGACGGGGTCAGATCGCATGGGAATGCCTCGCCGAACTCTTCCAAAGCAAGAATTATGCGGTCACCGCTCAGGCTGTGATGAAGGTCGCCGCGGCCTATATTCTCATACGCATGACGCACCCAGGTATTCTTTACATCCAGAAGAGTTGTGACGCTATAGAAGCAGGGGACTTGCAATTCGTTCCGACATGTGGACGGCCGCCAGAGTTCTCGGAGGACCTCCACGAAGTCTTAGTTACTCTTTCCCAAACCATGTATTGGTCAAACTACGTGTTCTTGATGCGAGGCGGTCCAGAACCTCGCGCAACTGCCAGACTCGAGAAGGAATTCCGACTGGATCTACCGGTTTGTGACATCACCCCGACCCTCTCCCACGTTCGGCTGATTTTCCTCTACAGCAAGCTTATCCGATCCTCTTTGAAATTTGTCCCCTGACAATGCGGGCGCAAGGTATCTTGCTTGTCAGGGACGCAATTCTGCTCCTCCGCGCCCTCCCTAACGAGGGTGAGTGCCACATACCAGTCCCGTCGATCCGTCCCCATTGGAACCTAATTTCACTGGCTCCAGACACCAAACTTGGACTCTGGCGGCAGTCATACAATCGCGCCATAGCATCGCTCGAAGAATTTTCCCAGCACCTACTTAGCAATGTAAAAAGGTTTCGTGGGTATGGTGACAAAAGTGGCGCGGATGTGATCAGCAGCAGCTGTATCACCTGCTTGGCGCATCTCGCCATCCTCTACGAGGCCGTCTGTCGGACGGACCCCGTCGCCGAGGAAATGTATAGCCTCTGTGATTTGGCGTTGCAGAGGCTGGGAGTCCTCACGTCCGAGCTCCAACTCGACGAGTACACATATCTCGATTTACTGCTTGGGGTGTGTCCGTGCTCGTTGTTTCATGGTGACAATGACTCAATGGGATGTTGAGATAATAGGACTCCTGGAACAAATCACTACCAATCTTTGATGTTCGCATAAGAAGCCTCCCCTTGGAAGAAAGTGGTTCACTGCCACATTTTCGGAAGCTTGTCGGAGAAAGGTATTCCGATTTTCAGGCTGGGCTTCCCGAGTGCGAGCCACCCGCAATGTTCTCTTTGGCCCTGCTGGAGGACGGTACAACGAAGGATTCAAAGTACCCGAACTTGATGTCACCCGAGGTGAGGATGGAATACGGGCTGTGAATGTAAATGGGTCATTGGTATCCAGGCTCGTCGAATTGTTTCGAGCTTCTATTTAAACGCTAGCAGGGGCGATCATCATTTTTTTTGTGGCACTGAGTTGCACCTGAGACAGATCTGCAAGCTGTAGGATGCCCCCAGCATGAGGTGCTTCCAGGTCTGCCGGGTCGGAGTTCACACATTCTGCAGGCCAGTGGGCCAGGTGCCTTGAGAACAGAAATCTGGGTGAGAGGGGATTTGAATGTGCACCTTTGCCCACCGTAAGGCATTTCCAAACTAAACGACTGAGGAGACGGCACCAGGCCGGCCCGAACATCCTCTCAAACTTCCACCATGTCTGCTCACGTCGCCCGTCTTGCTCGACTTTTCACGCCAGAGTACGCCCGAAGGGTCAACGCTCAGATAGTCCACCCAGCAGAATCTGTGGTCGTAAAGCCCAACGAATTGGAATCAGCGCTCAGTCGGCCCCTCCACGTTGCGGTTTATGAACCCGATCGGCCGGCAGCTTACCTCGCTGCGACGCTCTCATACGGAATCATAAAGGGTAATCTCCCATTTCACTCATTCCACCTGCTTGCGTTCACCCCTTTGCGAGGGCACCCATTCCAAGATGACAATAAGCGCACAGGTAGTTGGCTCCCTCCACGCAAAACTACGCGCGTGTTCAAACCCGTTTTCCAGCATTTTTCCCCGCAAACGAGTATTCGCGAGCGATGGGAATTCCAAAGTTAGCAGATGAAACGAAGAGTGGGGGGATCTATGAATCAGTGGCGGACATTGCTAAACGACACATCGATGTCGCCGCTGGCAAGTCGGATGTGGTGGGCTTTGCCACCCCCGCTCCTTCCCTTGGGACCAGATGAGATAGATACTTGGCGTGTGTGTGTGAGAATGCACGTCATTCGCTTCTCCCATCGTCCCGATGGCCGATAAAACTCGAGTTATAAAATGCTCCCTCACCAGATGGCTCAGTTTCCACGTGCCCGCCATGACAGGATGGTCGCTTATCTCTATTAGGGCTCGAACGACCGAAGGGGAGGGATGGGATCCCCTCTTCATTGAGTGTAGCCATCGAGGCCATAAATCTTGCGAAGGAGGTCTCCGGCATCACACCAGCCAGGGCGGTTTTTGGCTTTGTCAGTATCCTCCTCACGATGATCAGGGTATGTTTCCTCCTCTCTTATGACCGGAAGTTCCACATTCACGTATTGCCAGGATTCGGTGTTCAACAAGCTGGACTACGTTGAGCTCGGCTTGGAATGACCCCTCTCGGGAAGAGTTGATCGAAATCTGGTCTGCCCGTACCAAAGCTGGTAATCCATATCGTGTGTGTGCAATGCGGTAGAAAGTGGATCAAGAACGTCTACCACCGGCCAGGCCTGACTGCATTAGAGCCTTCAGCTCTATGCGCCACGCTTCACGAGTAGACGTCGATCACTGAGGACTCTGAGGCGCTGGAACGATTGAATCCAGACTCAAATTACAAAATGTGTAGGGGCAGGCGACCAGAATACGAGCCAGATCCACTCTGGTCAACGCTACGTGGGGGGTTCCC
>Ga0307511_10004415_pt1 | contig 14359 bp, 5 predicted proteins | sample 13_EM_MG_FD_200266 | JGI IMG/M metagenome (GOLD analysis project Ga0307511, IMG submission 200266) | Populus trichocarpa ectomycorrhiza microbial communities from riparian zone in the Pacific Northwest, United States - 13_EM | ecosystem: Host-associated > Plants > Roots > Unclassified | place... | reverse complement strand
ATATATATATATATATATATATATATAAAACTTACAAGTTCACTGTATGCGAGCTGGTCATATGGGATGGTTTTTGTAGTGAAGGTATCTTTGATTTTATTTCTAACCTTTTCTCCTAAGAGAATAGGTAGTCCTGCAAGGAATTTTTCTTTCCAAAAAGGTTGGTTTGAATCTTCCTTAATTAATTAATTAATATATATATATATATAAGGTTTTGAGTGTGAATCCATAAAGTCTTAATATGATTTTTAACAGGAGAAATATTAGGGTTTCTTATTAAAAAGAAGAAGAAGCTAGATCTCTTCTCCTACATGATTGCTATTTGTTTGGCCAATTAATAGTTATAAAAAAGACAGTGTTCCAGCGTGGTTTTTTCATCTTAAATTCCAATATCATTTATTTGATTTGTGTTCCAGTTATCGTATATAGATTTTGAGGTTAAAATTATTATACATTGGATTGACCAATTAAGACAGTGTTTGTGTCTGTAACTGGATTGTGCTTTTTAATTTTAAATAATTTTTTTATATATTTTTATTGTTTTAATAAAATGATATTAAAAATAAAAAAAATATTATATTAATATATTTTATAATAAAAAACATTTAAAAATACATCCGATATTTTAAAAGAAGAGCCCATTTGGAAACGCTGGTCAACCCGCATTTCAAAAATTTCAATTTCTTTTTTACTAAATGTTAATTTTTTATATATGTTTTGGATTGTTTTGATGCGCTGATTTTAAAATTAATTTTTTAAAAATAAAAAAATATATAATTTTAATATATTTCAATATAAAAAATATTTTAAAAAACAATCCCACAATGTAAAAGAAAGCTTTCTTTTAGCAAGACAATTGCGATTTCCAACATCTCAAACCAATCCCAAATATTATCCGGCAGATAATTAAGTGGCTCGAACATCGTCGTTAATAAATAAAAGCAGTGTTTATTTTTTTTTGGAAAAATTAACTTTATTGATAAATAAGAATTTATTGAAAGTAACAGCACTTTGATTGGCGCACACGTACGTACACGGCAGTTCTCCTGACACCGAACGTCAGCGAGGCTGTACAGGATCCAGCGGGACTTGAGTGTGCAGTTCACGCGACTCAGTAAAGAAGGTTTCCCTTCCCGCATATCGTCATGCAATCGTGGCGGCGCTAGCTGTTTATTCCTAACCAGATTCATTTATTTATTTACTAAGAAAAAGAATCAATAAATCGACACTGCCTCTTTTTTTTTTCTTTTTTTTTTTGTTATAGCAAGGGGCAACCCTCTACCGTTATGCAAAGCTGCCTCTTCTTCTTCTTTTTTTATGCTCCAGCTGTGATTGATGACATCCAGGTCACGTCTTATGGGAAGAAATTTATTTGTTTTGCAAACATTATTTTTCTATTTTTTAGTTGAGAATATTTTTATTTTTCATTTTTATTTTTACAAAAAAGGGTATGACTTTGAAAAATTATAACGGAATGTTAACAAAACAATTATTATTTTGATATGAGATGGTAGTCGTAATAGCATCGGACATGGTGGCTAGCAATAAGATAATGATAGAAGAGGAAGTGATTCTGTCTCAACACCAAGTCGGAGTTTAACCGTCTCAGCACCAAGTCGTTCTGTCTTAGTAGCAAGCCCGGTCGTTCGAGCTTCAACTTGTTGTTTACAATCACATGCAACTCTGGAGATTGAGTGTTTATAACTGATTTTGAGCATCTAACGGTTAAAACACTACGGGCCGTCAGCAAATCCTCGATCGTGGTGTTTGAGATATCTTAAACTTGATTTCTATCAAGTCCACCAAAGAATCTAGCCTATAACTATAAATCTAGATCTGGTTATGGATGGGTCGAAGGATCATTTCCATATCTCTTCTGCAACCGGGTGTTATATGTTTTCTGAATTGTTTTTAAAAAAACCAAGTTAGCAAATTTAAAAAACTTAATAACTTACGAAAAAAATTATTGAAATCCAACTTACCACAAACTTCTAAACTCAGTTATGCATGAGTTATTGCACCCCTTTCAGGAGGTTATTGTTTCGCATGTAAGTTTCTACAAAAAGTTTCATTGGTCTTGGTTCGACTTTAAGAGTCGTAGCCTGCAAAAGAAAATAGTTGTTAGTTAAATATTTTTTTATAAAATAACAATTTTAAAAAATGGACACAATACAAAAGAATCTTACCATCCGCTTCGTATTCAAAACAAATAGAATGGATTCGCCGGTGTGCATGGTAATTAAACCATGAATCTCTTTGTTCTGGTTCTTAGCACCGAACAGTGATCGTCATATGAAATGCTCGGACATCACATGCTAGATACAATCTACCCATACAGACTCTAAGATATGCAGTGGTCTAAAATCCCTCAAAACTAACATGTCTCCCTAGCCTAGAAAACCTCTTTTTTAGCTTTTTTTTCTTGTTTTTTGTTTTGTGCCTCATACCAAAAATCACACAGTCTACATAGTGGATATGAATTATCGGTTAAGATAATGGAAGATAAAAAAATTATCATTTAAATAAAAAATATAAAATTTTGAATTAAATCTTACATAATTGCGCTGTGATTCTCTCAAACTCTCATGACAACAACATTGCCAGCCATATCCCATAATTTTTTTTTCTTGCACATTAAATTTGTAAAAGAATTAATTTATTAAAATTAAACTGAATTAACATAAAAAAATAAACTGAATTAACATAACAAAAAAAACTGTTCAAGTATAAACTAACCTTGAATTTTCCAAACCATACATCAATCATAGGTTTCCATTCAAGTTTTTTGAAAACTTGACTCCATTGAAATAATAGCACTTCCATAAATGATTTCATCGTTGATGTTATAATGCGAACAACCTTTAAATTTGTAAAATTGAAATTCTATTTGTTAATTGAAATTAGTATTTCAAAAATTATTAACTGTTGTTTGTTTTTTAATCGTGTAGGAAAGAAAAACAAATTTATATTGAGTGGTTAGGTTTCCATTGAATAATGTACTTCCCAATATATAAATCCCACTTAGAATAGACCCCCCCTCTATACAGCGGCATCACACTCGATGAGTATACATCGAGAGAGGGTATCTATACCTCAGGTGCTTGTCCATGACCTAACGAATCATGGTCATCAGAAGTGCTGCTAGAAGAACAAGTAGCGCTCTTGTCCGTATGACACACTATTGACTTTTCCCTTGATATCTATATAAATTCTCATCTGTTAGTCGATATCATCATCGTCATCAACTTTTGTGTGTTCACTGGTTCTCAATATATCATTTAACTTCTTAGCATCAACATTAACAAAATATATTCTCAAAGATAGGAAAATTTGAGTCTTCTTCTAATTAGGTAGACAACGCAACTTGATATGGATCAACTAACTCATCAAGTTGAAATATATCATCTCTCACAGTTACTTCATCATTACCATCCTAAATAATTTAAACACCACCTCTAGCTTTGGTTTTCACTATGGAAAACCAATCAACCGTATAACGATCCTTTCTAAAAGAAAGAGTGTATGTATAATAAACTTTTTCCTTTAGCAAACAATGATGAGGATCTATTCTGATTTTTCTATCAGTGATATCATATCAATAATATTTGAATAAAAATATTTTATTCTGCTCACTATGATATTACAATTTTATCACCTCTTTTAACTTCCCATAATAATCAACTTCAAACTAATTAGAAGTTAATCCCTTAACATAAACCCCACTGTTATGTATCTTTCCACTTTGATCATACTCTTCAGTATGAAAGACTTGTCCATTGAAGAAATACTTGTTATAACACTTCATTTTTCTTTCAGGATCCAGACATAGTAAATTTAAAGTACCACTAACATTCCATCTCAATTGATAAACCTGGTATAAGATTACAACTATTAAATGTTAAAGAGAAAGGTGGAATGAAATTAAGTTTTACAAGAGATAAGAATAATTAAGTAGTGCTTACATGTATTCTGAACACACATGAAAAATTATTCATCTTGTAATCGAAAGATTTGGGATTCAGTTAACTATGAGTTTTTGGATTGTAAAAATTAACGATGTTGCCTACATGGAATTCATCAATCTATCAGTTTATAATAGTATAAAAGATAAATTGTTAAAAAATAACAACATGTTAAATATTATACTTATTGAATAAAAGATCTCAATTCATTGCGGTTAAATAACATGTAATTATGTGCGTATTTGAATTTGATTTATGTTAAGTATCTTATCCTCTTTATATGTTTTGGTACATGTCATCCAATATAGAAAAATATTGACTAATTCCCACACCAAGCCACTTCGTCATCGTCATCATGTCTTGAAATGTGGTTGATTCTTGTTCTCAAGTGATGTTCGAAATACAATGAGATAAATGTTGAGATCTTTTTAACAATATAAGTCTTACATATCAAAGTCTCAATATGCACCTTGTTTTTTAATTTTTTCTTAAAGTTGAGCAAGTATCTGCATTGAATTAAATGAATATTTTAGATTTAAAAAAAAAGACAAAAAAAAGTTAATTAAGATGCATATGTAATCTCTAACCTCTTGAATGGATATATCCATATATAAAAAGTGATTGAGGTCTGTGAATGCATCCAATACCCTTATTAGTAATAAATCTTGGTAAGCAAGTGGAATGATTGTTTGCATAAACACATGACAGACATGAATTTTTATTTCATACAATATGCAATCTTTCAAATTCACCAATCTAGATATGTTTTAAGCATGTCCATCAGGAAAACATAAACTTTTAAGCCATTTATAGATAAATAATTGTGCATTCTTGTTTATGACGAAGTTGGCTTTGGGTTTTGTGACTTGTGACCCATCATAAATAAACTTTATATTCTTATAGTGACAAAACAAAGGTATATCCATTCTAGCATTTATGTTGTCCTTTGTTTTTCCTTTCACACTCATCATCGTGTTAAAAATATTTTCAAACATGTTTTTTTTAATATGTATGACATCCAGATTATAGTGGAGGAGATTAGTCTTTCAATAAGAAAGATCTAAAAAAATACTTTGATTTACACCAAAATCAAGAAACTTCTACTAACAAGATTGAAAATCAAACACAATGTCATCGTACTACAATACCATATCATATAATTTTTCACTTGATGGTACTCGCAGTGCAACATCCCTTTCAACTCTATCAATAAAAAAGTTCTTTCTGTTTTTTCTATACTTATGATTGACAAGAACCATCGGTGACAATAAAAATAGATGTTTTACCACAATTTGTTAAGGTCAAGACCTTGTTATTTTTCATATAATATAGACATGCTACTTTCTCATGCTTGGTCCAACTAGAAACCATCTCATACATATTTAAATCGTTGATAGTTTATATCAAAGATGCCTTCATCTAAAAATTCTATCCCATCGATATATCATAAGTCAAAGTCGTAGATGACCACAACTATTTTAAATCATCAATCAACGGTCATAGACAAACATCAATATTCCTATCTGGACTATTAGGACATGATATGACTGTATAAAAAAAATGAACTTCAACCTCATACACATCCTCAGTGTTAAGTTGTAAACTATGAGTGTCACCGACCAATAAGAATAAGAAGTAACAAATGAACCGAATGAATTGAATATGTCAGTACATGACCCATGATATACATTTCGTGATTCCAATGAAAACTAAGGATGGACCTTTCTAAAATGTTCTCAAGCTTCACCATCGGACGGTTCACCATTACTCTATTCATCACATCATGTGAATGATGTCATGTCATGTTCCTAATAGTCTTTGGAGACATGAATAACCTTTTTCAAGAGTGACAAAAGTCCTTCTCATGCCAATTCTAGGTTTATACCGATCATACTCACAAGTTCTGCACTCGATCAAATTTTTATTTTCAAGGTATTATAACTTACAAAATTTTTAGAAAAATATCAATTTTTTGGTATCCTAGGCCAATGAGTTTTATCATAAATTTAGCAACATCGAATTAGATAGTGCATAATTAATAAAACCGTAACCCCATTACAATAATCCATCTTGCATAACCCTTCAGGTGAAACTCGATACATCCTAGAACGATCCTTCATTATTTATATCAAACCTATATAGAATATTGATGATATCATGTATTAATTAGTTATGTGAACTAAATAAATTAGTGGTTTAACTCAAATTTATTCAATCTATTTTAATAGTACCCTTAAATCATTATCAACTTTCTACAAAAAATAAAATTCCTCTATATTTACCAGAATTTCAAACTTAACAATAAAATTGACAAAATATGAAACAAATATATTAAATAAGGTATTATTTATTTCATTACAAAACACTAAAGTCACAAAATCAAAATTAATTTCATCAAATTACAAACAAATATAATTTTTTAAAATATCAAACAAGTCCTAACATGTACAAATCATACATTCACAAAACAAATTTCCAAGGGAAAAAGCTATAAAACAAGTAAACAAACAAACAAACTACATATACTGCATCAAAATAAAAAACAAAGAGTTAAAACAAAAAATTGATAGTTTTGCTTGATTGATGAGTGAAATCCTAAAAAGAAATTGAACTAGACTAGGGATGCTGACAAACTGAGTGTTGGGTTGGCTAGATTTATGGTGATGAGAATTTGATTTGTGATAAAATAGAGGAGGGGGTTTGTTGTTATTTGTAGTGAAAAATAAAGGAAGAAGAAGAAGAAATGAGGAAGGAGGAGATGAGGGGTCTCTCACTAGTTCATAACTTAAATATTACCGATGAGTTTAGCAGCAAATATTAGCGACAAGTTTATTTCATCAGTAACACTAATTGTAACAATGATACATCATTTTTTCCTTTTCTTTTTCGTTTCTTATTTTCCCACTATATTTCTGTCAGTGTACAAGGACATATTTCATCGGTAAATTACCCCACAATTTACCAAAACAATTATTGTCGTTGGTAATTTTGTTTATATTTGCTAATTTTATGATAGTGATAGACTAAATCTATATAATAATTTTTTATCAAATTAAAATACACATAAATACAACATATTGACAAAGATGTATATAAAAAATATTTTTATTCCTACAGAGTTAAAAGGAGTACAAGCACTAGTTGTTCAACTAAAGATATAGGTATAATTTTAATTTTTTATTATGTTTGGAATTAATTCAACTCATTTTTTTATCATATTTGTTGAAAACTAGAAATTATAAGTTTCAATGAGATATGTTATGGATATATAGATCAAGAGGAGTTTCTTGAGACAAAAATATATCTTCATATAAAATAGATCTACACTAGATTGCTTCTTATGTTACGTTGCTAGTTAAACTAGTTTTTTTAGCAAAAAAAATAAAAAAATCAAAGTCACAAATGAACTATTTGAAATTATCATTAAACCAAGTTAAGTGGGCAAACTTGAAATCTTTCGACCAACTCTTTACCTAGTCTGGGTTGTAAAATGTTCGGACGTCTTTTTTCTTGTACAATTGATGATGCTTGATGGTATTTTAAAACAATTTCAACTTATGTTACGTTGCTAGTTAAACTAGTTTTTTTAGCAAAAAAATAAAACAAAATCAAAGCCACAAAGGAACTATTTGAAATTGTCATTAAACTTTGACCAACTCTCACCTAGTCTGGGTTGTAAAATGTTTGAAAGTCTTTTTTTCTTGTACAATTGATGACACTTGATGGTATTTTAAAACATATAAATCTGATAGTTAAAAATGAGCATGTACACCAATATTGTTTTTAAGGTATTACTATATTTTCACTCTCCTATTGTGTTTGTTTGGGTTGCTCTTGAGACCTATTAGGCCTTTTTTTCTCATATTGTCGTCTCTCCCAAATTAGGCTTAGTGTAAGAGTTATTAATGAATCATAATCTAAAATGAGAAGATATTAGAGAATTAAGGACTAAATTGAATGAATATTTTTTTTTTGCATGTGTAACACATGCGTTAGTGTGTGAGGAAGGTCATCACATTACGGTGGCACGTGCGACTTCTCTAAGCTCCAATGGCAGCCATCCTTAAAGCCGTTAGAAAGGTCTCGACAAGGTCTTCCCACCACAGTGGCATTCGGTGGAAAGAGTGGCTTTAACAACCTTTTTTTTGTTTTTTTTTCTCTTTTTCTTTGTTTGTTTTCTGCATGTGAATTTTTAAAAATATAAAAGGGGGATTCTATTTTTTTGAATGTATACTTTGATTCTTATTTTGTTAATTGTTATTTTTAATAAAAATTATAGTTCAAGACTACAAAATCAATGCCCAATACATAATGGAATGTGTGTCCAAAACTATTAACACGCTAGGAAATGTAAAATGAAAGAAATTTTTGAAACAAAAAAATTGAAAATATGACATGAAAGAATGAAATTAAAAAATCAAAACTTTAAGGAAAAAAAGAAAAGAAAATGAGAAAATAATGAAAACGACACTTGAAAGCAGCCAAAGAAAGTTGAAAAAAATTACAAAACTTGCCACGTATGAAAACCATTTCGTTTTAGGATTCTTGTTAATGTTAATTAATAGCCTTACTCGCTCACCACTCTATATATATAGACACCAACCAAGCATTTCCATACAGCCCAAAAATCAGAAGCCACTTTCTTTTCTTGTCAGCGTGGAAAACATAAAATTCACCCTGTATTTGTGTACCCTCTCCTCAATCTTCAAAATTCCAATTAACCTAGCCCACCATGAGAACAGACATAGATAGCTTCTGGATCTTTGCTTTGGCCTCCAAATGCAGAGCCTTTACACAAGAAAATATTGCATGGTCACTTTTGATCATTGGTTTAGCCTGGATAGTTGTTACCCTGATTTACTGGGCATACCCTGGTGGTCCAGCTTGGGGAAAATATAAACTCAAAAATACTTCCTTGACAATTTCTAATCCAATTCCAGGTCCCAGGGGATTCCCCATTACCGGCAGCATGAAGCTTATGACCTCCTTAGCACATCACAAGATTGCAGCTGCTGCAGATGCATGCAAAGCCAGGAGGCTCATGGCGTTTAGCCTTGGTGATACTCGTGTTATCGTGACATGCAATCCTGATGTCGCTAAAGAAATATTGAACAGCTCGGTGTTTGCAGATCGTCCAGTTAAAGAATCTGCTTATAGCCTAATGTTCAATAGAGCAATCGGGTTCGCTCCTTATGGTGTCTACTGGCGAACCCTTAGAAAAATAGCTTCTACACACCTTTTCTGCCCCAAGCAAATCAAAGCTGCCGAGTCTCAAAGGCTCCAAATTGCTTCTCAAATGGTGTCAACGTTCAATGACCGAGAAAAGAGCAGTTTCAGCGTTCGTGAGGTCCTTAAAAGAGCTTCACTTAACAACATGATGTGTTCAGTTTTTGGACGCGAATATAAATTGGATTCATTTAATAATGAAGTTGAAGAGCTAAGAGCTCTAGTTGAAGAGGGGTACGATTTATTGGGTACACTTAACTGGAGTGACCACCTTCCTTGGCTGGCAGATTTTGACCCTCAAAAAATCCGGTTCAGATGCTCAAATCTCGTGCCAAAAGTGAACCGGTTTGTCAGCCGAATTATAGCTGAACACAGAGCTCTAACCAGAAGTGAAAACCCAGATTTCGTTGATGTTTTGTTGTCTCTCCAAGGCCACGATAAATTATCGGACTCCGATATGATTGCCGTCCTTTGGGTAAGCAAGCAGGGGCGCGCGCGCATATACACACATCACACATGAATCTTACTATAATATTTTTGTCCCAGATACGTAACTTATAATTGTTATGTGTGTTCGTGGATGTACATACATATAAATTATTCTGAGCAGCAAGAAATTAATGCTTTTATTTCTATCTTGTACTATGTTGTTGTACATTTGGACTAACTAATATTGCTGGGTTTCACTTTCTCTGTGTGTAGGAAATGATTTTCAGAGGGACTGATACAGTGGCGGTTTTGATTGAGTGGATTCTAGCGAGAATGGTGCTTCATCCTGATGTTCAATCAAAGGTCCACGATGAGCTTTACAAAGTTGTTGGAAGATCAAGGGCCGTTGCTGAATCTGATATCACGGCCATGGTGTATCTCCAGGCAGTGGTGAAGGAAGTGTTGAGGCTACACCCACCTGGCCCACTTCTCTCGTGGGCCAGGCTAGCCATCACCGATACAACCATTGATGGGTATCACGTGCCGAAAGGGACCACAGCAATGGTTAACATGTGGGCCATTTCAAGGGACCCAGAGTTTTGGGAGGACCCACTTGAATTTATGCCCGAGAGATTCGTCGTGACTAAGGAGGATGTGTTGGAGTTTTCTGTTCTCGGCTCGGATCTTAGGCTTGCTCCGTTTGGTTCCGGTAGGCGGACTTGCCCTGGAAAGACATTGGGCATAACCACGGTGACCTTCTGGGTTGCATCACTGTTACACGAGTATGAATGGGTGCCGGGTGAAGAAAACAACGTTGACCTATCAGAAGTATTGCGACTGTCCTGTGAGATGGCGAATCCATTGACCGTTAAAGTGCGGCCCAGGCGTTCCTCCCAAAGCCCTCTGTACTAGGTGTACAGAGAACTACGTCCTAGATGTCTAGTGTGAAAAGGAAGAAACAAGTACTTGGTGACTGGGTTTACAAATCTTAACCCTTGATCCACCATATTATCATGTTATCTTTAGCCTGTCTCTTGGGGGTCGGTTTTTAAATTTGACAGTCTAGTATCAAATATTGTGTCTCTTATTTATATATATATATATATATCGTGACATGTTTCAACTGGTGTAAATACGAGTGAAAATGAAAAGGGAGTTCCGAGTTTCTCATTGTCTCTCAAGAGCTATCATGTATGCATTGGTTCCTCGTTATTTAGTTTTTAGAAGCACTTAAATCTCCTTTGGTTTGAGAAATTACCAGCAAATTACAAGCTCGTTAACACATATGGTACTCGGTTAATTAAACAATTCGATGTTGACCACAGTTGCATTTGTCTGTGGTAGCTTCTTGACAAAGGACCTTGACGTATGCGAAGGAAATATACCTTTCTTTTTCTCTGCCGTCTTGCGTTCACCGTTTTATGACCGAAATCTTCGTTTCATTCGTCATTTAATTATTCTTGCGGTTTTCCATGGCGTGCTCCATTATCAGTGAGATTTTTCACGAGCTTGGGAAATATTTAAATCACTTATCCAAAATTTAGATGTGACATTGACATTAATATTTGGATAAATTTTATTTTGTTCATGGAATTTGGTGTTTCTATCAATTGCACACCAATTTCTTAACTTTGCTAATTAAATAACCACCAATAATTTAAAAATAATTCTCAGATTAGCCTCATCCAGTCAATTTATTAAAAAACTTGATGACATTGGTCATTAAACGAGCCAGTTCCATAATATTATCATTATCCAGATAAACCTTGCTAAAAAATTCCGTCAAATATGATTTTTATTTTTAAGAAAATCCCACGAGAGAAATAGGAAAAGAATGAAAAGAGTTTTTTAAATCATAAATAGATTAAAAAGATTAAGTACTTCAAATTATTATTATTATTATTATTTGCACTAATAAATTTATTTGTAAAATTATTACTGATAAACTTATTAATAAATCAAAAATCACTATGACAGTTTTTTTAATTGATTATTTTTTATTTGTGAGTCTGATAACAAGTTTCTTATCAATGAACTATGAGATAGATATCAATAAAAAATTTCTTTGATAAATCTAAAAATTTTAGTAGTTATAGTTTGAGAATTTTTTTCACAACAATACTAGTCAATTTGTGTCACCTATCAATTATCAATCTATATAATTTCAATTTTTAATTCATTCTTGAAAATGAGAAGCATTTACTCTCTCCCCTCCCCTTCTTTGGTTGGTCTTTCTGTAGTTCTAGTTTTCTTCATTGTTTTACAAATGGTGGGATGAAATCATGCTGCCGTTGATCATGAGGAAGTGAAACCCTTGGTAAGCCCCTCTGCTTCGATCTTTGGTTCATTTGATATTTTGAAAGAAAAATTGATTTTAGGGGTGGTTCAAAACACTTCTCCATTACTCAAACTATATGAAATTCGAAATTATATATGGTTAATTGACAAAATGAAAAAAAAAATTATAAGTTTTAGATGGTGTTTATATAGAAAAATAATGGAAGAATGAGATCACTTATGTTTAAGAATGCAATAATTTTTTAAGGATACACACACCCCTTTTTTTAAAAGATGAAGGTGGATAACTAATTAATATGTGTGTTTGGTATTGCGGTAGCTGTTGTGGTTGTGGTTTGAAAAAAAATATTTTATAAAAAGTACTTTTAGTTAAGGTTGGTTTGAAAAAATAGGTGTTTGGTTAAAACTGTGGTTGAAATTGAGGTTAAAGAAAAAGTAGTTTGATGTGTTTGGTTAAGAATGCTTTTGAAATTGAGGTTATAAAATAATTTAAAAACATATATATTAATATTGATGGTTTTAAATTTAAATATTGTAGAATTAATTACTTCAATTACATCATGAAATAAATAATACTTTATATAAAATATTTTTTATTATTTCACTAAACTATTTATAATTCCATTACGTACAAAATTCATCCGATAAGAATTACAGTTTTCATAATTTTTTGAGCGTGTAATAAAATTAGATAAAATATTATCAGGTATAAAATTGATATTTACAGTGCAAGTGAATTTAATTCACTCTATACTAGTTTTTCGGGAAAAAAAATATTGTTCACATTACAGTACGAGTGAATTTAATTCTTCTGTTAATAAAATTAACACACTAAAAAAAAATGTTCACGTGAACAGTGCAAGTGAATTGCACTGTTCATTGTTTTTTAAGTGAACAGTGCAAGAGAAACTGTTCATGCTAATTGCACTGTTCAGTGAACAGTGCAATTAGCATGCACAGTGCGTGAAAAGCAGGAATTCCTTGCTTTTCATTACCTGCGTTTCAGACGCAAAAATCATGTGGGATTCATGAACAGTAAATCATTTTTTTTTTATTACCAAACGGCTGCAAACTGCGTTTTAATTAAAACACATCTGCAGCCGCGTAAACAAACGGCCTCCATCTTCTTAGGAATCAGATTAAAAACTTGAGTAAAGGACAATTTATCCTCAAACTATCTAACATGTTCCAATTGAGTCCTCCATCTATTGATTGTCCGAATTGAGTCTCCCACCCATCCAACTCTTGATCAATCAACTCAGCCGTGATTTATAGCCAATGATATGTTCAATAGACATGTAAAGTCACTCTTCCTACCAGGACTTGCAAAAAAAATTTCCGCTCAAAACCTTGCTTACAAACGGATACATTTTAGAATTTACATCAAATCTCATAGTCATGTAAATAAGCTTTTAATCACGAAAAAACGCAAACAAATCCGAAATTTGTGCCGCAATTTGGCTAGTAGAGTGACCTAGCTATATATATGCCTATCATGTGCCTATTTAAGGGATCGTTTATTGTAGATCACAATGAGGATTAATTGATCAAAATCTAAATAAAAAGGAGACTAGTCAATTAAGAAAATCGATAGGTGGAGGATCTAACTGGATGATAGTTGGGGTAAATCTATCTTTTTCCCTGGGATTTTCTTAAAAAAAAACACTATCTATGTCAATTCTAAGAGAAAGAGAGGAACATCCCATGCTTTATGGGTTAAGTATGATTGAAAAAAAAAAACAGCTTTTAGGGGGAAAGGGGAAATATACCTTTCGTTTTCCGGGAAGGACTGAATTCATTATCTCTCTAAAATGAGCAATCCACGAAGATTCCAGTTAATTATAACAATCACAGCTCAGCTAGACTTATATTTAATAGTAGTTTTACTATATTTTTTTGGTAAGTCGTATATTTTAATGGTATGTGATTGTTGTGGTGCGATCGATCTTAAGAAATTGTAATGATGTAGGCGTTTTGTCACTAATCATGAGATTGTCCAAACTGTCCTCCAGCTTAATTAATCATGCATACATGCATACATGCATACATACAAGCAAGCAAGATTCGCATTGCCAATTGTGTGCTAGCGGGGCACGGCGGCTTTTGTATGATAATAGTGCTCCAAGTCTTTAAATATATATCGTGTTCCAACATCCGTGGAACAACTTGGACACTGGATTAAGGGAACTTTGTTTCATTAATCCCTGTTGATGACTACGATGCTAGCTAATAATAAGTGTTTTTCATTTTGATTTTGTTAGAGTATTAACAGTTGCCAACAAATCAGGAGAAGATCTCATAACTCCCAACAAATTAGAAGAGGATTCCAAATATTCTGCATCAACTACCAGCCTGCATAATCGCTAGTCTAGCTAGCTTGAAATTCAAATAGCTTGTAATCTCCAGTTTATTCTCCTTCAGTTACTCAATTATTTGTTTGTTAT
>Ga0307511_10004414_pt1 | contig 14361 bp, 11 predicted proteins | sample 13_EM_MG_FD_200266 | JGI IMG/M metagenome (GOLD analysis project Ga0307511, IMG submission 200266) | Populus trichocarpa ectomycorrhiza microbial communities from riparian zone in the Pacific Northwest, United States - 13_EM | ecosystem: Host-associated > Plants > Roots > Unclassified | place... | reverse complement strand
CAACAGTAGCCCCACACGAAGATATTCAACATGCTGTCTGCCTAGGCTTCCAGTAAGTACTAGTACAAACTCGGTATAAAGGACATGATATATGATGTATATTTTATTTGGAGGTCAAACGCTCAAAATGGTCGTGTAGCTTCGCGAATTTGTTTGTCGCTTTTTTAGATGTACAAACCAACAAGGAGAAAGCGTTACTTCAGCAAAGATACAGGCCATCACTTTGCTAAATACATACCCCAACGTAAGCCCCAAATCACCAAATCAGTCAGGCAACATTAGAAACCCCAGAACATATCGGTATGTAGATTCGAGAGTAGATGGTTCGTACATATATATAATAGTACTATTCGTACCAGAAAATTGCTGATACCTATGTGTAATGAAATTGTTACTTTGATAGTGAGAGACTTCCATATTGTGCTTGGAGCATATGGCCACAGGTCGTTTGGAAAGGCTCGGATACTATTCAGACACCTTGGATACTAGTAAGCCTCATTCATCATTTACCAGGGCCTATAACTTGATTGGTCGTTTAAAGAATTTTCCTCGATAACTACCAATCCCCTGTGACTCAAGCTGCACCCTGATCACATCCCTCTGACTGGTTCAACGAAATTAGATTAATTAAACAGTTCTATATGTTCCTAAGGATATGTCGTGATATATGGACAAGAATCACAAACTATAAAATAAGTATGTCCGATATGGACGAAAAACACAGATCAACAGTTCTCCTTCGGGTCGAGACCACTAGATTCCCATACGGTCGTATTCGGCCATAGATCACGTGCTATTCGGCAGTTTATTGAGCGAGCGAAAATTGCCGATGCGTAATCAATATTCCCCGACCTGAATGGAGGAACGGAACCCAGTCCAACGGAAATATCAGTGGAGCCTGGATCTCACCTCAGCTGTCGAATCAGAACCCTCAGCTAAATTGGGAAAGAGATCAGAAGCAAAAGTGGCTGCAGTAACTATCGATTTTCCGAGCCAAGGTCTGAGCACAAGCGCGCAAATCGAACCTCAAAGAGGTAACGGCAACCAGACAAGGCTAAGAGAGGCCAAAACGCAAACACTCTGTGGATTTTCTAGACTGATTGTAAACGCGGAGCCATCACACTGTCTCAAATGGTTTGACTTCGGCTGCGGCTTCTTTCTGGAGTTTGACAGGTCAGCCCCGAGCGGGAAGAATAACATGTCTTGTAATAAAAAGAAAATAAAAAGTTGTGATGCACTACGGCGTGAGAGCCGACCAGCAAGCTGTCGGTTCCAAGCCGCAGGTGGCAATGGAATAGACAAAATTCATGATTTTTACATAAACAAAGTTCGAGGAGGAATAGGAAAGTAATATAACGATAGTAGCATCTTATTATGGGTTGGTAGATATCGCGTCCAAAAATAGGGATTACCTACTCCTTTTCCCAAGTATAGGTTGGCTTAAAAATACCCAAAAGTAAGGTCTAGAACCTCTCTACGAGGCTCTATTATAGGATGTCAAAATAATTGAGCTTGTGGTTGCTGGTAATAAGCGACGAAGCCCTGAGTTATGGGAATGCAAACGCGCTATTAAATCGTCGGACAGCTTTATGCGGCTTACCGCACGGATTTCTCGTTAGAGACAATGTACTTTCAATTTGAGCCGCACAACAGACACAAAGTAAACATGTCACAGAGCTAGACGCTTATAATTTTTGGGACCCACAGATCATGCATGACCGTCGTCACCAAATATTACCTACCATCGCCCTATAGCCTTCTCTGGACTGTTGAATTGTCTGCTGCAAGGAATCGATGCTTTTGCTATGGCACTAAGTACTCAATCAGTGGTTACCGGTTCGAGTGGTTACCGGTCCGAGACTGATTAAACAGCTACCGTATGTACGCGTCCCTCTCCCAACTCGCATGAGATCATCAAGAAGCCTCAACTAGAATTATCATGTTTTTTCCGGGGTGGGATATTTTCTTGTGCCACAGTGACACTCATGTGAGCCTACTGAAACATATGTAATACACATAGGTAGCATGTTTCTCTCACGGAAAGACTCGGATCCGCGGATGACTCTCACCGAACCGATCCGGAGCCATCAGTGGTGACTTAGATAGTTAATCCGAAGCGGCCAGCAGCGTCGTGATTGGTTGGAAATTCACCGGACGAATCCTGACATCTCAGACTCACATTCTATGAGTGGGTGGTCTGGTTGATCGTGTACTTATTTATTTTTCTTTGCAAAATTCCCTCCATTTCTCGCAGCCACTAGCAGCACAGTGTATACTGCGAGTCTTCAACTAGGGAACACAATCGGGGGTAAATAAAGAATACCGTCAAGCTCGATCGCGAGCAACGAGGGGTCGTGTGTGTAATAGAGGGGAATGGTCTTGGAACCGCATCATTCACACGAAAACACCCGCCGTACCAATTTCAACCATGTGACTTATTTGATTCTATTCCAGCTGCGAAATTGCGACAAAAATCAAGCTGCACTTAGGTAGCGCCCATCAATATATATTCAACCAATCATGTTGCGAGAAACTTTTTTTCCTGCCTTGGGATACAAAGTACCCAGGTGCAAGGTTGCCAGAATTGCAGGTACCGTTGCCGTGATTGGCAGGTTAGTCAGAAGTCCCTCTTCAAATCCCGACCATCGCAGGCCACCTTCCTTCCATCCCATCTTTCATCAACGCTTCTTCCACCACAGAACTAGGCTCCGACAACCATAGTATTGTGCTTGACGGTGTGCTAAGCTTAGGCAATTTATCCGACTGAGGCCTAGGCTGTACTATTTTCTTTTGTGCTGGAGGCGCTGGCGACACCCTAGTTTGCTTCACAGCGGACGACTGTTGGTATCTATCCCGATTTCGCTTGCTTCCTCGCTGGTTCAGCTTGCTAGCAGTGACAATTCCATTTTCCATTTTTTGAACTTGTTACATTCTTTGGAGACAGGTATGATGGTCCCTTCCTTTTCCCTTCGTGAGATATACCACGGCCATGATGGAGGTGGTGTTTTGCTGTAATCTTCCCCGCATTTGTTTCCTTTCCTTTCCTTTGGCTATGGAATTTTCTTGAACCGCTATACGGTCAATCGGGAGGGTTTACTTTATACCAGGGGAAAACCATGGAAGCCTCGTTCGCCTGGATTCTATTTGATCTCGCTATATTTAGCTAGTTAATTGTTTCCGTTGATACCCAGTTCTCACAGTCTAATCGGTAAATCTCGGTCTAACAGAATGGTGTAGTTGCCCTTCAGGGGTAAATATTACTGCAAATCCGTGAGAGCGTGCATCATCAGGGTCGTTTCCAATTTTTTGCTGGATTGATTCATTCACTTTGGAAAAAGGTAAGAGCTAATATTTTCTCTTCTGGAGACCCCTATTTCTCCAGATCTTACTGGTTGGGGTCTATCTATTTTTCAATTCCATTTGGTGGTTGTTTCGCCCCCCTCTTGGTTTTACTTTCACTCCATCGCATATTTTGCGAGGTTCGCAGTTGTCTTACACCAGAGTTCTTTTCGCACGAGACCACAAGGGGGTTTTTAAAACCATAAGTAGGCTGATAGTTGCATCAGCCGTCCACATATGTATTCTGTACGTTGCACTGCATTATCAAGTCGATATCTGATTGAGTCTTGTCCAGTCAAACCCCAGAGGATTTGGTTTGGGCGAGGCTCAGAACTGGTACAAGTGCAGCTGCATATTTTCTCTTGAAGGGGTTGAACTTGATGTTTGTTATTATACCCTTACGCTCCCTCCGCGTGGAACAAACCATGCTTTTTTCTACAAACATAGAGTATTGGGGAGCATCGACACGCACACAAACCGTATATATACCCTTTTGAATCTCCTTATTCGCCTCTCTTTGTTTCTTGCCGACGAGGTGTTGTCTTCGGAAGGTAAAACCTGAACGCGGGTGCACATTGCACCCAACATATCCATTCCCAGATTCCGTGTTGAGAAGGCCATCCACTGGTCGCTGGATGGTAGTCACTTCAAAATCCCAGTACCCATGACGTTGTGATCTGTTTGCTTCTTTATTTTCCTTTCTGCTTTCACAAGATCTGGCATCATTATTTTGTGTGGGACATCATGGTACCTACGTGTGGCAAGATTGCAAAGAGGGGCAAAAGCGAGCAGCAAGCGATGTCCAGTCCGCTCTGTCGACATGCCCCACGTTTACACAGACTAGCGCAAGAAACATGTGCCAATAAGTTGAATGGCGTTGGACAGACTAATAATGTGTCACCGGATAGGACAGATCGAGTACTGAGGCAACGAACACCCGACCCAGAAGCGGATATGGGGGAGACGACTATTCTAGAAGTGAGGGAATCACCTATACTTCCTACTCCTATGGAGATCGACTATGCCAAGAGGCAAACCAGAGCTCCTTCGGAGGCCACAATGAGGGGGTCAGGTAACGTGAATGTTGGACAGGACATGGGACCTTGCGGTCACCACCCTGCAAAGGGAAAATTGGTTGCAGTTGATTGCGTTCTGCCAACCGGAGTACAAATCGATTGTGCGGAGTGTCTCCAAAATTTCAAAAAACAAACCGATGTTTTATTCGCTATATTTCAGTTGACTTTTGAGGAGCAGGATTTGGAGAGAGCCGCTCATTCTACTGCAAAGGTCGACGCAGAACAGGGACTTGGAATTGCCATAGATAGGGGTACACTCCAAGAAGAGCTTTCTGCGGGGCTTCCGGTTCGGGAAACCCCTCCCCCGATTCAGAGTTCTTCGAAGCCAACTACGATCGCCAAGAAAAAAGGGAAGTCAGTCCGCGGCCGACTACGCTCCAATGGGAGATTTCTGCCGGGGCCGAGATTAGCTTTTGATTTGCAAATAAACCCGGAATCCAGGATTGCAGAGGTAGGTGTTTACCTTTCTTGATTGGTGGCTGCCGGCTAACAATGCTATTGTTTGATAGGACGGGACTGAGGAGCCTCAACCATCGGCAGAAGCAGGGGTGGTAAGTTTGAATGACATCTCGGCAGTAACTACGTCAGCTAATTCTCTCCTGAAACAGGAAAAAACCTCCCCGGAAGAGTCGATATATGTCAGCGACAATACTGTACACGTCGAGGCACCCGGAGCTTCGGGACCTCCCACTGACTCCCGGCCGACTCATAAGCACGTTACACCTGCTCCATTAGTGACGGCTCTTTCTCCATGTGGCGACGAGGACAACCAGGGCTCGACAATACATGTCTCAAACGGTACTACGGCAATATCTCAGGATCCAGGTACTAATTATGTGACATCACACCCGACCCTTGCGCTTCAAGGGAGGGATCCTAGGAAGCGCGGTCTGACAGAAAAAGCAAGGGAGCTGCTTGCAACAGGTGATGCAGTTGATCCGGAAAGTTTTTATACCGGCCCTTCTAAACAAGTTGGGAAGCAGGCCAGTACTGTACCTGCTGATATAGGTGATGCTACCCAGCAGCCGAGTGTTAATTCAGGATCAACGAACCAAAACATTGCTAGTTGTCCCATGGAGCCTCCAAGCTCAAAGCGTAAAGGGTATCCGTACCATGAGCAGCCTCCAACGAAGCGACAGAAGACTCCTGATATTATGTCGTCCCAGCCACCTGTAGTTAAGCGTGGTCCTGGCCGTCCGAGGAAGCCACGCCCCAGTGCCGATGTACCACCCAGGATTGTGATTGGGACTTCAGTAACTACTCCCGATGAGGAGGGTAGTGCCAGTAGCAGGAGCGTTACCACCAGAAGCGCTTCCACAGGCTCTTTTCAACAGTCACCTACCTCACCCATTTACGGGCCCGAATTTCGATTAGCATACAGCTCGACTGCAAAGCTGCCCGCCATTCCCATAGCTCCAGCCTTGCGGCTGGAGGTATCACCGCCTGTACCGGAGAAAAGGCGGCGCGGTCGTCCACCCAAAGTTACCGTGGAAAAGCCGATTCCAATTGCACCGGTTCCGATACAACCAAAACCGGTTGCAATTGGGGATACTATTCCCGTGCCTGATGGTCAGTAGTGTCAACTGGCAAAACACAGCAACTTTTTGGGAGATTGACTAACGTGGTTACATATAGCTTTTTCTGTAGTAGGATACTCTACGCAAGTGACAGCTCCATCGCAACCAAAGAAACGAGGGAGACCTCGGAAACCTCAAATAACCTTGTCTCGATCCCCGGTGGTTGCACCAATGCCGTATCCGAATGCACCCACGGGTGGGAGTTTTGGCTTTACGTCCGCTTCATTGCCTCCATCAACTATACAAGCTTCTCCGTCGGCTGAAACTGTTGGTCCAACTCGTATGATGCCTTTCAGTCCACAGAAACGTCAGATAAACCTCATCATCCGGGACAGTACGAAGGCCCTCCATACACCTGGCAATGCACCTACCTCTGGGGCTGCACAGGTCCGGGGGGGTAGCTCAGATTCGGGCCGCTTCACTACTGTGAATGATGTTTCAAAGACTGCTGCTCCAGTTACTAGTAGTCCCTTAGCTAGCGTAATGTCTTCGCTCAACCATCCACTCGTAACACCCAGACCTGCCTCAATCGCAGACGCGGTGACTAACATCTCTACCGACTCCGAGCCAAGTAGCAGCAGCTCATCCGAGGACGACACCGAAGAAGACGAAACGTTCCACCCCAATCGAAGCTGGGTAGCTGTGAACACCGGCAGCTCGGCGGGTGCCCCAAAAGCCACTTCTAGGGGTGGTGGCTCGGTGGGAACTCGTGGGCGAGGCCGTCGCCATGAAAGTACCCCCATAGGTGGTGGGAGCACTGGAGTGAGATCTAAGAGTGGGGCAGTGAAGATGGAGAAAGGGCAGCAGACTCTGGGTAGCTTCTTTCTGAGGCCGGGGGTACCTGTTGATGAGCCGGCTATGCCGGCAGCTGGGATTGATATAGTGGGCCCTGTGGCGAAGAGGGGTGGGAAGAGGGGGACTGGGGCTAGCAGGGTGAAGATTGAGAATGAGGATGAGGATGTGGATGTGAAGATGGAGGATATATAAGCCTGCATCTTGGGGTACCTATATTCAGCAGGGGCCTATTCGGATGGCTTCTTCGCTATTCTGGGATTATGATTTCAAAATTCACCTTCATTCTCTTATCTGGTTATTTCTTCGGTTATTTTTTTCAGTTTCGCTGCTTCCGCTTGTTAATTCTGTTCTACTGAGACCCTCGGATGATGTCTATTCTGCATTTTCTTGTTTGGGCATCGCTGCTGGGATTCGCTTTTTGTTGCGGGAAAACTAGTGGGGGAAATCATCTGGACGGGGATGGGGATGGAATTTTGTTGGTTCAGATACCTTTTATTGGTCTAGTACGGGATGGAGGAGGGGCTAGGGCTTCAATATATGGGTAGCATGTTTGAGTGGTGGATTCTCATTGTGGAGGGGCGAAGTCGGAAAGTAATTGGAGGGATTCAGGTGGCATAGTTTGAATACGAGGATAGGTTTAAAAGGGGAACAGGTGGAATTCGGGGAATAGGTAGAACTGGGGAATAGGTGGAATAAGTGGTGGTTTACTTGTGGAAATGTTGTCGGGGATAATTATGATTAAGGTTTTTGTGGATATGATTTAGTGCGTGGGAGTGTTTTGGTGGAGGAGAGTTTTGAAAAAATACTTGCACGCATCCGTCATCTTGAAAGCTACTCCCTGAATATTCCTCGCAAATCGCTTATCTCCCGATTATGTACTACGTTGGTCTGTCTGCCCGTACTGTAGTAGTTAAGTGGGCGAGGTGTAAAAAAAAGAAGATAAATGAACAGCTGGGAGTTGTACCCAGACCACCCACCCTCTGCAAAGGTTCAGCAGGTACCTACACAGCCGGAGTCATACCATTAGACCACTGTATCCTTTGAGATATTGACACTTTGTACAGTACCTACTTGAATTTATGGTCAGTAGGACCCTCAGTCTGGGCACGGCGGCAAGAGGAACCGACTAACACAAATAATTCTAAGAAAGACGGTGGATATGTTAGTTCTAGTGGGCACCGGCCTCTCGTAGAGACGGATATGTAACCCCTATTGGATTGGCCTACAGAGCTGGCTCTATAACTACCTCCCATAATCTATGAGACTGCCCAGATAAACCCAGAACAGACCCAGCGTGTACGGGTGCCTTCTGAAACCAAGGGCAAACGGTGCTCTAAAGGGATATCGATATCGCTATCGATGGGGTCACTGGATGGGGTATGGCAAGAACTAGATGTCCGCAGGAGGGAGCAGAGGTGCCCGAGAACAGGGCGCGTGGCCGAGAGGAGCGAGAAAATGCCAGACTAGCAAGAAAACCCTGAACTGAGCATGTACCAGGATAGGTAGTCGGCAACATTATACAACTCCCTTGTAGCTAGACGGTCGACGTATAAGTACGTCATACACCTCATTGGACAGGGCTGTTAGAATATCCAGCACCTACTTATCACCTACTGCCGAGGCTATAATCAACGTGCCTTCCCGACTAAGCCCTCCCTAATGTGCTATCAACTCATGCCAACCAGAGTATATTACTATCAACTCCTGAAGTCACCAATACTCTCCCCACCATCCCCCATCCGTCGTGGTGTAGCGGCAAGCATTCGAGACTCTCATCCCCAGGCTTCCTCCGTGTTGGGGGAGGGGCCTGGGCGAGGTATTTCGGGACCCGGGTTCGATTCCCGGCGACGGAAGTTACTTTTGGTCTTTTGTTTTCTGGTCGCTTTACTTTTGTTTGTCACTTCCCACAATTGCAGGTTTCCATCTAGTCAAGTTTGCACTGATAAAGGACATACCCGGAGCCGCTACTACGACACTTCTGGTTCCATCCTGGGGACGGGGCTATTCCACCCCAAAGCCTTCAACTGATAGAGGTTCCTCGGACTGAAACACGGCTTGCCATCTTGAACCGGAGCGAGTATTTTCTACTAATCCTTTCATCAAATTCTCTGCCAGACGCCTTCCCAGTGGCCCAAGAAATGGCGAGAATTCCCTTGCGGTATTTCAACTTTTGGCACCCGTTCTACTTTCCGGATGGCAATGTCTATGGCATGTAGGTCTAGCGATCTGGCATTCATAAGGATGACGTTGTTAACATGCTGTGCCGACAGGGAGAAAGGCTGTGCGTGTTTCAGGTGCGTTTGGTATGACGTTCTATTGTCTGCACAATCTAGAAACAACATCTCCGACCCCAGGCAGCGATATCGCGGACGGGATACAGCGTCCTAGCTATACCCGTGCCGGAAGCATGCCTGCCCGACAGAGATACGATCACAGCGTACAAGATGCGCCCTGGCGACAGTATCTGCGAGTTGCCATAACTAATACTTAGCCAGGCATCTACACATACAAATACTGTTCTCAGGGCCTCGTGGGCCCAAGAGGCATATTGGACAGTAAGCACCATTGGGGAACTTGAAGTCCTTCGTGCCATCATTGCAGTTCAACTATAACAACCTAGGGATCCGGAATATCTCGTCAAGGCTCATTCGAATCCGGTTACGGGCTACGGTTGATGAGGGTGTTTGATCACAACTACCGGGATTTCAGGCTTCCGTACCGGCATACATACATGTGCATAGGTACAACGATAATTACATCAAGCCACTTATAACATAATGCTGGAACATCTCTGTTCTCAAGAAATGCCGACACAAACTCATATTGGCAATCAGAAGGTTCCTTACAACTTAGTTGAATGGGTGCAGGACGCACCCGGAAATATTTAACGGAAGGAAATGAAGTTGTTGTTAATGCAAGGGATTAGCTTCAAAAGATCCGACGGAACTTACGTCTTAATGCATATGTATAGACAGCCGGTTAATATGAACAAATTTTTGAATCAGCTCAGACAAGAAATAGAGATGAAATTCGGAGCAATACAAGGAAAATATCCCGATGCTCAACTGATATCGGAGGAGAGGTTCAAGGAAAGAGCACAGAATCACTGAACTGATTACTCAAGTCGTATTTTCAAAGTTGGTCTCACATACTGAATTTAAGCTGGGCTTTATATCGAAACTTCAGGCCTACTTGATGTGATTCGGTAGGTGGTATGTGCAACCTGTCCTCAGCCTTTTATTCACATTACTGACAACGTGAAGCATACTCTTGTTTTTCTAGTGGCTAGGGAGGCTTCCCATGTGCATGGATGTATCCATTTCAGGTGGCAGCTGCCAATTGGTTGACAGTTCTCGATTCTGATGAATTTGATATTTACTTCAATAATCCTTGCCTGCATTCAAGGTCAGTTGATCTTTCCGTGTGTTTGGCATACTCCTTGGTCTTAATTTTTTTCTTCTTTTTTTCGTAATCCATGACTCATTCAGACTACTTATATCGACTAGGAGTAAACCTGCGTAATTTATCCAACCTGAGCCACTCCCTACACGGAAATATAAATGGAGAAGAAACATAGAGGAGCTGAGAATGCTGCTCTGATGCTTCTGTAAGTGAAAATATCATATATCGATATTAGTGCATTAATAAGAATAATGCTTGTGTAGCTAGATAGCTCTAAGGCTCCGATGTGATTCACTTCCGGGGGTGCCTGCAGAGAGGGAGTGTGGGTTATTGTAGGGTGCTTAATTGATCTGGTAGAACAATTTTCATGATGGCTGCCAGCATCAACGTCAACAGGCACAGGATACATAATTCACGACGATCTTTTGCATCTGCTCTATCTTAACTAAGAGAATTGTCAGAGACAAAATTAGACTGAGATATCGATATCATTTGCCCCGTGAGCGACGCCCCTGGAGACTTCACATCGGCAGCAATTAAACTACCAATAACCAATCAAGTCCAGCTCACCTCTACCCTACACCAATAAGCTGAAACTCCAAGCCCTATCCACGGTGCCTCTGCATGGTCCCCCTAAGACAAATTCTCAAATCAGTGCGTCAACGGCTCGAACTCGGTAAGGTTCTCTAACCTGTCCACAATCAGTATCCCCCACCGCCGGCCCTGGATCGATATAACCTAGGTTCGAACTGTGGAAGGGTCGGCACCCCGGAGGGAGATTTATAGCTTGCAGTTCATCCGGAATCCCCTCCAATCCCACCCCGCCATGTTGGTCAGCATTGGAATTTATTTGCCCCATCGACAAGGAATCAAAAGAACACAACCATCTTCCTTAACCCACCTATTTTAGTTTCCGGAGGTAACAAAGATCCAATGTCTAAGAAAACTGACTGCAGATGGATTTGCGGCAAGATAGGGAACTAATTGGGGATTTTGGGAATACCATGAGAGGCACACTATCATCATACGCTTTACTTTCTATGCACCAGGTCCACACTCGTCAGTGTTTTGTCTCTCCGACTAGATTGGTGCTGTTCCTATTGCTCTTCTGCTCGCTCATCTGTCGCTTTGGAGTTGCATTTCTCGGTTTTGCATTCAACCTCGGGGAAGAGCCACTTTATACCCCCCACTTTAGGCCAAATTGGGCGATGATTTCCCATGACACGGCTTAGATCGGGGTCGGGTCCTGGAGTTGGATATCCGCATCAGGCAAGCACAAGCGAATGGAGGGTTGAAAAGGGGATTATAATCACTCATCGCCGGTGACCACCCCATTTGCCTAAGGGGAGGGCTATAAAGTGGTCTTTCCTCATGGTTGAATGCCAAACCCAGAAACGCAACTCCAGAGGAACCGACAAGGGGGCAAAGAAGAAATAGGAACAAATACCCATGTAGTCGGAGTGGCAAGGCCCCGATGATTGCGGACCAGCTGCTGCATAAAAAAGTATAAAGCGTATGATGATAGTGTGCCCATCATAATATACCCAATCCCCAACCTAAATACATCAATCCGTTACACGTCAGTCAGTATGCCTACGAGACTCCACACATGTGTAAAATCGCCAATACTGACTGGAACACTACCTCCTTTATAAAGTTAGATTTACCCTGGAGAAGGATCCCCCGAGCCAATAAACCAATTTGGTCCAGCAGTAAATCGGAAACAACTCCAACAACGCCAGATAGCAGTGGTGATAAGGTATGGAGCGCATGTTTCCCCCACCGAATCAGGTCGTCAATTTTTGAGAAACACCAGAGGCAGAGGCAGGGGCAGATAAAGCCGCGGCATAGACAGTTTCCGGCAATGATGCAACCGAGTCGGATTGCAGAGCGGAGGTTGAGATGGCTCTGGAGGCTTTTCGATAACCTACTTCCAGGACGGTATTTGGCTCGCTGTTTGTCCCAATGGCGGCGTTGGAATCTGCGTTGGGATCCGTTTGCTCCGGGGGTTGGCGGGTCTGGAGTGGAAGCTTCAGGCTTTTTGGGGGCTATATTCATGCGTTTGCCGGAGTCGAGAATTTTGGCAACGGATTTATGGGTGGTCTTGCTGGAGACATAAATATTCTTCGCGGGACTGATTCCTCCAGATATATTGTAGTGGCGTACGCATGTATATTACGTATACAACACAACCCGGGATAGGTCACCGACCAACCCATGTTAGGGGTACAGTTGATCTGTTGTCTTACCTATATGAGTTTACTGCTCATGCAATATAAAGTGGCACGTACCAGTATATTATCGGGCAATACCGCATTGACTGGACCTGCTACCGATACCTAGTAGCGTCCTTTTAAAGCCTCACTGGTTTTCCAGCCCGTTTTGATGCTAGCGAATACGGCAGCAAGCTCATGGGAAAAAAACCAGTGAATTCGAGCGTATCAAAAGGTACGGATACCAATCATGTAGCCTTGAGCCAAACTAAATCGAGGCAATAGGTAGTGTACACATGCAGGTGCCAGTCTGTCGGACTTTTGCTTTTTTGTGATCCGGAACAACGTTTTCCTGTCAGCTTGCGTCACCGCTGAAACGGCATCGACCTACGAGAAGGAGGTTACCTAACTAGGGTATCCGAAATTATTAACACAAACGACAAGTATATGTAAATATGATCCTGCCCATCAAATATATAATATATCCTGACGTTGCTTTTGTTTATAACATCACCTACTATACGCTAACTAGCGCCCCGCTTACGTCGAGTCTACCAGTACTACACAAATGCACATGTTCTGCTGTGCGATACCACGATTGGTCAACCGCTCAATATCGACAGTTGTTCAAACAATCGCTACATGAGGTTGTGCAACCCGAACTATCTAGCATATTGCCGGTGAAACGTTTCATATATACCGGTTTACGGGGTAGTGAAATAACTTTTGAGCGTCTTGGCAGCACAAAACTATGTACCTGAATGTATTTTGGCCTACCTAAATGAAAACATTCAATGATTGCCTCACTTCTCACCCAACAGGGAGTATTGCTATTAGTAGAGATTGTTGCGGCTATGGAAAAGTATTATACTGTTAATAAACCCTACGGCCACCCCTACCTACTATGTTATACTCGGTAACATAAGGAATCGGGATAGTCTACATCATGCGAAAGAACACCGTGGCAACCCATCGCACGCCACTTATTCCGAGGTTGAGCTGGAATTTGAAATAGGTCATGTAGATATCTCGGTGAAACTATTCCGTAGATTAGCCCATTGCAGGTAAAATTAATATTTTGGGTGCAATAATAAGCAGAAAGCTAATGTACCTCCTCACAGACCAACAATCCAGTTCAGACGGAGGTATCCCTGATTGAAAGCTCAACGACCAGATTGCGGTGAATATATAATATGGCTTTCGTAGGGTACCGGTGGTGGGAATAAAGAGGCCTGAAATTATAGCCAACAGAGAACCCCTCCAGAGAGCTAGGGTGAAAAAGCCAGCCCCTCGACAAAAATAACGTACGCATTGTATTTGTATCTAACCCACCAAAGGAATGGTGTGAGATTATTTCTACTTCTGGGAGCCTGAGCTATAAATATATGAGCCTATCATTGTATGTAGATACTGCGAATTAAGCCATCTATGAAGTATTGGCTGTTTCCATATTGCTCAAATGCTTTGGACTATCTTCATCGCGTGAAACTACAGTTCCTACGACCTAAGCATTGAACCTTTTTGGATATGTTTATCCATAATCTGATCATCCGTATACATGCAATCTTTTTCGTCTCTTTGGTAACTCCCTGTATATTTCACCCGAAAATCTTGACCCTACAATCCGCTAACCTCCGGAATAGGTTCACCAATATATGTATCTACATAACCTATCTCAAATTTCAGCTCAATTGATGGACTCTAGAATATTTTGTGTCCATTTTTTGTGCGCCGGGTCTACGTCTCTCACCCTGTGGCTGATTCATATAGCAGGGCCGATCACACTGCATGCGACGGGGCAATGCAACATGACGGGGATATGCAGCAAAATAGCTGTAAGGTAAAAAGAACTCAATGAATTTTCAGTGGAATTGGACGGCAAAAAGATTGGACATCATGGGGGCTCAAAAGATGCACACGAGTTCGGAGAATAATTTATGAACCGCCTTAAGAGCCCTG
>Ga0307511_10004413_pt1 | contig 14361 bp, 19 predicted proteins | sample 13_EM_MG_FD_200266 | JGI IMG/M metagenome (GOLD analysis project Ga0307511, IMG submission 200266) | Populus trichocarpa ectomycorrhiza microbial communities from riparian zone in the Pacific Northwest, United States - 13_EM | ecosystem: Host-associated > Plants > Roots > Unclassified | place... | reverse complement strand
CCTCTGAAGGGAAATGCCCCTTCTTCCTCTTGAAGAAAGGCAACCCTGTTAAAAGATTCTTCAACATTCTGATCAATTAAGAAGGAAGAAGAATCCTACCGGAGGACTCACCCTGACTCTCACCACGAGGATAACCTCTGCGAGTCTTGAGCTCCTTCCTAGTCAAAGGTTTCTTGGGAAGGACCGATTCCTCTTCAGGCGGAATCGGAATCAGAGTCGCTTTGACGGTCGGCAGGATGGTAGTGAACGGGCGGACGTATCCCTGGTCGAAATTGAGGAAGGGGTTGGTGAAGTCCTGGACCGGGTCGTGGGTGTAGATGTTGGACATGGTAAAGGATGAAGGCGTAGAAGTAGAGGAGGAAGAGGAGTAGTGCTGGAATGGCGGAAGAGTATCGACTGAAGACGATGGAGACAACCGGACCAAATCCATCTCCCTTATATATCAAGAATCCGGATATCATTCAAGTCTCCTATCTTCAACGGATCTTTCCGAATCCCTATCTATCCATCAAACCCTCAACCCTGATGACTCAGTGTGACTTCTTTCATTTATCTTTATATAGGTGATCTCTCTCACGATCGTTACCAACCATTCTCACAAGAGGTCACATGCGTTCTCACGGTGCATCTTCCTTATTCATTTCTTATCTTCACGATGCACCATCGCTTATCTCATTACCCGTTCATTCTTATCACATCGCTCATTCATCTCTTCTTCATGACACACCCATTGTCACATGCTTGCTTGACGACTTAGTCAGATGATTACATGATCATGAACCTTAGTATATAAGTACGTACTGATGTTCTGATATATTCCCCAGACTGTCAATCACAGTGTTCTCCCTCCTGACAGGCAGATCATCAGTGATTAACCCCTAGCCTCCCTTGTTCCCCTCTGCTCAATTCAGAGAAGCTATTCCCCCTTCTCTAGTGCCGATACGCGTTACCTCGGCCTCTATTCTCTATCTACCCGAACTACGGATATTCCGGAGCCGCAAGTTACGCCAACACGTACGGGAGTGGTCCGTCTCGACCCACTCTGAAGAAATCCGCAGTTGCCCCACAACTTCGTGTACCGAGCTCTAAAGGAGACTAGCATCGGTTCAGTAGGCCTGTTGGCGAGGTCGGTTCTGACACGGATCACATTGTGTGATCCAGGGTGCAAGGGTTGCCCTGACAGTTGTTCTGCTGTTGAAGGAGTGGGGATTTGAGGAGTGGACAAGCTAGCCAAGTTTGGTGCTTTGCTCAGGGGGTAGACACATGAGCAGGAGTGGACTTCAGAGAACAGCTACACCCCAGCTAGACTGTACAGACTTGACTTTGATGTATAGACACTGGTCCGAATAAAGGAAGTCATCCATCATGTGACCTGAAAGATAAGATAAAGAAGGAGATAGATCAAGGAAGAGATAGATAAAGAAAATGCCATGAGGTGAGCAAGATAAGATAAGATAAGATAAGATAAGATAAGGTGTGTGTGGACTTCAAATGAATAAGGTGAACATGCCCTTGTAACTTGCTGAAAAATGAGCATAAAAAGGCAAAAGTCATGACAAAACTGGTGCAGTAAAATTGGGGTTTTAGTGGGTATAGCACCAAAACACCCACCAGGCCAGAACAGGTGATCCAGGGTGGACACTCACTGTATAGTGTACAGATTATAATTTTGAAGAGTGCTGAGAGGGATAATTAACCACTGTAGGATAGGTTGAGATATAAGACAGGATTTTGTCAGAAAATCTTTAAAATACAACCCATACTACTATCCCACACTCCCATACACCCATACACCCAACACATACTCAAGTTTACCGCTTCAGAGTTCTCTGTTTCTCAGCAAACTCTACAATCTTGCGGTCAACAAATAGACCTTTGCGCTCTCGGACACTGTCCATATACATCTTGGCAATGTTTTCTCTGTCAGCTTTCTCTCCTAGATCCTCGAGCTCTTCCTCGGTAGTAGGCACCCAGAAGGGATCTAGGTCAAGCATTTCATACCTGAGACAGAAAACTTAGCCGCTACATCAGGTGCAACTAACGGTTTCCCTTACCCACTGAATATTAACTGGGGACTCGCAGCTCCTGATGTTCGCTTCCTGATATCTGAGAGTCATGAATGATCAGCCGCTGGCCCTACATTCGGGAAATTGTTCCACACCATCCGCGAAACCAAAACTCTCTGCAACTGGGAGCAGAGCGGATACCGTAAAGAATGAAGTACCTTCTTTCATTTCTTCGGACACGATGCGTCCCCTTCGCTTCGCGACGACTCCATAGACCTTCCCGAGAACGTCCGCTGAAATATCGGAAGATAACATCAGGTTTGTCAAGCAACGGAACCACGTAGACCAGTCGCAATCAGGGCGCGAGGGACTCACTCGCAGCTTGGATATCACACGAATACATCGCTAACATCAACCTTGGTGACCAGTCGAGTAGCCCATTCCTGCACGCGTCACGCACAGCGGTGAGAAACGAACCCGAAACTTGTGCGTAATTCGGTTGCGCTGTGAATCCATGTATCAGTCCGCCCCCCCCGGCGAGTTCGGAGGAGTGTCATTGACTAAACGCGGGCGCACATCCTGTCTCCGATTTCGTTTCCTCCGATGCAACTTCGAGGGATTCGAGGAAGTAAGCCATTCCTTCCACGGGTTCGGAACAAAGCGGCCCTTGGAAAGTAGCCAATTGGAACCCCGTCTCGACGTGGTGGTCGAAATCGTGGCGCAACCCGTCTTCTGCAACCCGATCCTTGTCAACATCTGAAGAAGCCCCCAAAGAACATTCGACCACTCTCGTTCGATCTAACCTCCTTCGCAGCCTGGCACAAACGAAAGTATCAGGGCAGCCAACCGGGGCCAAGGGATGCACGTACGATTTTGGTGTCTCGACGTTCTTCCTAGCGTCGATAAGCAAGCATCCACCAGCTTTGAGCGGTCCAAAGGCCCATATCCTATCAACAACCCCTTTATCCCAATCTCCACCCACATTTTTACAAACCTCCTCTAATGCTGTCCAGAACTGATCCGGGCGAACGGTAGGTTTCCTAAACGTCTCTCCGGAACCATCGTACGATTGCTCTCGATCGTCGTCGTCGTCGTCGTCGTCGTCTCTATCCTGATCCTCACCTTCTGCAGTGCCTCCCAACGCATTCCTTCGCTCCCGCTGGAGCCGTTTCAGAATGGGGATATTATCGAGGACGAACTCGAGCAAAGGTTTCGGCAGGGGGACGGAGCGGATTGAGAACTTGACGAGGCCCTGAGTACTTGAGCCGTTCACCAGGCCACGTTTCGAAGAGTACTTCGGGGGAGCCATTTCTAATAAACACCTTTAGTCCAAACCCGATACGGTAACTCCGGACGCCTAGGGCCCACCTGTCGCCCTAACCGCTGTCTCCCGGAATGGGACAATCGGCTTCGAAGCTTGAATCTCCACCTTTGCGAACCTTTCTCGTAGGTCCTTGAGACACCTCTGTCGGGTGCAAAATGGTCAACCCCTCATCAGATAAGGTGATTCAAATGGTCAAACCTCGAGGTGTAACTCTCCAGCAGTCAAAATGACATGCTCTCCCGTCTGTTGCTGGAAGGTCTCGACGCACGGGTCTGCTTGGCTCAGAAGTTTCAGCCCCTTCACAAGTTTTGGCATGTCCACTGGCACTTTCGGCTCCAACGCAACCCTGACGATCGGATACACCTGGAAAAAGCTGACTTTAGCTCCCATGACATAAATGATTGGGAGGACGATATTACCGGTCGCAAAACTCCACCCAAGTTCATGACATATTCTGTATTTTCTCCCTCCAGCCCCTCGCCTACTAACCCTTGATGACGTGGAGCGCATATAGTCGCACTCCTCGTGACTTTACCCTCTAACCCCCTGATCGCAAAGACGTTCCCAGCTGGAACACTGTCGACTCGGACTAAATCCTTGCCCATCATCGTATACAGGCCCTCCACAATCGTCGTCGCGGTGTGTTGGATGTTTCGGTGGTGGGTAGACGGGAAGTTGTTGTTGTACTTTGGCAGAACGCACCGGACCGTCGATCCAACCCGGATAGTGCCGGAGTATATTCGAGCGAACCCGAGAAGGACGTCTTCGTCTTCATTTAATTCCTCCCCTCCAATGTCATGGTCTTGGTCGTTGGAAGCTTCTGCCGGGATAGACGATGGTGACTCGCCATTGGCTTCGGTTGCAGCGGCGAGTATAGCAGCGGCGGCCCTCTCCCTCGCAGCCTTGGCGTTGGCCCGCATTTGCTCAGCAGTCACCGCGGTCTTCTTGTTCTCCGGAAGTTCCTTAACGGGTACGGCAAACATCTTGCTCACGTATCCAATCACGAAGGCCTCTCCTCCATCATCACAGTTCCACAGGTCCTTCTCCAACTTATTCTTTGGGGCGATGGTAGGTTCAAGTAGGTCGGGGTACAATATTTTCGGTATTCGAGTGAGCTGCGCAGAGGATGGGGGAGGGACGATGTCGATCGTAGTTTGGATGACGCAAGTGGAAAGTGATAACCATTGAGAGAAGATGAGCTGAAGGAGGTTCCTGGTGTCTTTTGACTTGAGTTCTCTTGGCGGAATCTTAAGGTTCAGCGTGGCGACGATTTTCGACACCTTATCGGGGTTCCTAGCGCGTGCGGTTAGGACGCCACGGATCTGTGATTAGAAGAGTGTGTACATACGGGTTCGTTATGATAGCATCGTACACCGCCCAGATATTCTCCAGGATGAATTGCACGAACAAGGGCTTCAAGCTCCTCCCCTTGAGTTGTTTGTGGTTGATGACTCGCTTCGTTTTGGGATCCAGGTAAAAGTCTCCCCATAACACACGCTTGAAGTTGGCCTCCTTGATCTTGAGTTTGTTCGCGTATAACTGTGCGAATTTGCCGATCCGAAAGCCCCAGCCGTCGATCGCGGAGGCGAAGACGACGTTACCCTTTTCTGGAGCGAAATAAAGATCCTCGTCGTCCCTCTCTTGATATTCGTCATGGCCGTCGGCTTCGGCGTCCGGAACGACATCACCGTTCACACTTCCGCTTGGAGTAGCGGCAGCATCTGCGGCAGCCTCTTCAGCCGCCGCTTCCTTCTTGGCTGCCAACCTCCGCTCGCGCTCCTCTCTCCACCTCATATCGTCCTCCATCCTTTCCCCTGCGAAGAAGCTGCCCATCACCGCATTCACCTGCTCGACAAGTTGGGAGAGGTGGTGGTACGCCTCGATCGGGGAAAGTTTGAGTTCAGTGATGAGACGGTCGAATTTGTTGATAATGAGGATGGGCCGGAGGCGGTCTAACCATGCTTGCCGGAGGACAGCGATAGTCTAACAAATTTGACGTCGGTCATCGACAATCAGCGGTGAGCGATGATGCACAGACCTGCGTGCAAACGCCCTCGACCACGTCCACGAGGACGAGCGCCCCGTCGCACAACCGCGAAGCTGTCGAGACCTCGCTTGAGAAATCGACATGCCCAGGAGTATCAATCATATTGATTACGTAGGTTTTCGAGCTTGAAGTACTTTGAGAACTTTCTAAAAATGCTCGTCATCCTAATCAAAACCGACTGAGCATGTAGAAGTACGCACCAGTAGGACCGGCTGGAGAATCGAGTACCTTGAACCTGAGAGAAACGGCGGAGCTTTCCATGGTGATACCCCGTTGCTGTTCATCCTCCCTGCTATCAAGATACCTGACTTTCCCGGCCATCCTGGATGAGATAATATTGTTCGCAGCCAGCAAGGCGTCCATAAGCGTCGTCTTCCCGTGGTCTACATGACCAATCGTGGTCACGTTCCTGACCAAGAAAGCGTTGGCAGCTCGCTCAGTCGTGGCTGCCATCGCTGCTCGGTGATAGACTTGAGAGAGGGGGGGAGATGAAGTCCAAAGCGCAAATTTTTTGACACTGGACGGAAGATGAAGGCGGCTCTGGACTTTGATGCGTGGTATTTGGCGCTCATGATCGGAGTTGACTCCCACATCGGAACCGAACAAGGACGTGACCTTTGTCCGAAGAACCCCACACGCACACCGACCTCAGCTCCAGAACTGGCCAATGATTAAAGGCGCGTCCAGTACGCAACGGCATGCACGGTCTCGATTTTTTTCTCTCTTTTCATCGTGGAACTTCCGGAACACCCTCGATGAACGCCCCAAATAACACATGATATTCGGCTTGCCGGTGGACCGCTAGTACCGATAATAGGGACTTCATTCCTCTTGCCGCCCATGGAATGAGCCTGGTGGGGTTCCGGTCTGACCAACCAGGTCAGTACTCGCTTCCACCGACGATTGAAGGAACATTTGTCCGCATTCAACCACATGAGATCCTGCGCTTCGACGTCCTCCAGAGAGCTCCTGGAAATGAACTGTTCGTCACCGGTCAACACCACACCCCTTGCCATGGTATTTTTTAGCCGTTGGTCACGCAAGAACTACCATCCACCATGAAGTTCTGATGCACCCAGTCCATTTCCAGGCGGGTTAAAAAGCTCTGGGCGAGAATCGGGTTCATCAGGTCGATTCATCCACGACGAGCCAGAGGCACGAAGTGAACGTCTGCAGTCCGCGTGCCATCCTCGTGTCACGTGTGGACGCATGTCGTTGCTGGATTCTGTTCTTTCAGGACTGGAAGAGCACAGTCAGCTGATTGATTATGTTGGGATCGTCAGGGGAACCCCAGGGCTTCGCGCTACTCCCCCTGCATACCTGCGAGGCTTCGAAAACGTTTTATGCGCGGATCCTTGTCCTTACACGTACACCAGAGAACACATCCAATAGGATCCCCACGAAGCCCCAACATTACTATTACTATTCGAATGTGCCAGTCCCCCGGTGTGTGCTCCGATTGTTCGGACATTGGGCTATTGACACGAAATTACGAAAACCCCGTAAACGCTGACCTGTAAAGGATGCTCGACCTTAATCTCAACTCAAGGAACCACCGTACATGCGGGAGGTGAGGTAGAGGATCCAGACTACGTGCAACGATACTCAGTACTTAAGCGTGGACCAGCCTTGAAATTTGCACCACTCTACGACCTCCGCACTTGCCACCCGTTGACATGAGGAACCCCCAGATTCTCGCCAAAGCCTCCGTCGCCCGCATTGCTAACACTATCCGTCTGTTCTCTTGTAGTTCACCCCAATCAGAGAACGGGACGTACCCCTCACCACTCGGCCCCCCACCCATACCAACAATCGACAAGGGCTTGCAACACGACCGCTACTCGGAGGCAGTCCGTCGACTACGTCCATTGTTCCCACTCACTTGCACTTTTCTTGAACCGGACGATGTGAAGATGGTTGGCGACATTCCCATCGGTGCCGGAGGTTCCGCGGACATCTGGGAAGGAACTATTGACGGTGGCAGTGTCTTCCAAAAGTCCTATAGATGCTACGAAATTTGCTCCGTTGAGCATATCCTCCAGGTGAGAAAACTCGAGGAACCACTCAGCGGACCGCACGGTTTACATTCTGTTTTAGAGATACCTCCGAGAGGTCTGGATATGCACCCAACTCTCCCACCCGAACGTGGTCCGGCTTGTTGGCATTAATCCCACCCCGAACCACCCTTTCGCCCTCCTCTTCGACACAGCCGGCCATCTCGGCCTCAAGGAATATCTCCACAAGAACCCCACGGCAAATAGGGTGAAGCTGGTTCGTTGTTTTCACGCTCGACCACGATCTCCTTGATCTTTATTCTCGACGCTAGGTCCTTGGAATCGCCCGCGGGTTGAAGCACATGCACGATCAGGGGATCATCCACGGCCATCTCGCTCCTGTAAGATCGTTACTAATCCCGTGCTTCCAAGAGCTCTGCAGACTCACGTTCTCGTAGCAGAACATACTGGTTGGCCCCGATGGCACCCCTCGTATCACGGGCTTTGGTTCTTCCCTCATGATATCTCGCCCGGATTTGTGGCCGGAGCGGGACGACCTCCACCGCGGCAGCGCTCCTGAACTGGTACGCTCTCATAGACCTGGAAAACATGTCGCCCGGATCACGAAAGCAGGCGACATGTATACGTTTGGAATGCTGACTTGGGAGGTGGGAATCTTTTCATCTTGTAATCTTCGATCCCAATATAACGCTCGTCACATCTTAGATCTTCTCGGGAGAGTGTCCATTTTCTGGAGATCTCGATAACACCGTGATCTGTCGAGTGTTGAGGGGCGATCGGCCGCCCCGGCCTGACCATACTGGGCTTTCGAACGGGATGTGGAAGGTGGTTAGGAAGTGCTGGCGTGATGTACCGCCACGCCGCATGACAATCTGGGAAGCTGTGGCGCTCATCGAAGCAGAATAGTCCGGCCCGTTATCTGGCGCTCGATGCTACCCAGCAAACCATCCCTCCCGTCCTACGTCCCGTCTTTTCTTTCCATGCTTCCGACCAAATTTTCCTAGAATTTATATATTGGGTGACCTCACCCACCATGCAGATCCAGATTTCTTCGCCGACGTCGACCCCTTCTTCCTATGCTAGATGACTGTATTTATTTAAACGGCTGGACAAAGCCGAGCTATTCAATGGTCATCATGTAGAGTAGATAAGCCCAGATACTTTTATAATTTGTATCGTAATCCATCGACGGCTAGCAATCTCGCGGTTCACGAAATACCCACTCGACGCCTTCCAATAAGCAGGAGTATCCTGCGTCCCAATAAAGCGGCTCAGACTCGTACGGTTGCCTCTAAGCTGGTTCGTACTCTATCGTCCAAACCTTTGCCTATGAAAACAAGCTTCCCAATCTCCCCAGCACCATCGGAATCTTGCATCGATTCCGCGGGCGAGAGGTCATACATCTCCCTGACACCCTGCAGAACGTAAACTTCATCCGCATCAGTTCTAAACATGCCTTTACATCTCAACACATCGAGGCCATCTGTATCCCCCTCGCCCGGTAACCTGTGTTCCCAGAGAACCGACCGTATCCACTCGTCCAGGGTCTCCACCTGTGCAGTAGGTAAAACCGGAATGGGGACAAGGATACTAGATATCCCTCGGATGGTGTAGTGCGTCGACTTTGGGTGAGATTCCGGGTCCGGGCACTTTCCATCCACATGATTGTGATCGTGGTGCGTCTCCGGAACGGAAATGGGTGGTATACGAGAAGCATATGCGTTTAGGTTTATCACCAACCCGAGGTCGATGTTCGACTGGGTCGTCCGATGTGTGGTGGCCAACGGGTTGATCCCACGAACGATGCCTTCAAGTTCGGATATTTGGGTTTCTGAAGTCAAGTCGGCCTTGTTGATGAGAATCACGTCAGAACAAGCCACCTGCCTGAAGTAAACCGCAATGAATTCAGATTCGATGCCCTGGACCCTGGCAACCATACCTGACGCTCTCCCCTTTCCCCTCACTAGCGTAATCTTCCTCGATTTGCTACAGAACATAGAACGTTGATCAATTTCTTCATACCAGTGACACGAAAAACGCGCCTACCCGTTGTCCGTACACCGCATCTACGAGGCACACCACCCCGTCGAGGTAAATGTCTTTCCCAAGACCCATCGAGTATTCCTCGTTGTGCCAGAACATCCCCGCGATTGGACCTTCACAATCCGGTTGAAATTAGGACACCCGCCCCGCTCGACGGTCAAGACTCAAGGACCCACCGGGGTCAGCAAGCCCAGTAGTTTCCAACAGGATGTAATCGAATGCACCCTTCCTCTTCATGAGTTTTTCAATAGCAGCGACTCCCATGTCCTTGATACTGCAACATAAGCACCCGTTTGCGAGTTCGAGGAACTCTTCCGACTGCTGAGAATCCGAGGAAACGTTTATTGTCTTTGCTGTTTGTTTGTGAGTTTGTTCCGAGTTTATTAGGCAAATTTTGGGTACCTTCGATGTCCTGGGATTTCTCGACGGATCAGTGCCGGGCACACAGCAACAAGCCAAACTTCGGGGAAACCCACAGCCGTGTCTCCAAACTCGTTCATGATCACTGCTATTCGGTATCCGTGCTTTTCCGTTAACACTCGCCTGGGGGTAGCCTCGATTCAGCAAACGAGAAAACAGGGTGAAGACGACGGAATCAACGGACTTTACGAGTGTCGATTTCCCGGCTCCAAGGAATCCAGATATGATCGTTATTGGTACTCTTTTCTCTCTCTCAAGCAAAGTTCTGGAACACGGGGTCAGGCTGCGCTCTCACTATGGGCTGGTGTCGTACGCACGGGACATCTTCGTCGTCGTCCATGGCAGAGGCTCTCATTTTGGATCCGAAAAGAGATCAGACAGAGGGAGAGGTATCAGGTCACGTGTGATCCGCTTGTCCCTCCTCCTCCCCCTTCCATCCTGTCGAGCCTAATTACCGCGACCCCCACCGGAACGTACGATGACGATGTCCCAGACGATGACCGAAGAACAACTCCGGGAGCTCATACAGGGTCCTCAAGATGTCGAGTGGAAGTACGTGCGCTGTCCCCCCTTTCATTAGATTGGCCGTTCCTAATAACCCACGCCGCTCCTCCCTCTGCGAACGATGATAGGTACGAGATGCGCAGGGAGTGTCAAGAAATCCTCCCAGGTCTCATCCTTGGCCCTCTGCAAGCCGCAAAGTCTCTCGACATCCTTCGGGGACTCGGAGTCACTCATGTGTACGTCCTCCGTTCTCCCCCCTTCAACTCGCGATCGGGGTGACTAATTTAGCGGAACACGTCCTCGCGCGCGCTCGCCCTCCCTACAGGGTGTGCATTCGAGACGCGAAAGAGGCGTTCTCGGTCAAACCACGGTTCCCGGACATGTTCAAATACATGGTCGTCGATCTCGCGGACTCGGAGGAACAAAATCTCATTCGGTACTTTCCAGCGTGAGGACGTTCCGTGTCTTGGTTTTCCCCTGCTAATGTGCGATTGATCGTTTATAGGGCGAAGGGGTTCATCGATACTGCCATCCAAGGCGGCGGGCGGGTTCTGGTCCACTGCAATGGTAGGCGATTCTTCCTTTCAACCACATCCTATCGACATTAGGCGCTCATTCAATGAACGCGGCGCCTCCTTTCTCATTGAGCCCCATCGCTTGCAACTCTATTTCCCTTGTCATGCCACAACTTAAACTCGCCTCATTAACCCATCTTACCCCTTTGGTTTCACCCGTGTCTCAGGCGGAATCTCGTCCTCGCCAGCCTTCGCGATCATGTTCGTCATGCAACACTTCCAGATCTCATGGGAAGATGCTCTGCATTACGTCCAGAATCGCAGGTATTGCATCTCTCCCAATAGCGGTTTCATCACCCAGATCAAGGTTCGCAATCCAACCCACCTTCGTACTCGAACCCGGAAAAACCCACCAGGCCGAGTGCGGGCCAAGCTAGTGGTCAATGCTGATGTTTACTTTGCTGCGATTTGTGTAGGAATACGAACCAATATACAAGGCCGGCGTTGCGGTCGCCCAGCATCCAGCGCCACAGATGGATCGGTCGACCTCGAGGCGGAAACGTGAATTAGACGATGATGAAGAGGAAACGGCGAGGTGCGGTGTTCCATTCTTTTGAAACCTGGTCCCTAACCGCTCAACCCCCATGTGCTGTGCGCGTGATCGTAGGTTCGAGAAGCGCCAAGCTGTGGACGACGACGGCGAAGATGGGAATGACCCAGATGCTATGGAGCTATAATGCTCTGTATTACGCCCATCGCCGTTTCCTCTTCATTTCCTTTCACCTCTCTTCATCGTCAAATGCATCGTCCCCCAGTGCGTTCCTTCCGGTAATCCATCAAGACCATACTCCCCGGCAACATCCAGGGCCGGTCCATCTCCTACATAACATACTGCTCCGTTGTTGTTTTATTGTCCGCCTTAGTTTTCTTCTTGCAAATCATCACTTTCGATTTACAGTCCCTGGTGCCTACCAGTTTTTCCATACACGCATTTTCGATATCTTAGCTACGCCACCCGAAATCTGAGGACGCTCCGCTCCGTGATTGTTGCCATCATGCAAGCTGTCACCAATCGCGTAGAGAACGCTCAGGGTCCAGGCGCCACTGATGTTTGCGATGCGATTGGAATGGGTAAATAATGATAGGTATAATGACAAGGGAGCGGGCCGATGGAGAGTCCAGGGTATGATTACAATTCCTTGATCTTTGCCTTCTCCTTTTCCTGCGCAACGCGTTTCGAGTGAATCTCTGGGGGGAATCGTCAGCTTGCCCTGGGAAACGGCCTGGCTCTGGTGACCCTTACCTGTTCGTTTGACTAAAGCCTCGACGGAGATCCCTGCGAACACGATTCCGGCACCGACCCACTGACCAGCGGTCAGTTTGTGGTTGTATACGACGACGGAGAGGAGCATCGTGAAGAGTTTCCTCGTCAATGTGATCGTACTGGAAACGAAAGGAAGGTGTGTGAGGTTAACGGAGGGGAGATATGTGAGGATCGTGTACGCACACGAGGGTCAAGGACCCGAAATGTTGGAGTGTCTCGAAAATAAATAGCTGTCCCAATGCGCCGGTGACAGCAAATTGAGCTAGCGCCTTCAGAGCGTCAGGGTGAGTCTTCAAAAACTCGATGGCATACAGCAGCTCGAGTTCTCCTGCGGCGGTGGGGTGGATGACCGGGATATGGGGTAATGGCAGAATGCTCAGCAGCGTCGAAATCAAGGTGGAGAACAAATTGATGTGTAACATCATCTGTTGTCCCGTCGGTTTGAAGGTTTGGAAGATCTGATCCTGAGTGCTGTTCACGACCCCGTCCAGCAATAAATTCGCCAAGAGGTATCCCATCCCGATAAGCTGTGCCCATGCGCCCATAGCAGGCTTAATTGGTCCTCCAGAGTTCTTGTGGCCTTTCTTCTCATTCCCGAAGAACATGAAGGATGTGATGCCGATGGTCACGAGAGCGACGACGAGGTATTTGTGTGGAGCGAATTTGCGGCGGTAGAGAACGACGTTCATGAGCATGACTGGGACGAGCTTGCATGATTTCGCGAGGACCATGGCTGGGTAGGAGATATATGCCAAAGCGGCGAAACCGAACGGGGCAGCTGTGGTTATGATGACAGCGCATTGGAAGTATTGCCAAAGGAGAGCTTTGGCGTATCCTTTCGCGGCAGCCAGAGGGATCCCGTGCTCAACGAGCTTCTGCGCCTTAGTCTTGTGTTCGTGCTTCTGCCTGTGTTTCTCGTCGGTGGTGGCGGTACCGTTTGCATGAGTGCCATTCTGGAGCGGCTGTTGGGGTTGCTGGGGTTTATTGTGAAGGTGGGGAGGGGGGACGAGTCCAATGAGTTGTTTGAAAGAGTGTTTTGGGTCTTTCCGAACAAGGAGGTATACGAGAGCGGATATACAACTGAAGAAACTCTGAAGGTCGTTGATTATCAGCGCGGACCTGAACTTGGCGGGAGGGGAACCGTTATTAGATTTGAAAGGAACGGAAACTGTCGGTGAAAAAATAAAATTTCAGCTGCAGGGTTGACGGTGGGATGCGATGAGGGGGTGCGGACATACGGCGTTCCTGGGCTATGGCCCAGAGCTGAGAGGGTTGCAAATGGACATCAGAACCTTTTTCCCTTTTGTCTCGTCGCGAGACATCGGGCACTAACCAGAAACATCGAATACACGCCAGCCACGCATATTCCTAGCCTGCCGACCCAAACTGAGTGCGCGGTTCGTGGAGGTGAGGTCTTTGGAAGACGCACCTGAGGAGAGCCATGGGTGTTTGAAGGAGAGTTAGATCGGGATTACGGACACGTCACAGCGATCACACTTGGTCTTTGGACGACGTGTTGCATCACGTGAAGTCATCGGCTGGTCAGGTGATTACGCGTGGCGGGGAAGAGCGCCCTTTCGAGGTTCGTGTTCGCGACCCTGGTCGGATAAGCCGAAGGGGCAACCCGTGTTAGCCGGATGATCTGATTTGCCGCGCGAAGGCACAAGAAGCGGACAGTCCGGGAAAGGCCAGAACGGGAATGGACCCTTTCCGAGAGAAGCGCTGCCCCTGTCGCAGAAGTCGAATATTTCTTTCCTCCTTTCCTTGCTGGACACCTCTGTCTTGCCCGTTACAGGCTGAATTCCCAGCTTGGCACTGCAGGCTGCGATCCAGGAGAGTTCGGGTGATTAGCTGCTTGTTGCCATCTTCCGGGTTTCACCAAATCAAATCGCGATCAAGACGTGTGACATCAAGGGTGTCACGCCGTCACGCCCATCATCAAATAAGGAGGGATTCAAATATTCAAAGCCTGGCGAGCCCTTTCCCCCTTCCGTCGTCGTAGTCTCTCCCTCGCAGCCATGGCCGACATTATCAGTGCGTCCCCAACGTCTGCGCATCTCCTCCTGAACTCACCGCAAATCCCACACAGGCCTCCTTCCGGACTCCCTCAAGCTTCCACCCCACTTGTCCGCCCACAAGTACTTCTTCGTCTGCTCTCTCACC
>Ga0307511_10004412_pt1 | contig 14362 bp, 4 predicted proteins | sample 13_EM_MG_FD_200266 | JGI IMG/M metagenome (GOLD analysis project Ga0307511, IMG submission 200266) | Populus trichocarpa ectomycorrhiza microbial communities from riparian zone in the Pacific Northwest, United States - 13_EM | ecosystem: Host-associated > Plants > Roots > Unclassified | place... | reverse complement strand
CTGCATAAGAGTAATAATTTTTTTTTAAAAAAAAAAAAAAAAAAAAACCCCACCTACCACAACTACAACGAGCACTCGAACTCCACCGCTAGCCCCAGGAATGACAACAACTACAAATACCAGGCATTAGCACCTGTACCCTTTAAAGCACAAACAGTAAGTGCTTAAGGGAGTGGTTGTAATTCCTCCGTTTGTTTGAGGTATGCATGATTTTTCGTCTGCGTCTCTCTTGTACATAAGCACGGGGCCGGGAGGTAATTACCCAAGGGATGCGCTGCCTTCTCAAGGCTAGATAGTCTATACGGATACGGATACAGAGACTACGGGTGATGAATGATTACTAAAAAAAGGGGCAAAATCATCAATTTTATGATTAATGGTGTCTCTGGGCATAACCATGCATTCATTCACAAGTCTTTAAGATTCTTATGGCCTGAAACTCGACAAGTCATACACGCAGTTATCAAGGCAGCTCTGTGAGGGGTCGTAGATGCACTAGCTGACACGTTGTTGTAGCTATACCTAGACTGTAGTGCAAGCAACTCCTCAAAATTACGCGTGACGTGTATACACTGTAAGATGTCGCTTTAGAGGAGTAATTGAGCTGGCCTGATATCAGGGATGCTTTTTCGTTTCAGAAGCGAAGGATCGAGGTGGAATTCTCCTTAAAATATTATATTATATGTATGTGTGTATCCGTCGCGGATGATAGGTAGGTAGATGTATTGGTTTGAATCTCTCCCCGATGTGCGTAGGAGCTGTTATGTAATTATATCGACCAATGAAAAAAATAATGGGTTGTATCCTTCATGCACACTCCTCGTCCGAAAATTGAGGTTTTCCTCCAATTGCCAGCGGGAGATATTGTTGGGTGAGATTGCCTTGCTCCTGACAATAGTTATATGACCACTACAACTCGCGTGTGCAAAGTTATATATATAGAGATCTATCAATCCTCAAGGATTACGATAGAAAGTATCCTGAATCCCGCTTGTGAAGAAATAACGACGACGACAGCTACTACGCGACTACTACCTATCTATACAGGGTAAGACAATTAAGTGCACACTTAACCAAATTCAAAAATCGACAAGTCCCTTCAAGTTAAAGCTTGCTAGATCTCCCGCATTGTTTTTTAATTTTTTACCCGACTATTTATGCCTGGCGAGAATCAATTCACTCTCGGAGTTCTCCTCGGCATACTTGCCGGGTGGCTTTGGGAGTGCCTCTGCGCCCGAGTTCTGGAAGGAAAGAAAAACATTCCCCCGGGAAAAATTCGAAAATGTCCCATACATCCCCACACACCAGACGACCTGAACGTTATTATTGAGCAGACCGTCCACACGCTGAGACAGATCCCCTCGGGAGCCAAAGCGCACGCAGATCTTCAGGCAAGACTCAGTGATCTGCTCCTGTGGCGATATCGATGGTGCGGTAATCTTAACGACCTCGATGCAGCAATAGCGAGCCTGAAAGTGTCTCTCGCCCAACCATCAGCGCCAACACCAGACAAGGCAGCAAAAATGGGGAATATGGGCGTCTTGTTTCAAGCTCGGTACGAGAGGCTCAATGGCGAAAGCGATTTGAATACCAGTATCAGGCACCTGAAGAGTGGGATTGAGATGTTAGGAGATCTTACCCTGGAGGGACAAACTGACCCCAATCTGGGTATTATGCATGGAAATCTAAGCATGTTCTTAGAGACTAGATACAACAGGCATGGTGGTGACCCGAGCGACTTGGATGCAAGGGTCCATCATGCAAGGGAGGCGGTCCGTGTAACGGCAGTATCAGACCCATACCGTGTTGTACTCCTTCGCGATGTTAGTACTGCCCTCATCACGCGGTACGGTCGGCTTGAAAACTTGAAAGACCTCAATGCGGCGATAGGGTATACAGAAGCTGGAATTGCAGTTGGGGGGGTTATTCCCAGGGGAGTTCTTTTGGAAGATCTGAGTAATTATTTGGAGTTGAGGTTTAGACGTTCCAATGCACTTGCTGACCTGGAGAGTGCAATTGAACATTTTTCACTCTCGGTGATGGCCTCCGATGGCCCTGCTCGGATTGCGAGGCTGGCGAATTTTAGTTGTCTTCTATTCGACCGATATCATATCAGTGCTGAAATCCACGATCTTGACACCGCAATTAAGTGTACGAAAGAAGGGTTACGATTGCTCGACGACGATGAGCCAAGTGATGTTGACTCCTCCCACTTGTTAACTCGATCGAATATGTTGGCGAACCTCTGCAATTTTCTCCAAGCCCGCTATTCCAAGCTTCGGGACGAAATGGATCTCGCGGCGGCAGCTGAGGCTGGTGAATTGGCATTGAAATATATACCACGGGGGCACCCAGAGAGCCCGGGAATGTTGAGTAACTTGGCACTTACGCTCCGGAGTCGATATGCCTGTCTCAAAAATGCAACCGATCTTCAAGTCGCGATCAGGTGCATCAAGGAGGCCGCATCAGAGGTTGGAGAGACACACCCAGAGAGGCTGCAAATCCTGAGCAACGTGGCCAAGATTCTCAACGACTGTTTCGAGGCTTCTCATGTACTGAGGGATCTTGATGAGGCTATTACGTATGCAGAAGCTGCCGTGGAAGTCACTACTCTGGGTAGCCCACAAAATGCGAGCAAACTTGATGCGCTTGCGTCACTCTTGTTCTCACGGTACCGGGCGGCAGGCTGCACCGAGCTCGGTATCCTAGAGGCCGCCATTGAGAAATGCAAGTTGGCAATTAGCATTCGTCAGCCTGGAGACGAAGAGCTACATGCAGCTCGTTGGGGGAGGCTAAACTCAATGACCTTTGAACGATATAAAGCCCTAGACTCGGTAGAAGACCTCAATGCCATTATTGAACATCTGAAGAAGCAGCTTGCTCTGGTACCACCTCCTGCACTCCCGATAGCCATACGCCTGCTCGGTGACCTCAGTGGCATGTTTATGGCGCGGTATGAGCGTCTACAAGACCCTCAAGATCTCGACTTGGTGATTGAAAATGAAAAGCAAGTCCTCATATTGACACCTGAGGATCATCCCAGCCATGCGGCGGTTATTACGAACATAAGTTTCGCCCTCCGGCGTCGCAACAAGCGACTAGACAGCCCTCGGGACCTAGTGAGTGCAATCACCTTCGCAGAGAAAGCCGTTGATGCCACATCACATGATGACCCGGTCCGAGCATCCAGGTTGGGAAATCTGAGCTCCGCAATTCACGACCGGTATGATCGACTCGGGGATCCAAATGATTTAGAGCGCGCAATCAAGTTAATGGAGCAATCAGTCGAGGCTGCTCAGGCGGATCAGGAACAACACTATCTCAGCTTGTCCAATCTCAGCATCCTGTTACATTGCCGTTATCGTCGCCACGAGGCCTTTGCAGACCTAGAAGCTGCCATCAAACACACCAGGGCTGCGGTTCAAGAAGTGCCAGAAAAAAACCACGCTCAGCGCCTAGCAATATCGAAAAGTTTAGGGAGCTACCTTCGAACTCGATTTATGCGTCTAGGAGATCTCCACGATATCGAAGAAGCCATTGGTCACATCCAAGCCAGGCTGGACTCGCTGCCCCCGGACCACCCAAGCCGTGCAGACGTTCGTGGAGATTTAAGTAGCTGCTTCGAGAGTAAGTACCGGAAGCTAGGAGATATATCCGACCTGGAAACTGCGATAACCTATGGGGAGGAGGGTCTGGAGGCTACACCAAAGCACTACCCGCTCGCTCGCGCCTCAAGGCTCCGTGTCCTCAGCGCCAGATACCACTTGAGGTATGAAAAATTGGGGTTTATGCAAGACCTAGACAAGGCTATTGATTCACTTGGTGAGGCGTTGAATCCTAAAATGACACCACAGAACTGGCCAAGTCGTGCTGACATGCTGATTGCCCTGGGGACCGATCTCCGCATGAAGTTTAAAAGGATCAGCCGGGAGGCGGTTGAGAAGCATGAAGCCGATCGTGTTCTCGAAAATTCTTTGCGACAGCGGGCCTTTGAGTGTTTCTATGAAGCATGGAAGTGTACAACTACAACCCCTCTCATCCGTGTCCAGGCTGTTTGGCGTGCTGTCAAATTTTTTGACGCAAAGCTTTCCGATCGACAGTCAGCCGACTTATTAGAAGAGGCAGTCAACTTGCTACCGAGCATTAGTCTGCGGTGGATGGTGGAGGGAGATCAGCAGAGGGTACTCTCCCAGCTATACGGCTTATCGTCTCTTGCTGCATCATACGCTCTCAAAGCAGGTAAAGGAGCCTTTGCCGCACTTAGAATACTCGAGTTTGGACGTGGGGTGATCATGGGCTATGGGATCGATCAGAGAAGCGACGCGGGTGTAGAAGACCTCAGGGTAACACAGCCCGAGCTCGCTCAGAAGCTCCATAACTTAAGGGCACAGATTAATGCCGGAATCAATAGCGACGCGAGAAACACCTGTGGAGGGGGGCATGCGCATGATGGCGGCAGTCAGGGCGGAGATGCTGATTCCACATCTACGGATCAACTAGAAAGGCGCAAACAGGCGATGGCTGAGTTCAATGATACCGTCGATCAAATTCGCCAGGTCCCTGGGTATTCCAATTTCCTTAGACCACCCACTAAAGACGATCTCATGCATATTGCAAGATATGGGTCGATCGTAGTAATGTGTGCAACCTCCTTGCGTAGCGACGCTATAATTGTCACCAACACGACTATCCAGAGCGTGGAGCTGGGCGAGCTCAAATACAAGGAGACAAAGAAGAGGATGCGGGAGATGGGTAGGGAGTACGTGCGAGGCACATTAAAATCCTTTGCTAAGCGGAATAAACGGATGCAAGAGCTCATGCTGTATTTGTGGGAGCGAGCCGTGGGGCCCGTTCTATCTGGTCCTCTAGGGATTCTGCCACCAGCCACGAATTTGGCAAATGAAATCCTGGAAGAGCCACCGCGAGCTTCCACCAGGCTGCCCAGGATTTTTTGGATTGGAGTTGGTGAATTAAGCAGGGCCCCCTTTCATGCTGCTGGAAATCACTCCCTGGGATCAACAGATAACACACTTAGTCGAGCTGTATCTTCGTATATTCCAAGTATCAAGGCCTTGATCTACTCGCGGCAGAGGCCATTCCGACTAGGACTGGATCGCGTGAAACAGACAGCGGAGTCTCCGAAAATCTTGCTTGTGACAATGGCAACGACACCTAATGAGGCACCGCTGCCACGGGTGGAACAGGAGGTGCAGGCTGTTATTCGTGTATTTGAGGAGCCTAGTACCGGTACTAGAGATCCACAAAATGTAACGCCGCTCTCACAACCGACAGCCGCCACGGTCCTCTCTCACCTGCCTCATTATGACTTCGTTCATTTTGCCTGTCACGGCGTGTCAGATAGTATAGACCCATTCCAGAGCAGTCTCCTGCTTGCCCGGCCAAACCCAGTGCCGGCTCCAGCTACAGCAAGCGCTGGCGATGAAACAACAGAATCCTCGCCTCCGCCATTTGTCATTGACAAACTGACTGCCCTCGACATCTCACGCATATACACCACCAATTATAAGGAGACTCATGCTACCCGATTATCGCTCGCATATCTCTCCGCTTGCTCTACCGCCGACAACTCGTCAATCGACCTATCGGATGAAACAATCTACCTCGCGACTGCGTTTCAGCTGGCGGGCTTCAGCCACGTCCTAGCAACCCTTTGGCAGGGGAAAGACGACGCTTGCATGGTGGTAGCGGAACATTTCTATCAGGGCCTATTTAAGGTTAATGAGGCAAATATCCAAGGATGTGAGTTAGGCCCCAGGGGTGAAGAATGGGATGGTGGTCATGGAATGGTGGCTAGGGCAATGCATGATGCAATTTGGCAGGCAAGGAAACAATTGAAGCCGGAGAAGCCACTTTTGTGGGCTCCCTTTATTCATGTTGGGGCATAATCGCTTAATCTCCAAAACCTACAGATGTATTGGTGCACAGATTTCAATTCGATATAAAATATTTCCTTTTTTATTGGAGAGAGGCATATCTAGTATGTAGTATACGTACTTCCCAGGTTCCAGATACAAACATGCATATGGTATGACACAGGTTCGAAGTTAAGGCAAACTTTAGGTTCTAGATGTCAATTGATTCTCGCACTTCCGAATCTCAAAAAATGCTACATACATATTAGCTATGGCGGCGGAAATTGGATCCCAAATTTAAGTCAATACCATGACGTCTAGGAGTATCCTTACCTAACTCGCTGCCTCATGCGCTGATTCGATGATAGGTAAGATAATTACGTTACCCTGAATCTCATTAAATTCAAAGTCACCAACGATTAATTTTAGAAATAAGCATTCTTCCCACTGCCAGGCAATATTCAGCCTAAGCCCGCCCGCATACTGGCCCATATCCAAATGAAAGGAAAATATTCTATTTTTTTTCCCTTGAACAATTTATTCACAACGTGCTTAACTCAACAATAGGTAGATCTAGCTCCTTGCAGCAGGTACAGTATGCGCTTATCTGCCTCAAGCAAGTCTCATAGTACAGTACCTACTGGTAAGTAAGCAGAAGGGGTTGAGCTTGACTCTATACTCTATAGCAGCATTATTGAAATTGGGTCCTGCTACTCTCTACTATGAGCCTAGTCTGTTATTGACGCCATATCATCATCATCATCATCATTATGATAAGGATAAGTAAACGTACCGTCTGTAGTAGACACATATCTCTACTGGGTGCTCGTGCTCGACTTCAGTCAACAATAGTTCATCATGATAGAATGCAGTGCATCTCATTCCGCCCATACCTACCTATACCATCATAATCGAGCTGACCCACCTTGAGTCTATTCACCTAGTCTCATACCGACCCACCTATATGAGCTCTCAGATGAGCCCATTCGGTATATTCTCATGTTCATATCTCATGTTCATATCTCATGTATCTATATCTCCTCACGGGTAATACTAATAATTACTCGATTTGGTGTATAACGAACGCCCTTGGATTTATAAACGTATGAGTACTGATTTACTATTAAAAAAAAGAATTGATAAAGGTATACCTAGCTGGAGCTATTCCAGCGACTGCAATAGATTCATCTATTTCTAGGTCGATCGGATTCTCCTCTAGCAGTCTAATTTGTGTTCGTTCAGCAAGAGCTGAGAGGTTAGCACCGTCATGGTCTATTGATACAATGAATTCAGCATTTCAAGCAGCATCAGCAGCCACGATTAGGGCAGAACCTTCTAAACGGAAAACCAATAGCTGTAGATACAGCATTGGCTAATCTAATTGTAGTTTACCGAGCAGTCAGAGTATCTGAAATACTATTCTCCAAGCACTTAAGGTTGGTAGCTGGTTAGAGGTCTTTAGATGGGTCTTGGTCAACAATTGATGGCCTTCAGGCTGAGATTTTTTGCTATTTTCCCTACCTAACTATATCGCAACTGCAAACATATGACGTCTGTTGTAGCATTGTGCCGTTCCACGTGTCGACAACGCTGTAAAATAACATCTACTGTACCTGTTGCATAAGTCTAGAGCCTGCTTCAATTTGGTCACAAATCGAGAAATTGAAGATACGGTAAAACTCTACGTATAAGAAAGTACCTGTGATTAGTACCGCCTTACGACTTAGTACCCAAATCCTGTAAGAAACAACGGGGTTTTTTCTAGTGTAGAAGGAAATTGTGCCACAAGATGTAGACAAAAGATATCATTATTGTTCCAAACATGACTGAATTCCATACAGCGCATCAATCTTTCCATGTATATCAATAACCCCATACACATCAACATCCAGCACAAGATAGTCTGACCTGGTTGTATATAGCCCGACCAATAACCCGTGGATAAGAAACCGGTTTTCAAATCTCCCCCCCGCTATTGCATGGAAAATGTTTCTTCTACAGTAGCAATAAACTCAGTATCCTCCTCTCCACCCCATTCATCATCAGAGATGAAGGTAATGAGTTGTTAACGTCATCAGCATGTTCTTCATCATTTGAAGGGCTTGAGACAATGTTTCCGGTCTGCAGTCTCACTGATAAAAGAAAGGGTACGAGGGGTGGATAGGGTGGGTCAAAAAACAATTTTATAGGGAGTTTTGAGTGTAGCAGAATGTTTAGCTCCATTGAGGTTTACTAAGTTGAGTAATTAAATTAATTGCCCGCGACCGGCATAGTGGGTATGCCGCCTGCGAGCGGCCCAGAATATATATATATTTATACTTTAACCATAGCTTTTATAATCTACTTGTAGCACGATCACTTAGGTTTCCACCACAGGTACGGTTGATATTGCTTGCTTGAGATTGGTATATTGTTGGGTCAATAGAATAATATCTGTTAGGCACTATGGGTTTTCCTATAAGAAATGACTTTGGAGGCTAGCAAACATGCCAACTTTGTGTGGTACTTACCCTCCACGGGTTTGGGGATCTGTGAGCATCCTCTTTTGCAGGTGTTGAGCGCACTGCTATTGTGTAATATACTCTCTGTATAATCGCAGGAGTATACTAGAACTTTTCACTACATATAGACCTTTTAAGGATGATTATTAAGTTGAAGCCGTACAGTTTAGACAATCAGTTCAGTCTGATCTTGAACAACTGGCCTTGGAGCCAACACCGCTACCATTGTGATGATGCAAGGCTTCACGAGTACACAAGTTACTTTTTAGTACCAAGTTACTTCTGACTAGCAATAAACATTGCAATTAAAATGTCCTAGTTAACCAAGCAAATGTGGTATCAGTGTACTGAGCGACGCCGGGGTGTACTGCCCCCGAACACTCTTATCGGTAGCATAGAATCGTGTTCGAATTGCCCCCGGCAATACTAAGATAGTACATCAGCCTCCTCCGTTACCTACTCCTAGGTAAAGTGTCCATGCGAGGCACCATTCAGTTCAAACCTAACCACCCTACTGAGGCTCCAAGTATAATTTGCGCCCGAGCGTCCGGGGTCCATAGGATCTAACCTCCCAGGGTATGACTTATTAGTAGTTGGAAAGTTACAATAGACTGTGGGTTCTACATACCTTTTGTATCTGCTCTTTCGGGAACCCACCACTAGCAGATTCAACGCACGGTGAGGCAACACCAAAGCCACAGGACTAAGGACCTTATTAACCCAGCAGATGCTGTTATCAGCTTGGATCCAGACATATGTATCATCGGCTTCCCATTGATCATCCCATCCCCATATTCCGACTCTTCATAATCATCTCCTTCACCCACAGAGATGCTAGTGGTATTTCCGGCGGTGATCTCACTCGTTCTGCCACATATCTCCTTTCCTTTGGAATTTGTATAGCACCTTCTCTTCCGGTATTACAATCCCCCCCCCCTCTCCTATGGACTTTCTCGGTCAATTGCGGCAATTAGCCCAGGGCACTGGTCTCGCTTGAACTTTGCCACACTAATAACACCTTCCCCTGGATTTCCCCTACCTGTACTCCACATCTTAAACTGGGTAGCATTCCAGCTGGTCGTCCAATCCTACCTATCGAGTCCTCATTTCTTGGAGGCTCTATCCATCTAATCTACCTACTAAACAGATGATACTGTTCTGTGTGGGACACAGGTTTATATTCATCCAACAAATGATAAAATCCATAGTTGAGGAGCACCTATATTCAGGTTTTCACATAAATACAACTCCAGTTCATAACTGCCGACCAACTGAAATGGAATTGGTATTGATTTGTAGTTCTATACATAAGAAAACCCTATCGCCACTCGCTATATCATCCTTCCCTATTCTTTGCAACCTTCAGTTATCTGCAATTTGTTATTTATGCCGAACCATTCTTCCTCGGTTACGAGCTCCCGGGTAGTTGGTTTTTTAGTTGGATTTATTGTTAACATCTTATGCACGCATTTTACAAAGACATCCAAATCCTTCGCACTGAACACTTCGCCATTGGCTTCAGGTGCGGCATATACACGTTGAAGTTCTTCCTCGAAGGGGAGCCAGTACTCCATATATTCGTCGAACTCTTTTGGAATATCTGTCAGAACCTTGCTTATCACATTTTTTGAGTGTTCCATACGGTGGATCTTATCCTTAGTATAAAGGCCCTTCTCTATTGCTTCAACCATCTATTCTTCAGGTAAGTCACCTAGAATTTTTTTAAATTTTGCGGAAGTGGATTCGGTTACCTACATATTTCCGGGTGAGATACCCTAGTTAAATAGGCACTTGTGTGGTAGCGAAATTATGACCAGAGCCGAATTAAACTTGTGAGCGATTGCACAAATCAGCTGGGTAATCGATATGATGAAGACACCCTGCTAGTGGGGAGGAGCATATTAGTATTCACTCGAATAGATGTGGAATAGAGAATCACTCGACACACTGGTGTAGGCGTCCTAATGTGGAAAAGGGGTAGCAACGGAAGGACATATAAGCGGCGAGTTTCTCTTGTTCTTCCTCCCTCTGTCTCGCTCTATAACTCACGAGCAGGCTAGCATACAAGTCTATACAGATCGCTAGATAGCCCTCACGCAATCAAATCTCTTCTAAGATTCCTCGGTTCATAACCTCGAAATTCTTGCCACTAGCGTGTAGTCCGAGTCTATTCATCACCGGGATTTTTCGGAGAGCTATTTAATGCCCCCTTGGACTTATTGACGTTCCGTGCCTGGACGTCGACGTCAAATTTCATGTTCAGGGTAATTCCTAAGCGAGCCTGACCATTGTTTGGAAATGCTACCAGGTAGGAATTTAGAATTTATGGAATAGGGTACGTACATCGGTTGATATATCAGTTGATATATCGATTGACTTAGGTATTAATGTGGGAAGCCTACCCCTCTAGGCACGGGACCAGAATACCATGCATAGGGCCTATTCTGGCGCTGAGGCTATACATCTGTACATGTATTAATATACGTTGGTTGACCAGATATCACTGGGGTACATTTTAATGGAGGATGTTAGTAATACCCGCAACTTCCTGAGCGTTCTCGTTCCGACTTAGCCCCTATCAGATCGTTGCTAGATGAGGAATCCGCCCAGTTGCCATCTTTAGTAGTATGATTCTTCCGTACCTCCGGCGCCATCGTACGAGTCGTAGGGCTATTTGATACTTCAGATTATTCACAGTATACCAAGCAAGATATATGTTCAGGGCCGTTCCGGGATTCAGGCCATACCGGTATGGACCGGGCCGTTCCAGGATGGCCCAGGCCGTTGCGGAATTGCAGGGCCGTTCCGGGATGGCATAAATATTACTCCGGGCATATGTAATATAGCGAGTTGAGAGGAAATCGAGTCTACTGTGTTATACATGAGATATATTATATACATAAGAAAAGTATATAAAAAAAATTAAAAAAATATACAAGAAAAGCTCTGCTTGCACAATGCCCCGCTTGCTCAATCCCCCTGCTGACTGAATCCCCCCGCTGACTGAATCCCCCACTTAATAACTTAAACTCATTACCATTTCCGCATCAAACAATCTTTGATGGACCAAATTGACCAACCCATACAATAAGTACAATGCCACCTTCCATGCTTTCTTTAGACTTCAGAGGATAAGCACAAGAATACTTGCTAAAATAATCTCGAATATGTAAAATCCATTGGTATTGTCCACGACTTTGGCTTGATTTATTATGTCCATAAATTAACAGTGCCGTAAAAGATCAACAACCTATACTACATATTAAGTAGATTAAGACTCATGTGAGCTTCTTGCGATAAATTCAATGATATCTCTCATTTATACTCGCATAGGTTTTGTTCTTACCTGCATGCAATTGCAATAACATATCATGAGTATGTGCAATAACATCAAACACATCATGCTCTAAAACCACTCGTTCTCCACAATTATTTTTCCCAGAAATACAATATAAACATTGTGGTATAGCTTATATTCCTTTGATCACAGTTGAATTGCTGGCATGTTATTGTTTGAGGCCCTCAAATTCGGGTGTTGGAGGTATGCTTAATTTTGCGATACCTAGCCACTATGCACCATACTGGAAATCTAAGGTCAATTGAGATTTGTTGGTTTTTGTATGCAGATATTCTTCAAACTTGATAACTTGAAGTACAAGTTAAATTACTCGTATGTATCACTAAGGGGTTGCAGTGTTTAGCAAGTACGAAAAATGATCTTTTAAGCTATTATTGTGTGTGCTACATTCTTTACTCACCCAACTAAAACACTGACATCATCTGGCAAGGACTGACTCAAGAGGCAATCTCCGCAACCAAGAAGCTTCCGACGTCGGCAAAAAGCGCAATTTACGCGCCTTGAACTCTCGAGCACTAATATTTGATTTTTATCAACTATCAAGCCAAACCACAAAATCCCCCTGAGGGTGAAGTTTCCACTTCCCTGAGTGATCAATTTTCCAAAGAAACCTACGTTGCAACCGTGTTCAATTTCTATTGGCTGGTTGCAATATATGCTTTTCAACAAAGAGGTTTAAAAGGCTCAACGGACTCCGTAGAGTAGCGCATTACAACGGCAGCGCACATAACTAAGAGGCGATTTCAGAGGCGATTTCCCAGTTACGAGTTATAAGTGACTATATTCTCAAAAATACCAAAAAATATCTGTTTTATTCCTTTTATTTTACGCTTTCTCAAGTTTACAAAGGTGAACTACTCTGAGATCATAGGTTAGCACAATGGCAGGAAAAAAGCACACTTTATCGGTGTTCGGTCCCCTTCGGGACTGGGGCAGGAAATCTAAGCTTATCTTAGAGAAGAGAGAGAAGGGCAGGGTGGTGGAAAAGAGACAGTTTGTCTTGGACGAGGCCAAAGGGTGGGGAAAAAGTGAGAAGTTTCAAAAGCTAAAAGGTGAGGCCATCCTCAACGAAGCAACAGCTAGAATGAACCAAGGAGCGGTCAATGAAGGTGCGGACAACCATTTGAAGATGTTAGAATGGGCAATAATCCTAGAGAGAGAAGCCCAAGTGGAGGAAGTAGAAGTACTCAAGGTGGATTTGGAGGAAGCCATGGAACGTGTCCTGAACCTAGCATCACAAGGATTCATCATCCAAGAGGTGGACGATAAGGAGCTAGTGGTGGCACAAATTCATGAGGAAGAGGTTGAAGGAGAGGTAGTTGAGAAGGTAGATATTTGGGACGAGGATGAAGGGTCAATGGCGACAATAAGGAAGAGTTGGGTTATGAGAACTCCAAAGAAGTCTATAACGGAAGACCGTTTTCTTATATTTGTCTTAGTATGCATTTCCTAGCACCTATTATGTGTAACGGAAGACCGTTTCTTAGAATTGTCTTAGTACGCATTTCCTAGCACTTTTCATGTATACCAGATGGCTCGGGCATAGTACCTTAAGTACTATTGCCTTAGAACGTATCCGGTCCTTATGTACTTTTCCTTAACGTGATGCATTACGCATCCACACCTGTATTTCTGAGTACTGGAGGCCTGACCTCCCACACCTGTATTTATGGTCATGGAGGAGTGCTTTCTGGAAAGGCCAGAAAACAGGTTTTCTGGAATGGCTAGAAAACAGGTTTTTCAGACTTCAGAAGGCTTGGCGGCTAGTATAAGTACTGGGCCGTTCCGCCCTTCTGGAGGAGGATTCTCAGATCAGATCACTTCAGACAGAGTTCAGACAAGCCTTAGATAGCTTCAATACAGAGAGATTACACCTGTTAATTCTCTTCCCGCTTGGGAAATCTGTATGCTCTCAAAGACCCTCTGAGTCCTCGACTTAGCGGAACCAATAACAGACATACACTATCGCTCCGGTGATAGTATAGACTCTGTTAAACGGCCCGCGGTGCTACTATTGGTATCGCCCATTACATTATGTATACCAGATAGCTTGAGCATAGTACCTCATGTACTATTGCCTTAAGCGTATCCGGTCCTTATGTACTTTTCCTTTATCGTGATGCATTACGCATCCACACCTGTATTTCAGAGTACTGGATGCCTGACCTCCCACACCTGTATTTATGGTCATGGAGGAGTGCTTTCTGGAATGGCCAAAGAGCAGGTTTTCTGGAAAAGCCAGAAAACAGGTTTTTCAGACTTCAGAATGCTTGGCGGCTAGTATAAGTACTGAGCCGTTCTGCCCTTCTGAAGGAGGATTCTCAGATCAGATCACTTCAGACAGAGTTCAGACAAGCCTTAAATAGCTTCAATACAGAGAGATTACTCCTATTAATTCTCTTCCCGCTTGGGAAATCTGTATGCTCTCAAAGACCCTCTGAGTCCTCGACTTAGCGGAACCTATAACAGACATACACTATTACTCAAGTGATAGTATAGACTCTGTTAAACGGCCCACAGTGCTACTATTGGCATCGCCCATTACATTTTTTTTAACAAACAAAATAATCTAACTGTTAAAACCATCACTACGGACTGATCACCCGTTGGTATCTTTATAATACCTTTTC
>Ga0307511_10004411_pt1 | contig 14362 bp, 10 predicted proteins | sample 13_EM_MG_FD_200266 | JGI IMG/M metagenome (GOLD analysis project Ga0307511, IMG submission 200266) | Populus trichocarpa ectomycorrhiza microbial communities from riparian zone in the Pacific Northwest, United States - 13_EM | ecosystem: Host-associated > Plants > Roots > Unclassified | place... | reverse complement strand
GACATTATCTCCCTTATCTTCATCATTATCATCATTATCACTATCTACTCTCTCATAGTGTTCTCCTCTATCTTCCTCAACTCTCTCACATCTCCTAACAACCTTGCCCCTCCAATCATAATAACCCTCATCAACATTAAATCCTCCAAAGTATATGGGTGATCTCGAGGGAAACCTTCTTGAGTTTGAAGTAAATCTTGAAAGTGAGAACCCTCGTACGATTGATAATCATCCCTTCTCTCATAATCTTGTTAAGTATGATGTGTACTCAAAGTAAGATTATAGCAATCATGCAACTCATGATGAATAGGTTGATGAGAAATGGATGCTTGGCTATTTAGCCCGGATGAGGGGCCATTTGATTTAGATGAAGTGGTCCTATTACTCTTGGAATCTAATATAGAATCACGTCGAGGCATGCTAGATACCTAAAATAGAATAAAAAAATTAACATCAATAATAAACATTATAGAATAAATATAACTAAATTATTTTTAATTATTGAATATGCACTAATTAAAACAATAAGAAAATAAAAAGGAACAAAATAATTATTTTTAATTAATACCATTAATACAAACACAACTTACATTACTTAAAAATAAGTCCAAATACAATAAATAAAAAATAAATTTTACAATAAATCATCATCATGCTGCTCATCATTATCATCACTCATAATCACATCATCGTAATCATCATTAACATCATCATCAAATTCTTCTTCTGAAACCCTTTCAGCTTCTACCGAATTTGCATGTAACTGAAGCAATTCATAATGATTGATTTCTGTATAATATGATGTTTCAACAAATATATTTGGATCATCAAGTGTCTGGTTAGGAAGGACACGACATGGTTGAGAAATATCATTTGACTAAGCGACATCAAATGATTTCATATTGTTATCATCTTCAATAAATTCACACATGTCACGACTTCTAGTAGTTGTCTTAATAACCATCCACCATTCAGAATATTTATTATCAGGTGAACATGTATAGTAGACTTGTTGACATTGTTGCGCTAGCACAAAATCTTCATTTCCATATAGTTGAGAAGTATGCTTGATTTCAACCAAACCATTTGAACGATGCATTCTAATTCCTCTTCTTGTATCATACGAATGACATTTAAACATGAATACCTTGCACTTACTCCCTAGATATTTGTTTCAAAGCTAGGTTGTATAGCAATCCCTTTCCCATAAAAGAGTTTAAAAGATTTTTCACTGGTGGTTCGTGTGAATTATCATTGGAGGTCAAACACTTGGACAACTTATAATTTGCGACAACCTAGCCTTGAAACAAATATTCAAAACAAAAAAGAACATCAGATCTTTAGGTAATATTCACATAAACCCTAAAAAACTTTAGGTCTATCTAACGGGATTCTTAGGACTTTTGAAAATAATTTAAATTTATCATTTTCGCTACGTGTATGTGTTTTAAGAAACCCAACAATACAAAGATACACTTACACCAAAAATCACATCGTATAATTTTCTCTTACAATACAAAAATATTATACCAGAACTTATTAATTTTTAGAAATGAGATAGATATCACTTTTTTTAAAAATAAAGTAATGTTGGAGTTATATTTTATAAAAATCTTTTAATAGAGTCGTATATATATAATTTTGATATATATAAAATTATTAATTTATATATTAAATGGGATAAAATATGTTATCTTTAGGTTGTAATAATTTAATATATTCATTCCAAGTTCGATTATCCATTAAATATTAAAATATTATTTAATTAAAATTATTAATTTATCACATCTAAAACTAAAAAAAAATCTGAACACAATAAGCATAATTCCAATACATGACGCACACGTCAAGCGATCAAACCCTAGATTCCCAAAAATCGGACGGTCTAGATTCGTGCGTCAAACTTAAGCCACCTGAACCAGTTTGAATTTTGAAAACCTACATAGCTTCCATCCTCTACACACACGTCACTCTTTGAATAAATATCCACCCTCCACGTAACGAAGCCCACGTTCACCAACGTTCCAGATCTTCCAATTCCCTGAACCTTACCGCACAAGATCTCCTTAAAACCTCTCTCTATAAAATCATTTTAAGAACAGCCTCTTTAATCTCTCTCTCTGTCTCTCGAGCTTCGCTATTTTGAAAAATTAACCCAAAATGGTGAGTGTTTATCGTTCATTTCTTTAATTAGATCTAATTGCAATCTCTAGTTATCTTATTGATTTGTTACTGATATTATTTATTGGGTTTTGGTTATTTTTAGGCTTTGCCGAATCAGCAAACTGTTGATTATCCAAGCTTCAAGCTTGTAATTGTTGGTGATGGTGGTACAGGTATAAATTTATCTTCGTCAAAGCTCTGTGCGGTTAAATCTTTCTCGGGTTTTTTTATTTGGTTTTTGTGTTTTGTGTTGATTTGTAGTGATTTTCTTTGGCATTTTGATTTTTCCTTCAAAAGGAAAGTTGGCTTTTTCATTAAAAGATTGAATTTTTCAGTTGTTTGCAATTTGGGGTTTTGATTTTCTCGATATAAAACATGGGTTTTAGTTTTTAGCTTCTGGGTATTTGATAACATGAAGAGAATGTTTGTTTGTGAAAATTGTTATTTTGGGGTTTTGATTTTTAATGTTCATTTGTTTTGGGTTCTGACTTGTGGCATCTGGGTGGTTTTGAATTGTAGGAAAGACCACATTCGTTAAGAGGCATCTTACCGGAGAGTTCGAGAAGAAATACGAGCGTAAGTTAATATGTATTTTGTTTGTTATTGTTTGAATAATCTTATGTTTTAGTTCTTTTTTGTTTATTGATTGGTTGATGTTTTTGTGATGAATACAGCAACTATTGGTGTGGAAGTGCACCCCTTGGATTTCTTCACTAACTGTGGCAAAATTAGATTCTATTGCTGGGATACAGCTGGTCAAGAGAAGTTTGGTGGTCTTCGAGATGGATACTAGTAAGTGATTTATTGTAAGATTTTATCTTTCTTGATATTCAATGTGAAATTTGATGTGCTGATTGCGAGATGTTATTTTATGGAAAACATGAAGAATGCAAAAAATGTTTTTGGATCAATTTCATTTATATGGGGGATTTGTCTACAAGATTACTGCTTGTGTTATATAGATTGTGAGATGTTATTTTATGAAAAACATGAAGAGTGCAAAGGTTGTTTGTGATCAATTTTATTTATATGGGGGATTTGTCTACAAGACTACTGCTTGTGTAATAGTTGTATAGTAGGTTTTAGGATCTTGGTTGTTAACAGATTCTGCGTGATGTCCTGGTCTCACTTTGTTGTTTTGTGAGCAATTGAATATCTGAATACATTTCTGTTTACAGCCGTTAGATTTTGGCTGTTTCTTGAGTTAATTGATTATGTTAAATTCAAGTGTGATTAATGGACTAGTTTATATGCCTTGAACGTGTATTCTGGATTTTAACAACCTTTATCTTTGGATGGTATACTTTTATATTTCCCGATCCTGAACCATATCCGACTGTAATTTTGTTTCTTGGTATCTTGGAGTCACTAACTGCTTTGCAATTGAATTTATGGTGCAGCATCCATGGTAATTGTGCTATCATCATGTTTGATGTCACTGCTCGGTTGACATACAAGAATGTCCCTACATGGCACAGGGATCTTTGCAGGTGTGTTGAGTTCTTTGTTCATGATCTATTAATTTCAATTCTTTTTGTCAAGCTGATTTATTTAAATACATTTGTATCACTTTCTGTTGCATAATCTTCAGGGTCTGTGAAAACATTCCAATTGTTCTTTGTGGAAACAAGGTGGATGTGAAGAACAGGCAGGTGAAGGCAAAGCAGGTTACGTTTCACAGGAAGAAGAACCTGCAATACTATGAGATTTCAGCTAAGAGCAATTATAATTTTGAGAAGCCATTCTTGTACCTTGCCAGAAAACTTGCTGGGTAAAGGATAATCTTTTCAATCAGAATGCTTTAACTCTTGCAATTTCTGTGGACCCCAAGCGATAGTTTTTTGAATTGGTTTGTGACTGCAGGGATCCTAACTTGCATTTTGTTGAGACTCCTGCCTTGGCTCCCCCAGAAGTGCCTATCGACCTTGTAGCCCAAGCACAGTAAGTGTTTTGTTTTGTTTAGATTAGCTATTCTTTGTTAGCCTGTTACTCTCTTTAGTCCATGGATCTTTACAAATCTGCATGCATATTCTGTGCATTGTTTATACACACGCATACACAATTACACACAAAAGGGAGAAAAACAGAATTTCTCAAATTTAATGAAAATGAATCCATATAGCGCCGCAAGTGTACAAGAGGCTTGTTTGATTCTTTATCTTTAAACAGATGATATAGCAAACCATCCATGCTATTTTTCTGGTCTCTTTCTATTCTGTCATTTTGGTAGATACCACCAGTTTAGTTTTTAACATTTGTTCTTGATGCCTGTAATTTCCACAGGCATGAGGCTGAACTTGCTGCTGCTGCTAGTCAACCTCTTCCAGATGATGACGATGATGCATTTGAATAAAGAATAGAAGGGGCATTGTCATTGTTGGAGTGAGAGGCTTTGATTATATGGTTTCAAGGATATGGATTTATGTCCTTTGACTTGTATGAGTATAAATTGAATGGTTTCAGGTCTATGCCTGACCTGTTTGTGAGTTGCTCATTTCATCATTTTCCAGGGGGTGTCTAGCTTTGTGCATTCCATCCTCGTACCTACAGTTTTATACTGCTGATTGATGTCTGTAGGATGCTCTTAGTGTTGCTCTATATCCTGAATTTGCAAGCGTTGTGCTGGTTAATGATTAAAATCACGGCCTTTTCGTCCACGCGATGTGATTACGCTGATTCCTTCTTGTCTAGTGTGAATTAAAACCTGACTTCACTTTCATTTTATAAACCAGGTAAAATCCAGAGGCTAATTGAGTGATTCGGATATTTGTGGCGCTAGTAAAATCCTAGTATGCCACTACATTTTATCTTCTTTAATTCCTTGAATTTTCAGCCGCAGAGGATCTGTATGGAGACTGTACAATGGGTAAGGGCATTCCATTATAATTGAGGACCAATTGTGGCCAGTCTCGCTTGCTCCATCTATCAATAATTCTAATGATTAAACGAATCTCGAATGAATGTCACTTGGCACGCTTTGATTTGTTCTAGTGTTGCTATCGTGCTTTGTTTTTCAATTATATGTGATCTAATCTTAAACAAGAACAGGTCACGAGGCAGAGCTGAGCATGATCCTGCTATTTATTAAACCTGGTTCGGAGGCATGGCTTGATTATTAGACCTCCACATTAACTTGGCAAGAATTTGACTGGCTGCAACAGCACCACTAACTCGTAACAAATACTTCACGGAGCAACATTCGCCGTGGAGGTGGGTGGGCTCTCGACCTCTATAACGCTTTTCGAAAGATGAGGGAACTGTGTAAAGTGTGTTTGTGGAAACAAGAGAAAAACCAGTGCTTATAGATTACTAAACAAGACAAAACCTGCAAAGTAACATGGATATATTAAATGAAAAATTTGATAAAAATAATCATAATTTTAGATTTAATCATTGGATTGAAACTCATTTAATCTGGTTTTATAAACCTGATTTTATAGAAAGTCTGGCTGTAATCAACTGAAGTCTGAAAGGCTCACATTACATCTTAGAAAATGTTGTTTTTACCGTTTTAATTATTTTTCTATTTGTTTTTGGATTTTATTTATTTTTCTATTTAATTTTGATTTTTTGTAAGATCTTTTTTACCATTATAAAAACAATTGGTGTCTTAATTTTGAAGTAAGATTATGAATTATTGACTTTAGAAAATATTATAGTATCCTCTGCAATTTTCTCAATTATCTTTGAAACTCTGTCTATATCTTTTCTTTGTATCTACATCAAGGAATTTATTCAAAATATTCAAATTCCCATCAAATTCCAACAAAAGTTGGAATATTCAAGAGTTATAGCTAGTCTAGTGTTTTTAAAATGTTTCTTTTTTAGAAATACATTGAAATAATTTTTTTTTATTTTTTAAAAATTTATTTTTAATATCAACACATTAAAAAATTAAAAAAATATAAAAAAAATTAAAAAATTAAAAAATATATTTTTTTTTTCAAAATATTTTTGAAAGCAAGCCTTTAGTGGCTGGCCAGACATTATGGCAACATTTTGAAAGAATAAAAATGGTTAAAAAAGGGGATCCTGCACCAAAGAAAAGGTAATGGAGAAAAGGGCTGCTTCAACTGTTGAAGACAAAACGTGTATAAAACATAAATCAGCAACATTACCTCGACTTTTGTTGGAAAGCATAGGACGAATCCAAAACAACAGCATAGAGTGGAAACGCCTATGCTGTCCCAAGATGCTTAAGAATACTCGCCAGACAAAAATAAAATGTCAGCTAGCAAGAACACCACAACCGAGCTTGTGTATAAATGTCAACGTCCTCGCCGCCATCTTTCCTTGTTCCAAACCAAGCATTTGCAATCCTATGAAAATGGGTTCATTCTCCTGGAATCGTAGATTCCTCAAGCTGGTGCATCCTGGAGGCTTTGTTGAGATTCATAAGAATCCAATAACAGCTGCCGAGGTCATGAAAAAGTATCCAAGACATTTCGTTACGAGACCTGATGTGTTCAGATTTCCATGGATAATGATTTGTCCTGAGTCCATTTTGAAGCCCGGAAATGTCTTCTTCATTGTTCCGTACCATACCGTGTATGGATTGTTACAAACCTCTCTAATGCAGCAACAAGATCATTTTCTTCCATGTTACGACGAAATTTGTCCAGCATGGGCTGAACAAGAAGTTAGGTGGGAAAAATCTGATGGATTAATTCAATTTCCTCAAGAAGGGAACTCCTTAGAGTCTTCGGTTGTGATAAGACAAGACTTCCATCTACTCGCGGAGAAACAATCTCCTCCAGCATCCCAAGAACGAGCTAAAGTAGATTGCAAGTTTGAAGATGAATATGCTATTTTCCCAAAGGATTTATATGACTCAAATATTAAGCAATTCCTTGAACAATGCCCTGACGGTCAATCATTAGGCAAGGCTCACTTCGAGGTGAAGACACAGCAGCATTTTGACGATTCTCCAAAGAAACTTCGCTCACCCAAGCATCGTCCAGTAGTCTGCGATTACAGAAATCGCCGAAACAAGTCAAGCTCTTCATTTCCATCACAAAGCACTTTGAGTGATGCTGAATTAGTTGTTCCACTATCAAGAGATGATGATGGAGCTTTAAATTGTAGCAGTTCTCAGGAGGAGAAGAGATTGAAATCTTGTTTGAAAAAGAACAACTTCACTAAAGCCCGTAATTTCAGAGTAGTGAGATTTGATCTTCCAGATGAGGATGAGAAAAAGTTGAGACCAAAAGGTCCGAGTTTCAATCAATGTAGCATGTTTAGCTTTTCTTTTCCTTTTTTTTTTCAAAAATTGATTAAAGAATTCTTAGTAGAAAAGCAGCAACACAAGTCTATGTATACAAACTCTTAAGGCATCCCTTTCATTGAAACAGTTTACAAGCAGAGAGGACACTGGATCCTACAGGGTTGGAAGCTTTCTAGAGTTGAACAATTATGGGGTGGTTTCTATCTTGTTTTTGTTATTGACTGAAGGAGGCATCTGTAAAATCTAGAATGGTTTTGGTAGCTAATGTAATCACACGCTAGGGAATATGCTTGGAGGCAGTGTTCTTCATGTATTCATCGTTTTAGCTGAGATTCTCAGGAGGAAGATTTTAATCTCTTGCGAAATGCGTGGCACACAAATCCTTCGTGCCCGTGTGATCCTTCTTGTATTGCTGGTATCATACTCTGGTCTGCCTATCTTTGTCTACTGAGTTCGTGTTGCTTTTTTTTCAGATTTCATTTTGCAGTTAGTTTACTGTTTCCTGCTCTGTGATAGTTGAAGAGGGCACATAGTTTTGTGATGGAATCTAATGAGCTGCCGGATGATTTGTGCTTTTTGGCGGGTTTTGCAACAACCCATGATTGTCTTCACCCTTCTGCTTCCTTTTTCAACATGCCTTTCTTAGGTTATGTGGTGTTTCAGCCATCACTTGTCAGCCTCTTGTAAAACCAACTTTAATAACAAGATTTCCTGATCACTTTCACCAAAAAAGAAGCAGCAGCAATCCCATGCCTTGGAAGAGATCTGTCTGATTTATTCTGAGTTAGTTCTACGCAAGAAGTTGTTCACAACCAACGGTGAATCTGATATGGAGATGCTGTCTTCAACTCTGGATAATTTAGAAATCTGTCAAAAATTAATGAGCTTGAGGTGTAATTCAGAATGAAAACCAAAAGTCATCCGCTACGATGGATCAAGTTTCTACAAATTCTTGCTGGCTATGGTAAATAACGAAATATATTGATTTAGACTGTTGCGCAGTTGTCATTGCCATTAATTCTTTCAACTACTAAGGTTATCTGCGTAAAAAGGATTCAGCGTCACTACTAAGGTTATCTGCATCAGTACTACTAGCTGCTACATTATGACCAAACAGTTTGCAAAACTACAACTACCAACAGATCAGACTGCATAAGCATTTACAATTGGAACAAATCACGAATCACAATGGGAAATAATCTAACCACAGCCGGTGATAATAGGTTTCAAATACAGCAAGCTTAATGAGGCCAATTTCGAGTGCTCCTGTCTCCACAATGGAGTAAGGGATTTCATGTCATCACTTCAATCGACGTTCATCTTTTAGTATGACTCTGATCAGCTGGCTCAGCATCAGGCATGATAAATGGACTCATAATCAAACTTTGAACTTCTCACCAAAGCCCCAACAGCAACTTCAATGGACTCAGAATAATGATTGGAAATCTGGCAACAGAAAGACTCCAAGCTGTAACTAACGCATCCATATTAGAGGGGAATCTATACTCTGATCAGCTGGCACAGTATCAGACATGATAAATGAACTTGTAAACAAACTTTGAACTTCTCACCAAAGCCCCAACAGCAACTCCAATGGGGATGCTGCCTCAGAATATTGATTAGAAATCTGGCCACAGTGAGACTACAAGCTGTAACTAATGCGTCCATATTAGAGGGCAATCTATTTGAGATGAAAAAATTAGAAGTTAATCATTACTTCGGATCAAATTCATACGAAAATCAATGCTTGATGAAGTTCTAACATTGTTACTTTCTAGATATCATTCAAAATCTGAATACTTGGGAACCTGCCAAATAAATCCATATACTATATAAAACATCAGTACTTACCATCTGGTGATGTGCTGTCAAAGTAATCAAGAGTATAATTTTGGGAAATAAACTTATCCTTCAATGAATGTTTCAGGATGCTTCTTCAGGGAATCAAACCCTATTGTTGTTCCACGGCCTACATTGCTGCTCGGTCTCCAGAACAGCCCAACAGACTGTCACTATTCCAGCATACATTGCCATTTCAACCAAATATTGAAACCCATGTCTAGGACCCCAACAATTCAAATAGCAAGAATTCATTAGACCCTCCTTTCCCATGGACATTATGACTTGCATATTTACTGATTTGACGGCTGATCAATCAGCAAGTAGATTTGTACTTCTTACACAAAACTACCAGCAGCCAACTGAGTACTCCACTCCAATTCTAACAGTACTACATTATAAAACATAAACTGCCAAAAGAAAACCAGAAGGGATCCATATTTTGAAGGAAACTTGGGTATTAAATCAAATTAGCAGTTAACGACATTGTAATCAGTAAGAGAACATGCGTTTGTACCCAAAAAAGAAGGGCAAGATAAATCTTGTGCATGATTCAATCTTGGAGTTAAGATGACCTCCTCATGGCAGCCATATCAGAGTTCTGCTTTTAATTCATCCAGTACTCTGCACATGATCCCAGCACACCTGAAACGAACTATGGTATGAGTATCAGAGGAAATAATAATGATGTCAGTATCCAGCCACTAATTGGCATAATTGAAAAGAACTAGATGCAAACATTGCCCCCAACTCGTTGAGCCAGAAAAATGATGGTGAACCACAGGTCCCCAGCATCATCTTTAGACCTTTGGAAGCAAAATTCGCATGCCTCCAACTGTGGCCCTGGAAAATGCAGGGATTCATCAATAACAACCTCAAAACTGTATGAAAGAAAGTTGAGAAGCAATAGGCATGAGTTCCATTGGCAAGAAGACATAAATAATATTGATGTGGGTTTCACACTCCATGACAACCAAATCTTCCAATTTCCATTCGATACAACATTTAATCATCTTGTCATGCATGCTAAATGAACAGGCTCCCTTTACTCGCATGCCAAACACCAGATGAAGAAGCGCAATTTTTCACAGATCAGATGTGAAATAGAGTAAGCACCCTCAACAATATTTACCAAACCAGAAATCATAAATACATGCAAAATTAAAGATACTATATGAACTGCATTTTTGGTAGCTGCCACATCATTCTGGCATAGTGTGACTGATGAAACATCCAAAGAACAGTTACAAGTTCCTTAAAGCAAAACAAAGGATAAAGAGAGGATGGGAAAATGGAGAAAAAGGAGCATAGAATCGTAGAGAAGCATACAACAAATTAATGGGCCTGGAAAGGTTATAATATAATAAGAATCCAAATTACAAATTTTCACCAGCTCATCACCTAGATTGAAGAGTTATTATAAAGCTACAAAATGTAACAATTTCATCTTGCTTACAATGATGTGAGGTCATGAAAACCAAAAGAAAACCTGTTGCTAGAAGAGAAAAAACCTTAAAACAAGAAAATGGAGAGGAAACATTAACAAATATGAATGCTTGTTCCAGCAGAAATTAAGTTCCTTAGCTCCATCAGATGTTCATCGTTTGAAATGTTAAGTGAGATACGGAGATTTGTCAACAATGCTTCTTGTTCCCAACTTAAGGGCCCGGAAGCATAAAACACGCCTAGAGTGCAACGATAAGCATGCAACTCTAAACTATGGATTCTTACTGTAACATCCTCTCCTAAGGGGAGGGAACAATTTTCTTCCTTGTCTCCATGGCCATAAAAAGATTCAGCATCACTACTAAGGGTATCTGCATCAGGACTATTCCCAGCTACAACACAATTAAACAGTCTGTCTGGACTATCACTATTAACACTACAACTACCAACGGAGCATGCATCACTATCAGAATCATTAGATTCTGAGCTTCTTCCACAAAAAGAATTGACAAAATTATTTGGTGTTCGCCTCTCCATTTCACAAGATCCAATTGTTTGATTGTTAGAGGAACCATGCATGTATATTTCACCCAGACACTCTCGTGGGTAAGCAACAGCATCTACCTTTGTCAGGAATGAGGATGGGTACCCTGATATCACTCGCCGGCCCTCACTCTGTTTCTCAATCGCTCTCATTTTGTCAACTTTTTCATTACATGATTCAAAGTGAGTTGCCCAAAATGGGGATGCCCTCTTGGATGTTCTAGCTGACATAGCACAAGACTCCTGGAAACCAAAGTTGTGCTCAATAGCTAAACAAGTTTCTCTTGCTTGCACTTTCCTCTTCTTACTGGCTTGCTGCATTAGAGACCTCTTCTTCTGATAACAACTGAAAACTGATGGTTTATTCAACTTCTCATTTTCAAAACTGCCAGAACCCTGGAAACAGTAGCCAACAAATAATTATTAGTCAACACATGCAGCACATGGGAAGTGAATATTCATAATTGGCTTGACAGAAGTCCGACCAAGCAAATGAAGCAAACTATGTTAGCCAGGCTAACGAACCACGTACATAAAGACAACAAACACAAATATGGAAACCAATAACTATTAACCAAAAAAACAGTAGAGAAGAATGGAATATATCTTACCTTTCCAATTTCAACCCATCTGCCATCTTGCCATAATTGGCGCATCCTAATGTTAACTTTGTCAACTCGAAGTTCTGTTGAAGACCCGATTAGCCTAACCAAGCAACGATTTCTCCTCATGACCTTCATAACTGCTGCAGTTTTCCAACAAAGATTATTGAACACCTCCACCAAATCACCAACAGCCCAACCATCTGAAACATCCGCAGGTGGAGGGCAGGGCCTAATTACCTCTCTTGACACACTCTCCACATCATCCTCATTACTCAAACCCCACAAACCATCATACCTAACCCAATAAGTTTGTCCATTCCCCGAGATAATCTCACCACACCGCCATGCACATGACGACAAGTGTGTTTTTCTTAACACCTCCACTCTACTTCCTTTCTTGAACTTCATGATATCCCCAAATTCGCCGATGTCTGAAACAAGAAGGAACTTAAGTTTGAATAATCAGAAACCACTTCAACAACATTTAACATTGCAGAAACTTCTATGTCTCCAAGCATAAAAAAAATCCGAGCCGGAAATAAATATTTTTAATCAAAACAAATATAGCCTAAAAACAGAAACAAATCATATATGTATATCAACAAACTGTTACTGTATTAACATAAACCAAAATATCATTACTCAGTGAGATGTAATAAGTAATAATAATCACAATTAATCCCCAGGTTTAGACAGTTAAAAACTTGATCTTTCTCTAAAGAAACTCTACAATTCTGCTAAAAACACAAACTTTAGTAACCTAAAAACAATAACAAGTCAAACCCATCAAGAAAAAACCCTGAAAAACAGAGATTTCTTTATGCAATCACCTTCCAGGAAATTAAACACAAAATAGCAAAATACACATCAAACATTAATAAAAAAATATCCGAATTGATCAAAATTACATGAGAAAAAAATCAAATTAAATCGAATTAACATAGAATACAGTGAACTGGGAAAGATAAAAAAATTAAAAATCTCATTAGTTCAATGAGAACATAAATTTATTTTAATCATGTATAAATTGAAAAAAAAAATTTAAGAAGGATAAAAAAAAAATTCACTAACCTTGCATTGATAACCCGTGAAAAGCTCGATCATAGAGAGATTTTTTTTTTTTTTGGGTGGGGAGGAGTATGGGGGTTGATTTTCAATTTAGAGACTTTTTTTATTTAATTTTTTCCTTAAAAAAAGGTTTTATTTTTCTAAAAAGAAAGGTGTTTTTGTTTTTTGCATTATTTAATTGGGAGGAACAAAGGATTGATGAGAAGTTAGGGAATTGTTTATCCTCCTTTGTGACGTGGGATTCAAGATTATCTATGAAGCTCTTCTCTTCTCTCTCTACCATAACAAATTTTGGAAAACGGGACCCATTGGACTGGACCAAATCTCTTGAAATCTTAATTTGTGTTGGAAAAGGATTCTTTTTTTATTGTTGTATTATTACCCGACTTGTTCATCAAGTTAATCTGATGATCATCGGCTTGAAATTGGCCAGGTTTCATATCAAGTTAAATGCCAGTTGGTTTGATTAAATCTGATCAGCTAGGAAGTTAACTCATTATCTAGTTAGAGTTTAAGTAAAACACGATTTGATCCTGTTTTTTTAATTATTAAAATAATGTTGCTTTGGACATATTTGGAGGAGGGTATTAGTTGTTATTTTTTATTAGGAAATGCTTTAAAATAAAGTTTTTTTTATTTTAAAATAATTATTTTTAATATTAGTATATTAAAACAATTTAAAAACATAAAAAAATAAATTTAAATAAAAATAAATTTTTAATTTTTTATGAAATACTATTTAGAATACAATTCTAAATAATATTATAAACAACTTGAAGTTATTTCATTAAATTTATAATCTACATTTTAGATTGAGTTATAAATGGTAATGGATTTTATAATTATGGTTGATAACTAGAATAAAAAAAAAAAAACTAGTGCATATTGTCATTAAAAATATATGGTACATTCTAATTAATTATCATAAAAATATTCTTAGAATAATTTAAATAAAAAACTTGAGTAGTGAACATAGTTGTTATCTCTATCCTGGCTAAGGTCCAGATCATTAGGTCAACTCAAAAATTATTCAATCAACCCAAATCAATTCTAAAATATTATTGTTTCATTGATTTTAAAAGAAAAAGAAAACAACTTGAATTTAAAAAAAATAAGAAAAAAAAATCTTGGAGTTGACTTTGTTAGTGAATATGCCTTGTAATCAATCAATTAATTACATGTAACACTAATTTTATTAATGTAAAACACATTTATTATTAATAAAAGCTTTTTTTATTTGTAATATTCAATTATATTTGATTAATGAATCTAGAGTAAAGATAAAATCCATGAAACAATAATGATTTGCATAGAAAATTGTTATAATGAGATATTTAATGCACTGAAGCACTATTTATAAAAATTCCTGACCAATATTTTATTAAGACCGGATTAATTAAAGTTATTGAGATTGATGCATGCATATTATTCTCTTTTTTATATATATAAAAAATAGTTACTCTCATAAACTGAG
>Ga0307511_10004410_pt1 | contig 14369 bp, 2 predicted proteins | sample 13_EM_MG_FD_200266 | JGI IMG/M metagenome (GOLD analysis project Ga0307511, IMG submission 200266) | Populus trichocarpa ectomycorrhiza microbial communities from riparian zone in the Pacific Northwest, United States - 13_EM | ecosystem: Host-associated > Plants > Roots > Unclassified | place... | reverse complement strand
AATGACTTCAAAAAAAAAAAAAAAAAAAGATTACCCGAGAACGTTGCTCGGTCAGGGCGGTCCTTTGGTGTTGCCTCCACTGCTTCCTCTGACCGGTTGATGGCGGCCTCCAAGTCCTGCACATTTCCAGTTCCTCCATATCTGCTGCTGAAGCAGATCCCAAGATTGTTTAATGACGAGGCGCGTTTAGGGTATCCCTCGGGTGCTGCCTCCACTGCCGCCTCTGATCGGTCGATGGCGGCCTCCATATCCTGCACATTTCCAGCTCGTTCATATCTGCTGTTGAAACAGAGTCCCAGATTGCTTAGCAATGAAACGAGGGTACCCCTAGGGTGCTGTCTCTAATCCTTCTTCTAATCGGTCGATGGCGATGGCGGCCTCCAAGTCTTGCACATTACCTGCTTCTCAACTAGTCTCCAAGATTGCTCAATCTTGCCGCTCGGTCAGGATGATCCTTTGGTTTTGCCTAGACTGCCGCCTCTGATCCGTCGATGACGGCCTCCAAGCCCTGCGCATTTCCAGCCCGGTCGTATCTATAGCTGAAACAGAGCCCAGGATTGTTTAACAACGAGGCATGTTCAGGGTGCACCTCGAGTGCAGCCTCCAATCCTTCCTCTAATCGGACGATGGCGGCCCCCAAGTCCTGTACATTGCCAGTTCGTTCATATCGACTACACAAATATTTCCCAAGGTCGTCCAATAATCGTGCTCGGTCAGGGTGACCCACAGGCGCTGCTCTCACTGCTGTCTCTGCTCGGGCGATGTTGGCCTCTAAGTCCCCCATCTTCTCCCAACCTGTATTCCGATACCACAAATATAAGATTAAGCCATAGATGGCATTTGACGGTGAGGATACATACCTGCCGATAAAATAAACCCTCTGTTTCCCTGTATCAGAAGCTGCCTGATCCGAAACAATTTTCATGTACTAAATTTACTGTGTACATGTGGTCAGCAGCCGTGTGGTCAGTATGACTTGAACTCGAGTTACCGTACCTATATAAATCTTGAGTACCAATTGTATAGGTATGCTTCGCTGATACAACAATTAAATGTATGCTCTTAGACAAAATCCACCGTCTCGGGCAATGAGACCTGATTGCTGTTTAGTGCTGGTTGGAGGTAATTGCGGAAACTTTGAGATGTAGTGATCACGTCAAGTGGATTGTGGTTGTAGTTATTCGTGTGATGCGATAACTGGACTGGGACCTGTCTAAAATCTTTGCCGCAGCCCCCAACTAGGTACCTATGTATGTAGATGTTATGTTTCTTGACGAGACTACGCTTATTGCTGTGCTGCAACTACCAAAGTACGACTGCCGGCGACCGGGTTGCACAGCCCGCGAAATTGCCTCTCCTTCCACTACAGAATTCATGAATAATACCGTATATGTAACCTGGCAAGACGTTACCCGACTATAGCATGGCAGTGTAAAGAATGCTATACTATATGCAAATAATCACATAGCCCACAAACAAGGATACCTTAGAAAGCCGTGCGCCTCATGGCAATTCTACCTAATATATTTATATCCCGATACAACGCAAGATATTATCCGTAGAAACTCGAGGCCAAGACTGCCGTCTTACATGCGGTACGTGGCCTGTTACCAAAAGCTGCCTCAGCGCCCCATCAACCCTAGATACCTTGTAAATTAATATCCCCCTTGCCAATTACTGCGCCATAGAAAATTTTCACTGTTAGAACTCATAGAATATTCTACTGTCAGCACCGAGAACCTACAAGTTACGATTTTATTATTCATAACACATTGACCCGTGCTAAGCGTCTATTCGCAACTACTACCCAAACACGTTACTGCGAGTTTCTACAGTCCGGACCTCCGCCTTTGTCAACCTCCATTCGGCCTCATTCCACAAAGTCGCCTCACTCCAGGAGCGTCCAGAATCGCAATTATATGGCGCCCAAATTTAGAATATATTGAGCAGATGCTAAGGAAATTTCCATGGAGCTGCTCCGATACCTTCCTGACTTACTAGTAACTACTATCATCAGCAAAAGATAAGCCAACTTAACTATGCATTTCTGCAAAATTCCCTCACTGCCCAATGCCCCATACATTGCTCTAAATTGCCCCCCTCCGTCGGGTGCGTTCTGAAAATCCGGGTTGATCCAACTTTACCCACTCCAACGTACTGGGTCTCACTGCAAGCCCCTATTCTTTGGTCGCTGAGACCTCGAGATATTATGAATGCTATTGTTAAGAACAATAGAGTAACAGGGGTTGAACATTGAACAATAGCATTTATGCACGATCGGTGGATGCCTCAGAGACGCATGAGCCGAGCATTTTCACTTCCCCAGTTTCATTTGATGCCCTTATGGAGGTTGTAATTTCAATAGGGATTAACTTTTAAAAAATACAGTACATATTCGGCTTAGCTGTGGCTGACACTCCATTATCCGACTTGGGTCACAACCGGCAACTGCTGTGGCAACCAACTTGCTGATCCCGTTCATGTGTGACCCTTGACTCAGCACATCAAGACAAAGTCTTGGACGTCACACGGCGCAGGATGTGTAGCTGGATATAAGGTAGGTACTGCCAAACGTGCAATTGGCAATCCTAATTTCCCGCCAACATTTATTAACTAGTAACTACCCTATTGAAGTTCAGAAATACATACAGTATCTTCCCCGATATCGCAATATGCATCCACCAGCTTAAATGAATTAATTCATTGTTGTTAGGATGTGAAGTAATCACGTAGTTGAGTTTTCTACGCCACCCTTAACAAATTACTAAACCCACCCACACATATAGTTTCAAAGTTTCATGCGACAACGCTCGCAAGGATCTTGCCCAAGTTTATCCCATATCAGTGACAATATTGGGGGACCAGGGCCTTCCTATACCAGCGACTTTTAAGAAATCACGGCCTTCAAAGGACAGCAACTCGCTGTAAAATATCGAGACATTGTAGTCTTCTGGCAAGTACAGCGACTCCCTGTGAAATAGTGAGGAATGGTGTCTTACTAAGTCAGCTACTTCATGTGAAATAGTGAGGACAGCGACTTTCCTAGCGAATATTTAGAAATTCAGTTCTTCCTAGGACAATGACTTCCTGGCTGAAATTGATCAACCAGGGTCTTGCTGAAACAGTAGCTTCCGGTGAAATACTGTATAACGGGAAAAAAACACCACAAATCCCCACTGTTAATGGCATACACTAGCCAGTAGGTAGCACAATTCAATTCACACTATCAACAGCGGTATATATCTATATGATAGGTATATGTATTATGATATACCTCCCTCCGCATTGCACGCACATGCAACCTCCTCTCAATATATTCGAGTAAGGTATTTTGGCATATTAAGGTAGGAAGGGAGGCTACCTGAAGTTACATAGCTCCTGGTAGCAGAGGATATGGATATGGGGAAAGACAGAAAAAGGAGTTGATCAGGGCATTGCGAAGTTGATACAGCGGAAGTATGCCCTACCTCACTATGAATCAAAGGAAGAGATATATAGAGATGGCAGTTTCTTGAATTCCTTTTAGTTTTGCAATTTAATAAGGGGAGTATCTGGATAGAGGTAGGGAGCGGTTAGATAATCGCTGGGTCTGGCAAAGAAATCAGGGATGCGCCGCCTTGTCATAGCTTAGATAGTCTAAATCCCAAATTCGCGTAACGATTGATTTAAAAATAAATAAAAAAACTATGAATAATAATCATGAGAAGAAATGGAAAGAACGCAAAAGGAAATCGAGGTGAGTGGCTGTTCCTCTAACAAAAGGGATTCGTAATATTGTCCCCATCCCACTGGCGATCTGACCCTCTTCCTCTCTTTCTCACGGAGCTCTAAGTTCAGCTGCCTCTGCTACGTCCATGGCCGTTGGTCTGCTTCTTGTCTCCATCTTGGTGGTCAACCTGTCCTCAAGTTGCTGCCCCCGACACCCCTCTCGCATCTGAGTACATAACTAACGAGTTCATAAAAATAGAAAATAAAAATAAAAAAAGATACCACCCTGAAACAATTGAAATATATGTATGCTAAACATCTCACACATATAGTGCATGAACCCTTCGCAGGGCAGAGTCATCATCCCCACTCCTGCCTATACCCGCTAATATCTCGCCACAGAAATCTGTCCGCAGCACCCCAACCTTCCTCAACACCTCGATATCAAGCTCACTTGAGTGCTGATCTGACTCTCCGCTTTCATATGTCGCTTCCGAGCTCGGGTCACATGTGCTTGCCTTGGACATAGAGCTACATCTCGCCTTCAGCCCCTTCACCACCTTACATACAACCCAGTTGTTGGAATGCCCTAAGTCGGCGGTGGTAATGGTGAATTCGCACGGCTGGCCCTCCGACGACATTGTTGCGATAGGCTTCTGTTCGACGTACGGGCCATAAAAGCCATAAACCTTACCGGTAGTCTTTACTCTCACCTCATAATTAGCCTTGAACCCCTCATCATCCACCTCTCGAGCTGAGCCATCAACCTCTCGGGCTGAACCATGGGTAAGAAAACAGGGCGAAAGAGCCCAGATGTCAGACATAAACAGCGACCCTTTTGTGGCTTCATCGGACTCGCTGAGGACTTGTTTCTCAAGGTGCCTGCGGCCTTCGGTGTTCACATGTACGGTGGAACTGTATTCACAATAGGGGTCAACTTCAGGCCATGTCATCAGTTCACTCCAGGTCGGGAACCATTGGTGCTTGTCTGATGGATAGGGAAAGTTGAATAAAAGTTCGATCTTTCGGGCCAACGGGAGCAAACCAATGCATTTTGTCCAAACTTCGTTATCGGTTATTTTTTCATCATACGTAGGTAGTTCGGTTAGTCGGAGGAGGCCCACTAATCCAGCAACTTTGTCCGTACTTTTTGTTGATTTACGTTTGGACATCTCCCTTACAAGTGCGTACAGGCTGCACCCGCTAGGGCTGTCGACATCTGCAGCAAGCTTCAAAACTGGGTGTATAGCACGTCTCAAGGTCATAATCTCTCCCGCCATTTTCCCACGTGTGTTCATGATGTTAGATGTACGAGTGTTCATGATATTAGATGTACGAGTAGAACCCCTAGGAATTCCGCCGTTGATGGTTGAGTTTTCGGTCTTAATTTCCTGTAATGTCCAAGCTCGCCGTAGCCAATGCCTATCGTTGTCCCAGCCTTTCGTAGTGAAAGATCTACCAAGTCCATTGAAGTAACGCACAATCCCTTTGGCTGCCCGATATATATTCCCAATCGTTGGAACATCCAGCTTCCATTCCTCTTGTTTGGTTTCGTTCAAGGCCAGCCCATCACTAGTGTGCTGTCTCAGACACAGGACATCAAGCCACACATATTCAATCCCATAGGTAAGAAGCTCCTGACGTACACCATGCTCTAAATCAAGACAGTCAGGAAGAGGTACTTGCCACTGATACTGATTGATTGGTGTCTCGACTGGGTTCACACTAGCTTCCCAGCTGTGTGAGATTGCCCAGTACACAGGACTAAGGGCCTCGTTAGAATGAAAAGCTTTGGCTCCTGCTTTCCTGGGTTGCCGCTCCATAGTGGATTTATAACTGAGTAACTCTGAATGTAGCATGCGGAACTCCACCACTCGATTACTTTTCAGATCCCAGAGGCGACGTGGCATGACATTGTAGGGCAACCTAATCATCTCCTGCCCTTTGTTATCCTGATAGATTGAGTTAACCCGTTCATTGTCAATCTTGTGTGCAATTCTTCGCCACTGGTCTCTGTGCTGTGGGACTAAATGCATGAAGTCTGGTTTATCGAAGTGCCTCCACCCGACTCTCGCTGCAGCATATGCCGTACCAAAATCATATCTTTCAGTTACAAAATATCGAACATCATTCCGAATCCAGTCCTCATACTGCTTGAATTCCGGCATGCCAAGATCAGTGTCAGTCCCAATCACAAGCTGCACGAGCATCTTAATAACAAACTCCTCCGTGAGTGCTGTACAGGAAATGTCAGCCTGCTGCGCAGTCAGATTCGCGTGCACAGGGAGGTTGCGAAAGCATTTAGGGTCAGTCAGTGTTGTGGTGCTCCATATAGCGTCAGGCCTTGTGTACGGCATTGGAAAAGGGGGTAAACGTTGTCGTTGACTAGGTCCCCCGCTGCACTCCATAGCATCCGAAAGTACTGAAATCAGGTCTGGCTGGGCCTTGTTACCCAGGCTCTGAGCTGCGTCCAGGGCGGTTGGGTACTCTCCCGTACTGGTTCGATTATACGTGCCACCGACATGGAGCGGATCAGCCTTACACTCCAGCAGGAATGAGACCAACCCGGTGTCGCCCATATAGGCGGCTTGACCCAAGGCACTTCCAAACTGATGCGAACTCACAATGTTGATGTCTGCGCCCTTGCCCAACAGATATTGTAAAATCCTTTGGACCCTCTTTGAGTCCCACCCTGCCGCTAGTGCTGCCCTTACCGCAGTCCCACAGCTGTCGGCGAGTTTGACATCTCCCCCCCGCTCTATCAGAAGACGCAATAGTTGCACGTTTCCTTTCGAGATAGCTGCAGTGATTGGTGATCCGTGCTCTCCAACCTCGACATTAATATGATCCCGGGTGAGATATTTGGAACTCAGGAGCCTCTTCAGGAAGGCCCATTGCCATTTTGCGTCCTGTTGATTGTCCTGTTGATTGCAACCCGTCTGCTCTGTGAACTGGAGTTTGGATATAGTCGCTATGAGTGCCGTTCCATAGTCCCCAGCTACAATGCCAACATCAGGGTCACGATCCAGTAGTATCGACAAGAGCACTGGTTGCTGCACGTTACCGCTGTAATCACTGGCGGGTGATTGACATGTACATATAGCTGCAATCAATGCCGTTCCATATTTCCCTGCAACAATGTTCAGATTCGGGTCTGTGGCTTCACCCAGTAGCAGCCGCAGCATTTCGATGTTCTCAGACCCTTTCTCAGTAGCTGCAATCAATGCCGTGGTATCATGAACCACCTTATTCACGTCGGCGCCTTTACCAAGTAATGCCGATACAATACGTTGGTGTCCCCCCTCCACAGCCACAACCAATGCCGTAGTATCATGAACCACCATGTTCATATCCGCACCTTTACGCAATAATACTGACACAACACTGTGGTGACCTCTCTCCGCGGCAGCAACCAACGCTGTTGTATCATGGACTACCATGTTCACATCCGCCCCTCGATCTAGCAATAGTGACACGATATCCGGAGCGCCTCGATCCAGCAATAGTAACGCGGTACCCTGATGCCATTCCTCCACAGCTGCAACCAATGCCGTGGTATCGTGGACTATGATATTCACATCCACATCCGAGCCTCGATCGAGCAATAGTGACACGATATCCTGATGCCATTTCTCCACAGCTGCAACCAATGCCGTGGTATCGTGGACTATCATATTCACATCCACATCCGAGCCTTGATCGAGCAATAGTAACACGATATCCTGGTGCCCTTTCTCCACAGCCGCAACTAATGCCGTGGTATCGTGGACTATCATATTCATATTCGCCCCTCGTTCCAGCAACAGCGACACATTACGCTGATGCCCTTTCTCCACAGCCGCAACTAATGCCGTGGTATCGTGGACTCTCATATTCACATTCGCGCCTCCATCCAGCAGCAGCGACACAGTACGCCGACGCCTTTTCCCCACAGCCGCAACTAATGCCGTAGTATCGTGGACTGTTATATCCACATTCGCGCCTTGTTTCAGTAACAGCGACACAGTACGCCAATGCCCCTTCTCCACAGCTGCAACCAATGCCGTGGTATCGTGGACTATCGTATTCACATTCGCGCCTCGTCCCAACAACAGCGGCACAGTACGCTGACGCCTTTTCTCCACAGCTGCAACTAATGCCGTAGTATCGTGGACTTTCATATTCACATTCGCGCCTCCATCCAGCAACAGCGACACAGTACGCCGATGCCCTTTCTCCACAGCCGCAACCAATGCCGTGGTATCATGGACTGCCATATTCACTTTCGCGCCTCGTTCCAACAAGAGCAACACAGTACGCCGATGCCCTTCCTCCACAGCCGCAACCAATGCCGTGGTATCGTGGACTACCATATTCACATCCGCGCCTCGATCCAGTAACATCGCCACTCCATCCCTAGCGCCTTCCTCCGCAGCCGTAATCAATGCCCCGGTATCGCAGACATCCGTTATACGTAACAGCGACACGATATCCTGGTGCCCTTTCTCCGCAGCCGCAACCAATGCTGTGGTACCGGAAACTACTATGTTCACATCCGCACCTTTACCCAATAATACTGACACAACACTCCGGTGCCCCCTCTTGGCAGCAGTAACCAACGCCGTGGTACCATGGACAACCATACCCACATCCGCGCCTCGATCCAGCAATAATGACACGATACCTCGGGCCCGATACCCTATCTCCACAGCCGCGACTAATGCCGTAGTATTATGGACTACCATGTTCACATCCGCGCCCCGATCCAGCAATAGTGACACGATATCCTGATGCCCTTCCTCCACAGCCACAACCAATGCCGTGGTATCGTGGACTACCATATTCACATCGGCGCCTCGGTCCAGCAATAGTGACACTATACCCTTATGCCACATCTCTACAGCCACAACTAATACTGTAGTATCATGAACCACCATATTCACATCCGCGCCTCGATCCAGCAATAGTGACACAGTCCGCTGAAGTCCTTTCTTCGCAGCAGCAACCAACGCCGTGGTATCCTGGACTACCATGTTCACATCTGCGCCTCGGTTCAGCAACCGTGACACGCGACCGATTTTCCCTTCTGACGCCGCGGATACCAATTCCATATCCATGTTCTGCAGAATTAGCCACCTCGAGCTAATGACTCCTTGTCTTTGCACGGTGCAGCGCCTGTCTTGGAAGTCGGATTGTGGGTCTCGATCCCTGCTGAATTGAGGTATCTACGCCGGTCGGCGTATTCTTAGTTGAGTCAAGTGTGTAGTACGAGTCTGCAGTAGCTATGAACGCTGGCAGACTAAGTGCAGATGGCGCCAACACCGCAGGTACCGAAATAGTGAATACGATTTGCTGCGTTGAGATAACGTTGTTGTGCAGGAGTTGGTTGCAGCAATAGTTCAACCTCGGGGTATAATAGTTAATTATTGTTCACCAAGACCAGGACCGCATGTATGTATATGGACGCGAGCTCCCAGCAGATGCGAGGCTGATCAGGATCTGCGACCTTGTGCTAGGCCCAGTTAGCAACGCTGTTAATTGCATTTCTTGAGTACCACAGTATACTCTTTACAAACATATGATCAGGACCGGTGGTATATTTATAACGAATATATATATATGCTTAGGTATATCGAGAAAAATCACATAGATAACGAAACGGCAAAATGAGACAAGAAATACGTATTACAAGTAAGTAGGAATTCTATTATCCTCCGTTGTGTTTATTTAGCCTTCTTTTGATGTAGATAGCCCCTAATTCGACGTCTTTCCCTTTTCAATATCGCTTCCAACTAGCTCGTATTTTATCCGAATGAGAGAAATATAGAAGGAGTATCACTAAAGCATAAATAGCCGCTCAATGAAGAAACTAGTAGTATAGGAGGTTACTCGGATGCAGGATTTTCTCAGCCGGTATGAAGAACTGGTGGTGGTACGGGAAGTGGCAGGTTCTCAGCCGGTATGAAAGTATTGATTATCTGATCGTCCCCTCCAACAACCCCAGAGGCTGGGTTGATGTAGTCTGGTTGGGTTTATGAATGTAGAGTTCAACTGATTACACGGATGAGGGGTAGTTAAGACTAGTCTGGTTGGTGGGACGGGATCGTGGAGTTCTGACTGATCGTGCATAAATGCTATTGTTTGGCTGTTACATACTTACAGTACCGGTCTATTGTTCCCAACAATAGGTTAGAATTCATTTAACATGCGTATGGGACTAAGCAACGAAAGAGTATGCTTATTCGCTCTATGAGCATAAACCACCGAGGTTATATGGTACACAAGCCCCACTAACTACATATCCACTATACTAGTTTATTTGGTATACACTTCAGAAACTTGTGGCAGGGAGGTACCAAGATAGTCTGGTTGTACCAAGAATAGCTTAAACCAGTAAACTAGAGACTAGTTCACTTTAGGCGAGGGTAAAGGGATTGGCGGTACCGCGGCGGAGATGGTTACGTGTGTTGCGGAGGAGGGTTGAGGGGTTGCGGGTGCCACAGAGCAGATGGCTCAGAGGTGAGAGAGTTGGGGGCTTGTTGAGAAGGCTGTAGGTGCCAAAGAGGATTGAGATGTCACACAGGAGAGGGTTTCGGAGGTAATCTAAGGCTCACTTACTGGCCAGCTGCAGAACGGTGTCAGATACTATGGGCCACAAGGCATTGTAACATCGTAGAATTCAGAAGATTTAGTGTATAGGTGTACTTAAAGGCTATATTGTAAAGGCAGTGAAGCCAGTTCAATGGTGGTGGGAGTAATCGTGGAGTGATGCGCTTTCACTTTCTCGAATTACATAATCAATCCTGTGTCACTAAGACTGAGATTGCAAGTCTCACACAACTGGGTTAATTCCGGTGCGGGACTAAATCCGGTCCTTTGCAAATCTCCTCACACACATCCAGTGCATTTGCTTGGGCATATATGTTTAAATTGGGGATACAGGGCTTTTTGTGTGCTCGTCCGGTGCAAAACATGACCCAGGACTTTCACCACAGTCGTCGGGGTTTTTTCTGGTGCCACTGCTTTGTGGGGGGGATTCAAGTTATATTCTTGTCATATACGAGTTCTGAGTTTATTTAAAAAAACCAAAAAAAAACCACTCTATCATAGCCTCGTAATATTACACCCTAGGCCATGAGGGCCCCGAGTATAAGCACTCCTCCAAATATAAGAAACTTTATTTCGAATCCCGTCGCTCTTGTGCTTAGTTAAGGAATGTTTCTTACTCGCGGAAATCTACGGTAGATAACTCTTTGATCTATTATCATGCACAGGAGTACGAGTCGATCGACCGACATGCATGATGGATATCCGGACTCGTCAAGGCTACACATCTATAGGTAAGTAACACCCAATAGCCGTACCATTCGGATTGTCTGGTTTAGGGCTGTTCAATCTAATTATACTCTATTTTTGCGCTTATTGTATGGATGCAAATCTAGAAACAACAAAGCAGGCAGCTATTAAATCCTGCGGGAGCTTGTGTTACAGTCAGCTATCGGGTTAATCAATGCCACTACATCATAGAGCTAAGGGCGGCGCATCGAGACCAATAGTCAGTCATAGTCCAGTCCAGTGTATCGGTAGGAGTGCTATTGTCAGGCGTTGTGAGGCGCTGAGGCGATGCAGGTTGGTGATCTACGCTAGCTCAGGATTTACCCCATCGGCTGGTACAAGACCTGCTAAACGAGCGTAACATTTATCCACAATGATGCTAAGGTATATGAGATGCATTGAATAGGTTGCCAGATTCATCTCAGAAAGCGAGTGGTAGCTCAAGCGACAGGGGAGGCGATTTTGAATGGGCTCAAAACGGTGCCATCAACTTGAGCTACTTCCTAGAATAGTGTGGTAAATGGATGAACACCTGAGTATTTCTTGAGCCTATGACGGGGACACCACGAATTCTCATTATTAATGGCGAGTGGTATAATTCATACTAGCAACAGCGGTATTCATATGATAAAATGATGTGCCTATCTCCGCATTACACATATGCAACCTCTCGAGTTGAAGAAGGTCACCCAGAGTTAGCCCCCAGCAGCAGAGCATATATAGGTAAGGGTAGGGTGCAAAGTTGACACAGTGGAAAAGCAAGCCTTACATAAGTATGAATAAAAGGAAGAGATATATGGAGATGCAGATTGCTGTAGAGGCGGTTTCTTAAATTCCTTTCAATCTGTAATTGAATGAGGGGTGTAGCTAGGGGCAAGGAGCAGCCCTGGGGTTGGACAATCACTGGGTCTGGCAAAAGAAATCAGGGGTGTGCTGTCTCGTCATAGCTGAGATGGCCTGAATACGAGTAATGATTGATTTTCAAACTAGAAAAAACTATAAATCAAGGAGATGATCATGAGAAGCAAAGGAAAGAAAGGAAAAGATTTTGAGGTGAGTGACCGTTCCTCTAACAACAGAGATGTGTAATATTGCCCTCATGAGCTGACTCCTTTTTTTTTTTCTTGTGAATCAGTACTCGTATTGATACTATGGTATATGACGAGGGCACGCATCCCCGCATGGAAATGCGGCTGGATTGCCCAACCTCTGGGCCGTGCCAGCCCTGAGCTGACTCCTTTCCTCCTCTTCCTAGCTGAGCTTGAGGATTAGATAGCTGAAGTGAGCGTTGCTGTCCCTGATACCACCACACTTTAATCACCGAGATATACATATACTAAATAAACTTCTCACACAAATAGTGCATGGATCCTTTGCAGGGCAGAGGCATCACCCCCTCTCCTGCCTATACCTGCCAATATCTCACCACAGAAATCTGTCCACAGGACCCCAACCTTCCTTAAAACCTCGATTTCAAGCTCACTTGAGTGCTGACTTGACTCTCCGCTTTCACATATCGCTTCTTCGGAGCTCAGGTCACGCGTGCTTGACCTGGACGTAGGGCTACATCTAGCCTTCAGCTTCTTCACAACCTCACACACAACCCAACCGTTAGAATGCCCTAAATCGGCCGTGGCAATGGTGAATTCGCACGGCTGACCTTCCGGCGACATTGTTGCGATGGGTTTCTGTCCAACGTATGGGCCGTAAAAGCCATAGACCTTAGTCTTTACTCTCACCTCATAATTAGCTTCAAACCCTTCATCATCCAACCCTTGGGCTGAACCATGGGCAAGATAACAGCGCGAGAGGGCCCAGACGTCAGGCATAAACAGCGACCGTTCCGTTGCAACTTCACCGGACCCTGTGAGGTCCGTCAAATCTTGTTTCTCAAGGTGCCTGCGCCCTTTGGTTTGCGATTGGACGGTAGGACTGTAATCACAGTACGAGTCGACTTTAGGCCATGTCATCAGTTCACTCCAGGTCGGGTACCATTGGGGCTTTTCGGAAGGGTAGGGAAAATTGAATAAAAGTTCGATCTTTCGGGCTAACGGGAGCATATCAACGCATCGTGCCCAAACATCATTATCGGTTAGTTTCCCATCATACGTAGGCAGTTCGGTCAGTCGGAGGAGGTATACTAATCCAGCAACTTTGTCCGTGCTTTGTGTCGCTTTGCGTTGGGACATCTCTCTTACAAGTGCGTACAGACTGCATCCACCAGGGCTGTCGACATCTGCAGCAAGCTTCAAAACCGGGTGTATAGCACGTCTCAAGATCATGTTCTCTCCCCCAATCACCCCGCGTGTGTTCATGATATTAGGTGTACGCCCAGTTGAACCCCTAGGAATTCCGCCATTGATAGTTGAGTTTTCGGCCTTGATTTCCTGTAATGTCCAAGCCCGCCGCAGCCAATGCCTGTCGTTGTCCCAGCCTTTCGTAGTGAAAGGCCTACCAAGCCCATTGAAGTAACGCACAATCCCTTTGGCTGCCCGATATATATTCCCAATCGTTGGAACATCCAGCTTCCATTCCTCTTGTTTGGTTTCGTTCAAGGCCGCCAGCCCATCACTAGTGTGCTGTCTCAGACACAGGACATCAAGCCACACATATTCAATCCCATAGCCAAGAAGCTCCCGACGTACACCATGCTCTAGATCAAGACGGTGAGGAAGAGGTACTTGCCACTGATACTGATTGATTGGTGTATCGACTGGGTTCACACTAGCTTCCCAGCTGTGTGAGATTGCCCAGTACACAGGACTAAGGACCTTGTTAGAATGAAAAGCCTTGGCTCCTGCTTTCCTGGGTTGCCGCTCCATAGTGGATTTATAACTGAGTAACTCTGAATGTAGCATGCGGAACTCCACCACCCGATTACTTTTCAGATCCCAGAGGCGACGTGGCATGACTTCGTAGGGCAACCTAATCATCTCCTGCCCTTTGTTATCCCGATAGATTGAGTTAACCCGTTCATTGTCAATCTTGTGTGCAATTCTTCGCCACTGGTCTCTGTGCTGTGGGACTAAATGCATGAAGTCCAGCTTATTGAAGTGCCTCCACCCGACTCTCGCTGCAGCATATGCTGTGCCAAAATCATATCTTTCAGTTACAAAATATCGCACATCATTCCGAATCCAATCCTCATACTGCTTGAATTCCGGTATGCCAAGATCAGTGTCAGTCCCAATCACAAGCTGCACGAGCATCTTAATAACAAACTCCTCCGTGAGTGCTGTACAGGAAATGTCAGCCTGCTGCGCAGTCAGATTCTCGTGCATAGGGAGATTGCGAAAGCATTCAGGGTCGGTCGGTGTCGTGGTGCTCCGCATAGCGCCAGACCTTGT
>Ga0307511_10004409_pt1 | contig 14370 bp, 14 predicted proteins | sample 13_EM_MG_FD_200266 | JGI IMG/M metagenome (GOLD analysis project Ga0307511, IMG submission 200266) | Populus trichocarpa ectomycorrhiza microbial communities from riparian zone in the Pacific Northwest, United States - 13_EM | ecosystem: Host-associated > Plants > Roots > Unclassified | place... | reverse complement strand
ATCCTATCCTTCAAGAGTTTATTGAGGATAGTATCAAGTGGCTGAATATATCCACAAATGCCGTGCAAACTATCATTTTTAATTTTTTTTTAATTTTTTTTCAGTTCATAGAATATGATTGGTTGACATCTAAGACACCCAACTGCAGCTGCATTAGTGTGACCGGGGGTCTTATTTCTGAGTTCTTGCGGTAGGGCCCTGCTTCATTGCTTGATACGTCACAGGCAATCGATCGCGTCCTATGTACATACTATTCTATATGTGCCACACTAGTCTATTTGTATCAGGCCTCACCGTGCTGAACCTGCGGTTTTATATGTGTCTATGGTACACAACAAAAGCTAAGTAGGGAGCCTAGGTGAAGGTAGGTATTAGGAGAGGTCCGACTGTATAGAGTACATTAATGCAAAGAAAACGAGAGAAAGAAATATTATGACAAGGGAATTAAGCCAAATGAGTTCAAGCATGTGGGAGATGATCGTTCTACCTGAATACCTACAAGGCCGGAGAGAACTATTGTCTCCCCCGCATGTCCAAAGTGCTCACACAACCCATTGAGCAAGTGGCCTAAGTACACAATGAGATCGACTAGAATCTTGTGGAGCGAATTCAGGGGGGCCCAGGTACCTACCCAAGCAGCACTACCGCATATGCCGAGTTTTTGGACAGAACCCTTAATCGTTATGGCTCCGACGGAAGCCGACCCAGCGGATGGAAATAGGTTGGAGAACATACCTAGTTCCTGATAAGACTGGGTCGAAGGATTGTGATATCATTAGTATAATACTCATTCCTAACTACAAGGGCTTTCTGATAGGTAACGGCTGTGGCTCCGTCCGAGCGTAAAACGTTGTTAGGTTACGGAATGGATTTGGGGCAGGGTTACTGCATCCGAGGTGTTGAATCTGCTCCTAATGATAAAGCGATGAGGCATAGGTTTAGTAATAATAAGGGCTTATCCGATAATATGTAGGTCATACTGAATATGGATTTTTGACAGCTATCTGACGTCGACGTTCTTTTAGAGTTGAGTCTAACAGATTTACCAAATACGTACTAGTAGATTCTCGGGCACGCTAAATAGTAACTATATCGTAATTGTGCGCACTCGGGAGTATCCTTCCCCTAACCCTAGACCTTACACGCCGAGACTACATTCATTGCTTTTGCGAACATTTTTTAGCCTCAATGGCAGATTGCAGGGCTAAATAAGTATGTACCTAAACCTGAAGCTTGATGCAGATTGCGCAGCCTGTGAGGGACATTGTACTGTGAGATAGGGAGATAGGTGGGCTCTGGTCATTATAAAACACCAATATGTATACGCCGACAGCTCCCGCTTCGGGTTCATGCGCTGCAATAACCAGACTAGCGTTCCAATACACTTGTTTACGTTATGTTGGGCGCTGTGCCAAGGTTCAATATGGAAATTTGAAGCGGCAAAAAAAGAAAAAAAAAGGTGCTCTAAATATATGCCGATGTCGCAACGTCAGCAGTGGCAGCAAGAGGCAAATCTTAGGTTTCCAGAATCTCGGTATCGTGTGAGATGCCAAGTCCTGGGAGCTGTGCAGCCCAGCCGGGCCCAGCATGGACGCACTGGCTATGACCAGGATACATTTAGTCTGGTTGGATACGCTTATCCAGGTACCGGCGGAGTATCGGCAAGAGTGGAGGATTCGAGTGGGCCACCGGTCTGCCGAGATCCTCCTCGGGAAGCACTCAGTAACTTTTAGTCGAGGAGACTTGAGATACCACTGGGTGGGGGGTTTCTGGTTGAAGCTAATCAGTCTTAGGACAGTGTGAAACATCCTGTACATCATTTTTGAAGAAACCCATTTTGCGATAACTCATGTTGCGAAGGTTTTCCTCGGGTCGAGTCACAGCGCCGTCGATTTAATTTCCGGCGGGCAAAGGGACACGAGGCTAAGGACAGCAGCCTTACTTTAGCCTCCCAAGTCCTACACTAATGTCAACTGCCCGCTGCTGTGCGAGTGCGCGCAGCACACTCGAAAAGTTAGTGTTACCAAGCTGTGCCTACCAATAATACGGGACGGCACTGGAGCGCCAGAATTCCATCTGACTTCAGAAAATTTTGTCACTCCAATGCGCTTCTTGGCCGAGTCACGCGTATGATGTACTGTATCGTGCAGTATCTACCTACCATTCGCAGTATACATGAATGATTAGTATTATATTGTATTCCTGCATGTTCCCCAGAAATGCAGATGTGTTGCGTCTCGACGTACGTAGCACTTGGCCGGTTCAAGGTGGGAGGCCTAGTCTGGTGGGAGAACGTGGAGGGGTGGCTCGTGGGCGTTGGGTTCGAACTGAGGTCACACGCTAGAAGCTTCGTTGGTTAAGTACCGGTACCGCTGCTGGGAATGTTTATAAACATACCGGGGCGTCGACCAAACGCAGCCGCGTAAATGATAGTGGGCAGGGGCCGTCGTGGATGCTTGAAGCATGCTCTGGGCCCTCGCCCGCCCGCTCACTAGACGTACGAATTCGACGTTGACGTTGCTTTTGGCTGAGGCTGGGCTGCTGGGGCACAAACCACACCCGCTGCAAAAGTCTAATCGTCTACACTACTCTACCCTTGTTGCCTCCAAACCAATCTACTCTACCTGTACCCATTGCCCTCCCCTGCTCCCTGCCCCATCATCACCCGCCCACCCTTTCCAAGACATTTACATCGACGCCCATCCACTACTATCCGGCCGCCTCCTCTTGACTTAAGTATCGTTAACGTCCTCTTTCCACCCACTTTGCACTCGGTCCAGGCCTACACCTCCCTCACACTTCCATCTCCATTTCGCGACAGCCATATTAACCGGGGCTCAATAGTTAAATAGCTTGCGTTTTACCTTTTGTACGCCCTTCTGTAGGACAGCAACACCCTGCCACCGCCTCTAGCAGGCCCAACGTCAGCTCGAGGAGCAACGGAGATCGTTAGATAAGACAGCAGGAAAAAAAAAAAGAGTCCCAGTTACGATTTTCTACAACAGGGTCCCTATCGCCTTATTATTTACAGCCGCTTGCTGGAGAGCCCCCTGTTTCCCGCTCTCAAGCTCGCGTTGCTCTAACGAACCTGTTCATCCCCCTTCCATCCCAAGACAAGTGCCGTCGCATTCTCGACCTCACCCCACCGTTCCTTCAACTCGCGCATCCTCCCGCATAAGCTTTACTCGCCTCGCTTCAATAACTATCTAATTGACGGGTAACCCTGCGCGTGTCAGTACTGTGTCTCTACTGAACGTTTTTTTTTTCCCTCATTGCCGTCAATACTTGATCCCTGAACGTCGGTAGACCTAAACTAGGTTTCTGGATACAGCACATACAAGCTTACTCTCTCCCCCTACCCGACCCGTACTGCACCTGAACACTGCTATTTCAATATTTAGATCTACTAACATCGTTCTTTTGTATCTCAGACTCACAGCTTTCCCACCGGCGGCCCATTACCTACGGTCCTCGTCCCTATTGATTGTCCAACATGTATAACTCACATCGCGGGATGGTTCCAACAACCAACAGTCGCCTAACGGAGCTGTTGGATCAAGTGCGTACAGAGTTTGAGTCTCAAACCGCCCGGAATGGAGAATATGAACATAAAAGTACGTGTTCGGCTTCCTGGCATAGCTTTAGAGACAGTGTGAACTGCCGTATTTATTATCCCGGCCAGTCTGGGGTTCATGACAGCTGACGGCATAGTAAAGTCAACCAACAGATGCAGGAGATGGACTTGGTGAGGCAGACAGTCTTTCAGCTCGAGAATGCTCATAGCCAGATGAAACAAAAGTTCGTGACACCAATTCTGCACACATGTGCATATGCATGCAAATATAAATAATGTTGATATACTGATATCACAATATGCAGATATGAGGAGGAAATTGCAATGCTACGAAGGGAGTTGGAGGCTCGTGGTGGAAGTGGGAACATCCCCCCGCATGGGAACCAGAATGCGAACCTATCGCAACCTCCACCACCAGCGATTGGGCTTGGCCCCAGCAACCTTTTTGGGACGATTATGTCACAAGGAAGTGGGCAGGGCGGGCCTGGCCTCGCTCCTCCACCACCTGACTCCCAGCAACAACAACCTCCCCCACATCAAATCCCTCCTCCTAATATTCCCCAGATTCCCCAACAAACTCCACAAGGCCCACCCCAACAACAGCAAGGCACTCAGCACTACAACCAGCAAGGTGGATTTGGAGCAGTAAATGGCAAGGGCTCCCATCAGCAGGGTATGAGCAGAAAATAATCCATTATCTCCAACGGCCGAATAACTGACAGTATTCTATGGTCGACAAAGGTTATCCACAACCCCCTCCTACATCAACGTCACCAGGGCCTAGCATTAAAAAGGGAAAACCCCAGCCCGGCGGAACCCCAGTACACCATGCACATCAATCGTACCAGGAACCCAACCGTGGGTCTCCACATGTTGCCCGCCCCAGCCCTGCACCAATCGGAAATGATCTTGCAAACCTCGATCCTGAACGGATGCCTGCCGATCAAAAGAAGGAGGGGCCTGATTGGTTTGCCATTTACAACCCAAGGGTTCCTCGAACACTGGACGTGGACCTTGTGCACACTTTGGAGCACAACAGTGTGGTGTGCTGTGTTCGTTTTAGTGCCGATGGTCGATATGTTGCTACTGGGTGTAATCGTAGTGCTCAGATTTTTGACGTGAAAACTGGTCAAAAAGTTCAGCATCTCCAAGATGACACTGTTGATAGAGAGGGGGATCTATATATTAGAAGCGTTTGCTTCAGTCCCGATGGCAGATACCTAGCCACCGGCGCTGAGGATAAACTCATCAGGGTAAGTGCAGCAGCCCTACAATCGTCATTACACTTAGTTAACATGATTGCAGGTTTGGGATATTGCATCACGCACCATTAAACACACATTTATCGGCCATGAGCAAGACATCTATTCTTTGGACTTTGCACGTGATGGAAAGCACATTGCGTCCGGCAGTGGCGATAGAACCGTCCGCGTCTGGAACATTGAAACTGCTCAAAATGTGCTTACCCTCAGCATTGAAGATGGTGTCACGACTGTCGCGATCTCGCCTGAGGGCCGCTACGTTGCTGCAGGAAGTTTGGACAAGAGTGTGCGGGTTTGGGACGCATCGACCGGATATTTGGTGGAAAGGCTTGAAGGGGCAGATGGGCATAAGGACAGTGTATACAGCGTCGCATTTGCTCCTAATGGCAAGGACCTTGTCAGTGGAAGTCTGGATAAGACTATTAAGATGTGGGAGTTGTCGGCAGCACGAGGTTTAATGTCTGGTGCTGGAACAAGCCGAGGAAAGTGTGTTAAGACTTTCGAAGGCCACAAGGTTTGTCATTAGAGCGCTGTGGTAACCTGTGGCTGTCAGTCAACTAACATTCTTTTAGGACTTCGTTCTCAGTGTTGCTCTAACTCCTGATGGAAACTGGGTACTTAGTGGATCTAAGGACCGCGGCGTCCAGTTTTGGGATCCTCGCACGGCGAATGCCCAGCTAATGCTCCAGGGACATAAAAACTCTGGTGTGTTTTCCATTTGCCATGTTCCTCTTTAATTACCCCATCATCCCACCTCTCAAGGCAGTCCAGTTTGAGACACAGGGATCGGCCCCTGACCTGGACTTGTCATGATTCTCAATAATTTGTTGATCCTGAAGACAGTTACTAACAATCATATTTCATGCAGTCATCTCCGTTGCACCCAGTCCTATCGGAGGCTTGTTTGCCACAGGTAGTGGAGATATGCGGGCAAGAATTTGGAGGTCAGTTCCCCCATGCCCAAAGCTTTTTTATCGTCCTTCCGTAATCGATATGTACGTTTACCCCACCAAAGTGGGGGTTAGAACAAAGTATTGTGATTTCACCCCTGCCCATATCATTGCTTTTCCTTAAGAACACCTAGGGCCTGTCTTTTGTTTTTCCTCAGCCTTTTTTTTTTCTTCGATCAAAGAACTAACCATTTGTTATTCGCTGGGTAACAGTTACGAGCCGTACATGGGTTGATAGAAGGGGTAATCATTGACTTTGGAAGATCAATCTTCGACGCCGTATCCCTGATTACGGGTATTGGATAGCCACCAGGAAAGCATTTGGAGCGGCAGCGTCATTTTTTCTCTCTTACAAAGTAATTCCTTTTGTGTATCGAATCTATTTTTATGTCCTGTCCCATCGACAGTCTTTCTTTTTTTGCTTTTTGAGAGGTGCTCCTACTCCCCCATCTTGTATAGCCCTTCCGAGGCCATCCCAAATTGATCCGATCTGATATGTGTCTCCGAGTACCCCCGATTCCTAAAAAAAATAGGTAAGTAGTCTTTTGGTTCATGGTTTCAAACTGGACTGGGTTGGTCTTGTGTTTTGTGTGTTGTTGGGGGAGGAAAGTGGTGGGTGGGTGCCAACAGTATCTGTGTGTGCGGTGGAGGTTTGGGTATGGATTGATGATTGCCATTGCATTCCACTTTTTTCTTTTGTTCATTCCTGGATGTATACTGGAGCTTGCTTATTACGGAAAGAAAGGAATTCTCTCATGGTGAGTGGAGTGGTAAATGAAATTTGTATGGGCTGCAGCCGTATGTGGGTGATGTGTGTGAGTATTTGCGGGGGGTTACTGCCGGCCATGTCGTACCATGGAAGCAATTGTGAGACGAGGCTACCATTGTGTGCGCCTTGGAGATGAGGGTTTTGCTTTTTTGAAAATACATTTCTCCGTGAGTTGCGAAGATACCGGTACAGGACGCGATTTGGTATAGCTCGGCTCGGTGAGAGTGGTCCCCGAGACCAGATCTGAATTGCATGATACTCGGCGGTTTCGGCCTCCTGCTGCTGCTGCTGCTGCTGCTGCCGATGTCGTGATACCCGCGGAATAATTTTTTTTTTCTGTCGGTCAAGTTGTCAATTGTAAACTGTGTCCTTTGGAGGGAATGAGATGAACTGAGCATTGGTAGCCTGGTTGAACGTGAAGTGAAGTTCCGTTGGCCAACCAGGCTATTCCCTTGTATGGATTATTGCGTCCTGCATGCAGCCATCACAAGTCACGTGGCTAGAATTCAAAGCATTGCTGTGCAAATATTGAGTGCGGATCTATATAAACCTCACTACTATTATAGCGATACAGAGTATATGTGTGGTTGTATGTCAAACTGGATCTCGTGCCAAGACTCTTTTTGTCGCGTAATTATTTGGGAGCACCAGCTCGCAGATGCCAAGATCAGGTTAGAGTGGCGGGAACGAGAACATGTCAAACTATGGTTGTCATCACGTGGTTTTATAAACAGCGGGAAAATGAATTTCCAATCCAAAATATTATCAGCTAAACAGATATGGTAGTCTAGCTATAAACGGAGGTAATTAGTCCCCGGTTGCCATGGAGATAGATAGACTTTCCTGAAATATTTTGTTATTTCGATTTAGAACCTGTATTTCTCTTGGATGCATAGGTACATATGTCTTTGGCTTTGTTTTGATCTGCGTGTGCCACGGCCGCGATATTCCCCCCCCTTGCGTCTTTGACTCACTTCTGTAACAATAATAATAACTATTGCATTGTTTTTTTACCCGTGTGGGCGTGGTACAGGGTAACTGCATTGTGCGGTACCTGGTAAGTGGTGGAAGAAGGTTCTACTACTGCCAGGGCCCGTAAATGCAACGTGGGACTCAAACAAAGGAAATAAACTCTCATCTCATCAGCAGTGCGATTACAAAGAAAGGACAACAGAATTTAAGGTTAATGTTTGTCCAAATTCCGAGTTTGGCGGTTGTTAAGGTGTACTAGTAAACAGGCCTAAGGGAGCTTCTTGTTCTCAGACTTCACATATACTTCAATGCAATAGAGAAAGTACGTCTAGCACGCCTCGCCGATAATCGGAACTCGAGGGCTTCTTTTCAAGAGCAATTGCAGTGCGTTCTAGCGCAGAGAAGCTCAAGGTAGGTGATCTATTGTGCTTAGCGCGAGGGGCATTTGAGCTCTCGGACAAATTGAGATGTGGTGGGTATGTGCCCTATAGCCTGCTGAGAAGTAATATGACCGATGCCGTGCATAGACTGCTGTCGAATTTTTATCTTGCATTGGTCATTTCTAATGTTAATTAGGCCTTCGACAACTGCATCTCGATTGCTTGAAGAGGACCTAGGTGCTCAGAAAGTACAAGTCTGCTACTGCATAGCCCGGCTTCGTGGAAGCCCATATCTCCAAATTCAGTAATGTATTACTTTCCTTTTAATCAGACTGTTCGCCCGGCCAAATTCGATGGTGCGGGGGCCACCGGATTATAGCTCAATTCACCCGATTTCTGCCGATTCACCATGTGCATATTCGAACTCTGCAGCAGTTCAACAACTAAGTCTTGAGCTCAAGGGGTGGTGAATCATCGACATCGACCACGTTCGATGTATCAAAAGCAAACACTCTGCTTCGTGTACACACGTATACAACCCCGATGTCATCAACCTAGTTGATACCCCAACATTGATATTATCGAAACATCGAGACTACCTAAATGAAACAGGCCAATTGCAATCAACACATCTCAAAGAACATCAAGAAGATTATACTCCCCCCTCATCGCCCGATTAGCTCGATCCACCCGGGCTGTTTCGATGGTGATAGGTGCAATTTTGGTCCGTTATGAGAGATGTGATATATCACCCACCTGTACACGTGAGTACGCCAACTTCCCTTCTGCTCAACCGGCCGGCATGAGCATCCCGGCCACGGGGCTGTGAGATGTTGGCGTTGGCCTACCTCGGCTAGGCAGGGGTTGCAATCGTTTGACAATGCGTGGCGATAGGTATGGAGTAATCAATCTCAAAGTGCTGTATGTTAGGTAGAACGAGTGGGGGCGGGGTGTGGGCGGGGTGTGGGCTGCGCGCTAATGTCTGCTGAAGCACCGTCGATCAGGTTAGTAGCAGGGTACGTACCTTTACACAATTGTAGGCTGGGGAGGTTCTGAGAGCCCTGGCATCTTCACTAGTCTGCTGGAGGTTCTCGGGGCTTCCGGTGGGCAGGTGAAGAGACACCTCAACTTGGGGGGCGGACTGGGTAGCCTTGAATTGGCCTGAAAAAGAAGATACTAGAGGCGCAAACGCGTATACTTACATATGAAGCTGCCAAGAGGGATACTGGTTGAAAGTAAGTGGGGTGGGTAAACTCAACTGACTCTCTGACGCCGTAAACTAGCTTGGGCTGAAGGAACAATGCTGCTGCAGACCGTAAAAGACTTGCAGTGATGTAGAGTTAGATGTAATTGAGGGCTGGTACCGGTGTCAGTCCTAGTCTGCTAGCTGCTTCCATTCATTCATTCAACCTCGCCGGTTCGGGGCATATCCACGTTCTTGGGCCATGTGCGTACCTTAAGACTGGAGCTCCGGCCCTGTGTAAATGTGGTGAAAGAAGCTGGCCCTAGCAGTCCGCATTCGAATGCCATTTAAAATATCACCAGTGTCCTTAGGCCAAGAACAGATAGAGTGGCAACAAGTCAAGGAACTAGATATGAAGCCATGGAGCTCCTTGTGTACGCCCTTGCTGTAGCATACACCGTATGCATATACCCCGCCATATATCCGTACTCTATACGCCCCTCTGCAGACGCTGCCACAGGAATATGGATTTGGACGGGAAAAATCTGTCTTTCGGTCCTTCCTGACTTCTCCTTCGCCTATTGTTTCGAATTCGACGCCGAGCTACGGTACTATAATTACCTGCACGTGAGTGTCGTATCTTCCAAGTCCCCTGCTATAATCAGACTACCTGGCTACTTCTAAGAGCCTGCCGCAGCCGTCGCCTTCATCCCGTCCCATGTCATGTCTAAAAATCGTGGCTAGTTACCTAATCCTGTCTCGTGCTATGATGTCTCATTCCTGCAAGCCCTGTGCATAACACGGTTTAGTCATGAACGGGCATAATGGTTACCAGGGTGGAGGTTAGTTCCATCCGCCGACTACCCGAAGAGGAAAAATATTTACCTAGCAGGTTGCAACATTCAACATGTGGGTATAACAAAGGCGTGGGGATATGTTCATAGTGTGCAAAAGCTGGTATGAGGCTAGCAAAGCCGACGTCGCATGTCCTGTGCAAAACAAGCCACAGAAGGTTGACAAAATGATCAACCGGCCCTAAGTACATGTAGGTTTAACAAAGGACGTATAACGGTGCATCTAGAATAGTCCAGGGTTTCTCCTTGAAAATTAAAGACAAAAAAAAAGAAAGGAAAAAGATTCTGGGGTACCGCTTTTTGCTTTTCATTGTTAAGTTACCTCACCCTTGGTCTTTTTCATTATTTTTACTTTTTCCCCCTTGTTTTGTTTGTGCCTCCCGTTGCTCGCTTCCTGTATCTCGGATAAAAGTTCTTTTTACCACTTGGATCTTATATTCGTTATATGAAGGACGTACACGGGTGTTCCCGTCCACCTTCGTATCTAGTTCGAAGTTTCCTCAGTCTTGCAATTTCTTCCCCTAGTAGAAGTTACTATAATAGGTGGTGTTGACATATCCTACGTTTGTACGGGAAATTGTAATGCAATCCGTATGAGAGCGGCTTGTGCCAACCAGACTATGCAATCCGTAGGTAAGTGGAGATTTAATATATGCAGCCCGAATGGAGAACAAAAAATTTGGCTTAGCTCCCTGAATAATCCCTTTAGGAATGCCTATCTCGGACAGTTGTAGAATGTGGAGGTGGATGCATAGTGACTTGAGAGCCAAAAATCCGGGAAAGATCTACAATCGCCAAAATGGTCCCTGGTAGAGTCGCTGAACATTATGCCCGGCCTGGATGGAAATATATACACGGAAGGCGGTGCATGTCGACGTATGGACGCATTTACATGCTCTGGGTAGTACAACGTGAAAAATTCTGTGCAATCTTGGCTTTGAATTCAACTATGAAAGAGAGCGAGCCAAGGGTGTGCTGCCTGTGCTATTTCCTTTTTCGACCCCGTTACCACAAGCCAAGCGGTAAGGCGAGTTTTCCCCCAACCATCACACATACCATGCCAATCACTCCGCGAGCTTTCAACGGGTAAGTGTGTAGGGAAGGAGGCGCATTGGTGGGACTTTCTCGTCCAGTAGTTTTGGTTCGTGTTCATACCAGTCTGGTATTGGGTATCTTGGGATTGGTATCTACATATATGGTATACATAGAGGGGATACATACTGGGAGCCAGTATTGTGTAAATAAAGCCATGACAATGTGCTCGGCGCGTATTAATGAAATTCGGACTTCGCCTGTGTAAGCAAGGTAAGTATGTTTTTTACTGTACCTGAAAGACATCCTTTGAGTACGGTGAGGGACCACTTGAATTATTATTGACTAGTTTGGCTCCTAGTTGATGTGCATGGATCCCTATTTCTCCCTGAAATCGCTTGCCCTACTCTCAATCCCCAGTGCCATAGCACGGAAATCGAGTAAGTAGTGAACAGATCGTAAAGGGCCTCCAGTGATACTAGCATCCATGCATTTATGCACTGCCTGCACACGGAATAAATGAAACTGCTGATGGTGGAGGTTCAGTGCTTCGAGGTGAGCATAACTGCCCCCGCGCTGTCATCTCCTACGTTCTAAGCAAAATGAATGTTGACAGAACTTTAACCCCACACCAAGGCCGCCTTACCTCAAGCGATTTTCTTGCCTAACTACCCTGAATGTTGATCGTAGTCTGGTGATCTAGGCCAGATCTGCTAATTGTGATCAGAGCTAACTGACGTCTCTTGTGTGCATGTACCTGTACACCCCGTACACCACCAAGACGACAGATGTTGTCTGGCTTGCCATACTTGAAGCATATGCACATCTGCAATTCATTTTAGGTATCTATTTAGTTCCTTCTTTTGAAAAGAACATCGCGTACAGAGGAAAGGAGTGTGGTAGGTGGGGTAGAGAAAATAAGGAAGCAAAGTAAGAGTACCAAAGAGCAAAGCAAATGTAAAGATCCGCATGCATGGTGTGGGGTTGAACGGATTCTGGGGGCTGAGTTTTCTTTTTTCCTGGGGCAATTTCCTTTGAATTTTTTTTTCCTGCGGGTAGGTTTTGCTTTTCCTCTCTGCTTGCTTCCAATTCAGGTCCATCTGAATGGATGAAAAAAAAATATGTCAAACCCAAGGCCAAAAAATGTTGTGGGCAATTGACGAATCCCTACCAAGCATTGGTAGTGAATTGAAAAGCGCAATACCTAGCCTAGCACCTCTCCCCTTTTGTATGTAATGCTTTCCGAGTGGCTATCCCGAAAAGCGAGATGGATTGCAGGGGAAGCCGTACAAAAACCGTACAAAAAGCAAAAAAAAAACCCCAGAAGGACAATTGAGAGACTGCACGCCATTGACAGCACCCATCCGTGTTTTCCCTCTCTGCTCTTGTTAATGTCACCTAGCAGAACTCATACCTGCTCTGAGACCGTTTCCGGCGGAGGTTTCCGCTGGGGGCATAGGTAAGGGATGCATTACAACTGGCGTCTTGATTGTTGGGGGCAGATGTGGGATGTGAGCTAATTCGTGAGGGGGGAATCAGGCTATGAGGTGGAGTCGGTCCCACCCCGGTCAAGTACGAACCCACCTGATGGGAATGTTTCTCCTCGATAGATATCCGCCTTGGTGTTTGTAGTGTGCCTGCATTCCCGGTGTCCTTGGACCCCCAACTACCATCCCGATCTATTAGATATCGTGGGACAATAGATTAGCACACTTTATTTCATCATATTACTTCCTAGATGCCATGTAGCTAGGTATTAGTATCCGCAGCACAGACTAGCTACACGTGAGTGTGCATGCTGAACGTACATGTGCCATACATGGGAAGGCTATGCTGTACCACATCCGCTTTTTATTCAGGGATGGTGAAAATTTGTTGTGCTGTCCAATATCAATATCCTTGAACGCAGGTGGCCGCTGTTTCCTCACTTTTATAGCCTCGAGAGTATGCCGATGCGGGCCCCGTGGAGGACAGAATGGTGCATTGCAGATTTTACAGCGGAGGAATAGAAGGGGGGGAGAGTACCAAGTACTTTGTAAGTATACTTTGTAAGTAGAGGGTCTCAGGACTGGAATGTGAGGGGTAGTGGGCCCTGAGCCGATCCAATTCCACGGCACGCAGCAGCCGGTATCCCTAACGTCTCGGATCTGGAGTAAGCTGCTGGCCCTCGAGAGCCCAGGTCGATAACGGGCACAGGCCAAGGGCGGGTATGGGGGACGTTGAGCAATCATTAGCAACGATCATGTTCTGGTGTTTGGAACATCCGTCGTCATGGACTGCACTGATCGCGTCCAACAAATGGGTTGCCCAGACGAGGCTGCTGCATCGACCCCAGTCACACTGGGCCATCCGGATCCTGCCTAACCACTCGACATGGGTCTGAAGGACCTGGGGACTGGTGCTGCGGCTGGCATGGTACAAGACCCCGATCCAGGCTGTCTGGGGTCCCAGAAAGGTGACCCGTGTGCAGATCTGACCACTGGTTCGTCGTTGAGCCACCGCCATTTGTTGGAGCGCGACCCTATCTTCCAAGGCCGTACAGAGTACCTTGCGGAGACGGAACCGGCCCCTCCCCACCATGACTAGCTGCAGGCCTCTCGTTTGGCTCCGGAAACTATAACCTAGTGTTGAGCTAGCTCCCACGTTTTCGCGTGCGCCAGGCGCTTGCCCAAGTAGCCCAACCAGACCTACCGGTACAACCAGGCCACAGGTAAGCTACTAAGTAGTCGTCGACTCCTTATTTCCTCTGGCAGCTTCTGGGTCGCATAGAACACGCAGTTGGAAACCAATCTCTTGTGCTCTTGTTGCACTGCTGCACGGCACTGCATATCGCAATCTCGCTTTGAAGGTACTCTAACACCTACTTTGCAGGGTTATAATTACGAGAGGGGGAGGAGAGCGCAAATTGCAGCGCAAACGCAGGCCAAGGCGTGAACCGGCACCCACTTGGTAGGTGAGGTTCTGCTTTGTGGCCTTTCGCATTGTTGATGCTGGTGATCACCGGTACCAGTTTTGAGTGATAGCCGCGCTGTGGTTCGTGCGCGGCCCTGGAGTGGAACACGACAAACAGACACTGATGATTGCATATGGTGTACTTAAGTAAGCAGTGAGCCGGGCAATTCAATTGCAATATATTTCGCCCGCTGATCGGTCGTCCATGTTGCACCCCTCGAGGCCTCTGAGAGGCTGGATAGTGAGTGTCGTCAGATAGATCTCAATTCCCACAGTCGCAATTACTGAGGGCCTATGATACACTGAAACCGGGAGCTAAAGAAAAATTCCGGTAAACCCTCTGAACAAAATATGCTACTATACTTACGTTACCAAATCAACCATCAGAGAATCCCAGTCGCATGCGAGGGTAATTGGAAATCGAACCTGGACCCCCCCCTGG
>Ga0307511_10004408_pt1 | contig 14370 bp, 8 predicted proteins | sample 13_EM_MG_FD_200266 | JGI IMG/M metagenome (GOLD analysis project Ga0307511, IMG submission 200266) | Populus trichocarpa ectomycorrhiza microbial communities from riparian zone in the Pacific Northwest, United States - 13_EM | ecosystem: Host-associated > Plants > Roots > Unclassified | place... | reverse complement strand
GCGAGGCGAATATGCATATGGCGGTCATACTGAAGTTCGGTCTTGCGGTTGAGTTGGAAACCCTACAGGATTTTCGTATTCTAAGTGTTGTATAGGTATGTTTGGAATGCGCGATTAGTTAAGAATGAAGAGTAGAAGTGGTTATGGTGCTGTCATGGTATCCCTCCACCGAAGCCGTCGAAGTGGTGGTGGTGCTATTACGACCACCCCCCCCAATTTTTGATCCCTGCACCATCGAAGTGGTGGTGGTGCACCCACCGCTGATGTGATGTGGCCAACTGACTAGGCTCCTTCCCCAGATTCTGCATTAGTCGTGTGTACATGTGTAGGGAGCGTTACTCGGTACAGCGATAAATCATTGCGGTCCATACATCTTGAAGACCAGAAGACCAGAAGACCAGAATTCATTGGCCAATCACCGTTAGCTGGTTGCAAGCTGCATGCACCGCAGTAGTTTATCACTATATTGAGTGGACCTAAATCGGCCTCAACACAGTGGTTTTGTAGGCAGCTGAGAAGGGCTCGGCGGCATCTAATACCGGAATATAAAACCCGGCCACCGGTCCTGAAATGCGCAGGCACTAGTCGCAACTACTAGCTATAGCTTTAGAAAGTAGCTATATCGAACGTAAACATTGACCTGCACTTGCCATAGCTCCCACATGCGTAGAATGAATATGTATACGTATGACCGACCGCTGGCATCTCACCTTATAGTGCCGTACCCATACATTTCTTATCAGTCCATGCTCACGGTTCTAGCAAAGTCACAGCCAAAAACGGCAAAAGCATCTTTGTAGAACTCAACATACACATTTTTGAGGATAAAATGAAATCTTTCTATGGAGCATGAAACCCAAATTTCAAGTCTTTATAATTAGCAGCCCTTAAGCTTAACCTACTTACAGGCACATAAGTACTTTACATGTTCAACAAAAAGCGATAATATGATACATACTTGCCGACTTCGTCGAGGAGTGTGAAAATCGCTTCATCTAATGGTTTACCTGCTGGGGCGTCCTCCACAGGGTAGTATATCTCCTGCCACTTCCGCGTGTTTTGCATATGTAAATGTCTGTTTAAATACATGCTAAGTAGATAATAGTCGCAATTGATATTCTGAAGGATCCTGTACATGTCCAATCAAACCATACTTATCCAGGTAGTACTTGTAAAGTTTACAAGGCTGTTGTGTATAGTGTGCAATGGAAGCATGCATTGTAGGGCTCTAACTTCACACTGTGTATGTACTCTAGCTGAACAAGTGTCGATTCATGAGTCACACATAAACTTCTGTATATATATATGCATGATCTTCACCCTACTCATACTCGAGCCCAAAGACATGCCTAGTTAGAAGCGAGCTGAAAGATAATGCACGTACGCTTAAGCTTGCATGATCATATTGAATGCCGAGGTCGGTACCGGCCGGTCTGTCTTATAACCTATGCCCTTATCAATAGATTATAAACGTGCCAGTGAGTGGGTAATTATGGATCTTCTTCCTTCTGGTTGTCCCTGCTATCGGGGCATCTTCTCACAAAGTGTCACGGTACTCTGAAGTTAGCAAATTCCTGCCGAATTGCCAATTACGTAGATGGAAACTCCACAATGTACCCGCATGGTGGGGGGTCCTTATAGACATTAACACTCAACCTGTCTAACTACAGCCTGCTACCCTCCAAAGGGCCTTGCTTATAGCTTACCCTGAGGAGTACGTAACGAGTAGTGTGGTCTATCCACGAACTGATTACTTTCACAAGTAGGAAAATGAAAGTTGGTTGTCCGACTTCACAGGTGATCACTCTTGAGCAAAATGCTTTTCCATAGTAATGACCTTAGCCGGGTGGACTTATATGTTCTCATGTCAGTCTTGTTCTGGACACATCTAAGTAAGTACCTCCGAAACAGTAACGTGGAGAAAAGGAAGAAACGGTTGCAACATCACAGGGCAACATCACAAGAATATGTATAATAATGTGATATCATATTTAGCCAATACTGCAGAGCGCAGTTAGCAAGGAAGTAGAGGACTTATGAAGTTCTGACTAAGGACGGCTAAGTGGGGGTAGTCTCGGCACAGTGAGTGGGGGCAGATCCGGATCTTATGGTATTTGTATTCCAGCGCATGTTTCTAATATAGGTCTGGGTACGGTATACGTAGCAATACTACCAGTCAAAATATATGCGTATAATACCGCTGTATGTGGATTAATATATTTGACCCTCTTCTAGCAGAATAACGACTCAGGCCGTATTCTACGAGATTCTACGTATTCCTGAATCCTAGAAGCCTGGAGCCTCGAGCTATACAGCAGCCAGAAAACAACAACGGCATTGGTAATCCTTGCTACCAGTACCAAGGTTAACTCAGTGTTCTGGCGGTAAATGCCGGTAACTATTCTAAGTGACGTGTGCGGGGTACAGGGTCACTCAGCCTCCGAGCGACGGACCGGGCCGGGTTTTACAACTGACCCGTCAGCGCTCGCTATTTGCAAATCACTACAGATCACGTTGTAGTTCACAAGCTGCCGATAGGCTCACCAATGCCGAACAACCTCATGTTGCAATACAGTACCTAGATCAACTTAATCAAGCAGCAAAATCGAAGTGGGGAATGCAGCATCACTACGGCCGCGTTGGGTATTCTGTTATCACAGAAGCATAGTGCGAAGCCCAGGTTTCTTATACGAGACGTTGTAAGAATCACGTGAAAGATGCACTTTCCCAAAAATGGAATGGTCTTGGCCTAAAATCCCAAAACTTACCCCAGAAATGAAAAATCTTCTATTCGTTACATATGTGGGGCTGTTGTGCCAACCAGACTACGTTTTGTGGGACTTGTATTTTTATATGTATTACCAAACATAGTAAACTAAAGAATCCTGCCTATAACGAGGGTTTCTTATTTTCCCATACAAATTCTTGCGAGACCGGGCTCCGTTGCCTATATTTAGGGGTTTCATATAACCAGGGCTGTTTATATCGAGACTTCGCTGTATTGCGGATGTTGCAGATTATTCATCAAATTCTTCATGCTGAGGTTTAAATGCAGACTGTTTGGTAATTGTGTTGGCCTATGGCTGGTATCTCTAGGTAATTCTTTGGTTGCGTCTGGATTATTGGGCGGGTTAATGGCCTCTTCTTAGATTTGACAATGCTGGAAATTACTGTCTGGTTGGTTTTTCCGGACTAAGTCACTGGCCGGCCATAATTGGACAACAGCACTATTCGCGGGTTGTCTCCGCCCTGGAGTTCTTTAGGCACTGTCAAGTCTGCACACAACACCAAGAGAACAACGAACAACATCGCCCTTGCAAGGACACAGCCAGATTCATACATCGGCTAAGATAAGCTGTTAGTGGGAGGGTTGCGCAAACTAGAGTATGGGGTCAAGCCTGCTCGTTAAAGGCACTTCAAAAACAACCCCTTACTCTATGATACAAACTTTTTACGGCGGAAATCATCATGGATGCGAAGAGCAATAGAGGCTCACTGCAACATTTTAGTCACTCCTCACTGAGCACCTGGCTGAATTCTGAGCGGGAGAGGCTCGTGGTCGGGGGTTGAGTAGTTGGGTGCAGACCTGAAGCGGGTTTTTAGGAAAAGGAAGGACGGGGACCGGTGGATTACGGTCGACCTCGCCAGCTAACGGAGTCTTTCTTTCCTCCATATTGAGGGTCGGCTAGTTGGGCGGCCTTGGAGCTGGCAGACGTCAGCTTGTTTCATAAAGTTCTCTTTGTTTCTTTCCTAGGCTCGGGAGGCCACAAGCCCGTCTTCCGAGGGCATAGGATCCTCGGAGGCACCACCGGGACCCCCCCTCCCCCATAGCTGCAAGCCAACTGTGGGTATAAACTTCCCAAAAAAAAGGCAGAATTCTGACTCCCCTTTCGACAATCTTCCCCTAAATCTTACCCCTCCGTTAGCATACCCTACTCCCCTCATATGTTGTCTTGGGTTTGAGCCACCGTATTTATGTACTTGGGTTTTGACTCCCCTCCAGAGGCTTCACCTTGACTCCCCACAGCTAATACCCTTAATCTAACTCTCCACAATTATGCAATCGGATTTCTAACACTCAAAGTATCATGGTATCTTGGCAGTAAAGCTGCTTAAGGGCTGAGATACAGGCGTTCGTTCAATGCCCTATTACCATCTTAAAGTTCTGGAAGATGTCTTCGAAGCTGTGCAATGCTGCTTCCGAGCTGGAATATCCATTGTAGCCACCTTCATTGCTAGGCACAATATACAAATATGCAGGCCCTTCTATGCTTATAATTATGCACTTCAAAGGCTTGTGAGTGTATGAATGCGATGCGCAATGTCCTGTCAGTTCCCTATCAGTATATAATACGTCATAATCATTGACAGATCTTCACGTGCTTAGTGGTCTAGATACGTACTTACCACAATACATCTACCGATACTAGTGAGTACCTGAGGAGGGTTGTAGATATGTAGTATGTGGAGGTATTCATAGCCAAAAGATTATGAACTCCCTGACTGGGAGTTGTACAGTGTCTTGGCACACCCGAGTAATAATAGAGGAGTGGGTGCGTGTCAAAAATAGTACCCGTGCGGGGTTGGGTGTGTGGCTCATTATGGGAGGATTGCAGGGAGTGGCGAGTTACTCCCGGGAAATGTACCATAGTGCATACTGAATAGGGTAGTTGTCCGATTTGGGAACTGCTTATCACCAGTCTGGTTCACTCAACTCGGTTGGCGCTAAGAGATATCGATAGTTCACATGCTTCACAAGTACAGTATACAGGATAGCGACAGTTAGCAAGAGTGCTATTCCATTTCCAATGAGCACCAGCGGGGAAAGGGCAATGGCGAGAGATCGATTGGGATACTCGCCCATAGAAAAAGGATGTTACATAGCAGTCACTAACCCTTGAAAGTCTGCATTAGAGTCTAACTAGACTCGCATTCAGGCCACTCTTGCATAGATGCCACTCTTGCATAGATGCCACTCTTGCATAGATGCCATTATTTGCCCCCTGTAACCCCATTTTTCTGAACAATAGTCGATCCTATTGCCGTGTCACGGGCCCAAGGGTTACCTACTGGATGAGGGGCAGCAGATTTCGATTGGCGGAAACTACGATTGGAGGCACTGACCCCAGATCTGTCATTGTAAACAACGAACTATATGCTAATGATTGTAACCAAAAGGATTGTAAACCTTGCAATGGAGTGACTGCATAACTAGTGGAGGGAAAGATGAACACTACTTTGAGCTGGCTGGTGCCGTGTTTCCTACTATTCTGGAAGCTTCCCACCCACTGGCGATAGAGCTTCCTTAAATTTAGGCATATACCAGCAAAGTTTCATTGGACAGATGCAGGGTATTGTCAACCAGACTAGGTATTGTCATTCCAGCTCATATCCTGGTAGAACCACGTTGCTTCTGCATTAGAAAAAGCAACCAATCTCAACGACGTTCCACTGGAATCCGTCACGACACTACTGTGGTGCTTACTTGCTGCACGGAAAGTTTAGGATTGGACCCGACCATTGGACCTACAAGCGATACTGCATCATGTGCATTGGGGTTGGCCACGTTCCTCCTCTTGTCGAAAGCTACGTCGCGGAGCTTTCGGGAGTCAATCCCTCTTTATCATGATGGCTGCAACCACTTGCTTGTCAAAAGAGTGGAGTCACCGGCCCGAGCGCAAAGTTCAGCAACATCGACACGATATTTCATCCATAGTTGAGGGATAAGTTGAGGAATAAATAACATCATGTTCGGCTCAATTAGGCGACTGTATACGCGAGTCACCGGCAAGTTGCAGCGGCGGACTGTAGTAAAAGATGGAACGGGGGGGGATGTACGATACACCACAGGGGAACACTGCAATTACAATACCGATCCTCTCGAGGGTAGCACCAAGAGTTACAAAAAGCTTATCCCCGGAAGTCGGAGGAGGAGGAGGCACCCCATCAACTCCCCTGGTATAGTCCGCCTCGGAAAACCGTTGCCCACACCTTATTCGGCAGTCATCCTAAGCGACGAGGATATCAACTGCCCATGTTCGGCAATGACAGTAGCACAATTACGAGCGAAGCTGGCTTCGCTAGGGGCAGATCCATTCTCCCGAGTTCCGGTAGATGAGGAGGGGGGGATGATTGAGGAAATGGAGTTCGAAGCGATGAATTACGAAGCAATCAACGATGAGGAGATGCCGGAAGAAATAGCTCAGGAGTCTGGGTACACCGAAGATGGAAAACTAACGGAGGAGCAGGTTGTTGACCGGTGGCTGAAGGCTTTTATTGGAGGCGACTATACTTTCAATGTCGTCTATGCTTGGGTTTGTGCAGGGGGGTGGCGAGCATCGGGGCGTCGACCGGGGTACTGGCATCCAAGTTTATGCCATGCGGCTGGGAATGCACAGGCCGAGCGACATGTAAGGGCAACGGAAAGTGACAGTGGTGCTGTATACCGGTCGATTGAGAACCCAATTGGCACCTGGCCACGGCGCATTTGGGATGTCTGCGCCAATAGGGTTATCCCATTCGAATGGATTGCTGCCGGAGGAGCGGGGGATTTCTGGGCAATATCCCACGCATGGACGGATGATATGCGACCAACCTGGACGGAAGCAAATCAGCACCAGTGGCCGGTTCCGTTACCACAGGGAGTGAGACTAGAGGATATCCGGAAAGAATTAGTAGGAATGAATGCTAGATATTGTTGGCTGGATGTATTGTGTTTGAGGCAGGAGCATCCTGACGATGCAGAGGCGGAGAAGATGCGCTTAGATGAGTGGGAGCTGGACGTCCCGACGGTCGGAATTGTATTTGTGCATGCTAAGAGGGTTGTTACGTACTTCAATGGGCTAGGGAGGCAGTTTAATCTAGAGAAATTGAGGACAGATTCTCCCAGAAACTGGATAAACCGAGCCTGGACGATGCAGGAGACCGTCGCGACGCAGGACATGATCGTTGCCGGTTTGCCGGAGGGGATGAATAAGCCATTCGAGATTGACGTAGGGTAACTGATATATTAAACAAATTGAACGACGTTGCTAACTGCTCGGAGACAGATTGGAAATAATACCTTGCTTGGTAGCCATATCAACACGCTCGCCACCATCCTTGGACGTACTCTTCCTGTCGATTCGGATATCCCTTACGAGCTTATGGACCCAGAGATTCAAGATATGCACTTGCGGTCCTTCCGGATTAATAGTTCGATCCAACTTGACTCCAACACTTTCTCGAAGATACTCCTGGAAATGGGTCACCGCCAAACATCAAACCCTGTGGATAAGGTTGCTGGGTTGATGTATCTCTTGCTTAATGGACTCCACTCAAGCCACCTACCTGTGTATTTGCCCTCTGAAACTGCCGCTTCAGCATGGGAGAGGTATATAAAGAGCACAGCGAGCTTTGGCACGCACCCAAAACGATATGCACTAGCATTGCTTGACGCCTTCCCACACCCTAGTTCAACACATTGGTTCCCGAGCTGGGAACAAGTGATGAGATATCCAGATGTATCCATCACCGAGCCCCAAGATAAGCCGCAACCGGTGGATGTACCACCTAGTTCTATACCAACAACAAGGCTGGGATGTGGACGGCTTGTGAGAAATTGCGCATTGACCTGGAATAGATTTACCGGGTTAACTCAAGATGCGGAAAAAGCCGGAAAGTATACATATACCCTAACCTCACCATACTACGAATCCACCACCGTCTGGGTCTCCCCAGATGCTTTTCGGAATGGCCCTACACAAATCCCTGACGGGGTCTACACGGCATTCATACCCCGGGAGCCATCCAATAACGATGGGCACGAACCGTTGCCTTGGATTGTATTGTGCCGTGAATTTCGTAGAGCAGAGCTTATACGAAGTAGTGGGGATGGGGATAGCCATAGAGAAGGGGGTTATGTGAGCGCTGACGAAGATCAAGAGGAAGGGGATGACCAGTATCCTGGGATGAGAGTTTACCTGAAAAAGATTGCTACGGTAAGATGGGATCATGTGGGGGGGTGTTTGCTGCTGAAACGAATGTTTGATTTAGGTGATGGGGAAGGGTCTAAACATGAGGTTTGGTTATATTAGCCAGACAGAGGCCATGTTATATGCATGTGGAAAGATATAGGTTTAGTGGGCTATACAAAACGCAGTGGGAAACTCGCATGGTTGAGTGTATAACAGGAATATCATGGCATACGTCGGTCGAATTGTAAAGAAAAAGTACTTAATTTAGGTTAGCGCGGTCTTATATGTATGTTCGATATTTGGGATGGAATACTTTTACCACCCCTAATTCTGTATAGGGCTTTTACCGAGAATGAGAGCTTGAATAGCCTATTACTCTAGAGTTCCATCGATGGAGAACCCGGGGTCGGGGATGTCGAAAGCTGGTGGACTATTGATTTCTACTAGACTAATATATATCTTAGTATTAGACCAGAAGAAAGGACCGTTATGCCTAGAACTTAATCTCGAAGTTGGTAATCTAGGTTAGTTACCGTTTTACGTAGTTATTATCAGAGTTTTGCTCATGGTTGAAGGTAACTTTCCCGAGGGCGAAATCTTTCATGCCAAGAAAAGCCTGAGGAGCTTTCTGCCATACCCTAACCAGGGATAACTTACCCTGTTCTGAGGAAGGGGTTATTGATTTTTCCACTAGATTGTTTGCTTCCCAGCTGAGGACCACCTGAGCAATTTCTATGTTGGATTTTACCGGACTATAGGGTCTATTCCGCCCTCTCTGCACTGGCATGCAAATTGACTTGTATTTGAATCTACCTGGGATTCTGGGTGGCTTATTATGGTAGTGGGGCTATATATTAGTAGAGAGACTCTATACTTATAGAAAAAATTACCCTGAACTCAAGCCTAAAGCGGAAGGTAAAGGGTAGAAGAACTACGTGGTCCAAATATGGTGTCGAAAATGGGCAGTTAGCTACTCCTCTTTAGCTGTTGTCATACTCCTCTTAGCTATCAAAGTCACCCACTCACACGATACTTCTAGCAGAATCGGAGAGACTTGGCGCAGCACCTGGCAATTGGTTCTACAATACATTTGGGTGTCTATCAAGCTGAAGATCGATGCCTCACATATATCCTATCAGATAGGCAAGGGGTTCTTGTAAGAGACGAGGATGAGTATGAAAAGATAAGACGAGTACAAGTTCAGGTTTACAAGTACACAAACACGATGAACAGTGGTAGACCACTTATATGGAGCGGACGAGTCTATAGTCAGAGGTCATAAGTGTTAGCAGGCCGTTTTAAGACCAAAACACGCCTACTTTGGAAGATCATAAGAAACTACTAACACTACGAATTAGCTTACATATGGTGCCTAAAAATAAATATTTATCAAGTTTATAAGGTTCATATGATTTAATTATATTCCAACCTTACCTAGTAAACATGTTGCAAGGTACCAATCCACTCAAATCTGTGTGGAAACGCCATATACCCACTTTTCCAATTCCATACTCTCTAGAAAACGTACTAGTGATCCAAATCCCATTTAACCGGCATTAGCTTTTGATAGTTATTCTTGAATTTTAGAAGGGTAGGATCTATGGGTCAATCGCTCATCTTGGAATTTTTCAAAAAAACTGACAGTTTTCGTAGAAAAATGGCTTCGTGTTAACATCTACTATACAACCATAGGTTAAACGAGTATTTATAGAAGCGAGTTAGAAACTGCCCAAATTTCAAGCCATATCAAAGGCGCAACAAGCGGCCAGTTCCGGTGTTATGCAATTATATGTGAATACTCATTCTACGGAGACTGGGGCGGTGTGGAGGGAGATGAAGGGGAAGAAAACAAAGAGGAAGTAAGAGAGAGAGTAGCCAATAACCCCTTCCAACAAGCTTTCGTCGCTCTTCCTAAGATGGCAGCCAACTATTGTAAGTCTACAAGTTAGTACAAGTTTGGCTATGAGGGAAGGATTCGCATAAGAGTGGTCAAATACTAAATCTCAGCATGTACAGTATTCTAGGAATGGTTTCCTACTTTTTTTACTCTTTCTCAATTTTTTAGACTGCTTCATTCACTTCACATACTCCATCTGCTATACCTATTCAGTTTCTGATTCCGTGGGGCTCAGTACACTTAGGGGTTTGCTTCAGCGAAGCGTGTTTAATCTGCCCCAGGAGTGCTCTTTTCTTGTAAAGGTTCTTGCTACTGATGTAGTTGAACTTGCCCAGGTCTTTGCATTTAATACCTTGAATCTGATAGGGTAGCCCCTTACAAAACTACAATATTTACACACTTTGTCTGACCGTAAGAGACAATATGTAGAGACAATTGAGTGTGGGTATGGTTCTTTACCAGCCAAAAAATTAACCTTCTCTAGGTCTATTGCTTTTCAGGGCCGATTGAAACCCAGAGTAAACCCCCCAAAATAAAATATCACAGTAGTCTAGTTAAACTTAAAGGAAGAGGGTAAATTACCATTCGTGGGCTGAACTTTGGTAGCTAGATACAGGGAGAGAGGCAAAAATGATAATTGTCCGAATCATAAACTCATTGAAGTTCACAATATCATCCCATGTGGGCACTTATCAAAGGCTGTTCCTGTTCAATAGCCACAACCAAGTGTCAACTAGAGTTAGTGGAGCTCTAGGTTGTTGACTGTCGAAGGGAGCTGGGGTTGTTTTACCTTATAGCTCCTGCACAATTAGACTCTAGGTTCAGGGTAACTCGCGAGCCTACAGTCAGCATTCCAATGTCAATTACAGACGCTTGGGGCAACTTATGGGATAAATTAGAAGCTGTAGGGGACACAAGCAGAAGTCACTGCCCCATATACATTTATGGCGCTCAGCTCTAGATTCGTGGTAGGGTGGTGATTCTTGTTACTTAACTAGTTACCCTGAACTTACCTTTCTTTTGATATATTCTCACCGCATAGTGGATCCCTCCAGATCATGGATATAGGTCTAGACTGGTGCTCAAATAAGGTATAAATCGAGCTAACCCCTAGGCTTAAGCTCACCCAGCTCGGCAACCATCATCCACCCAACGCCTCGAGGAATACCTATTGTTAATATCCCAAAATCTTTCTAAAGAGCATGGGAGACTATCCGGGTTTCGGTGATTACTGTACTGTACATATAATATACAGAGTAACTGCCTAAAAACCCAAGTTTTCGCTTCTTTTGGTTATTTAAGGATGGGATGTCAGATGATGATTTGCGACGAATGCTATGATAGCTGTGTGAAGCTTGTAATAATTTAACCAATATTGCAATGCGATAATCGCTACTCAAAAGCACTCATACTTATGGGTTGCTGGGCTTAATATCTGTGTATTACGCAACCGATATTTGCCTTACCCTTGAGCTGCAAATTATCCATTGTCCGTGTCGTGTCGTGGTGCTTCTCCACCTTGGCTCCTTTGTTCTCGTCCTACACACTAATTGATATGCCATATCAGATCAGATGTAGGTATGCATGTTGTTGCGACTTATTGATATGTATTGGGCCTCGGACCTGGGGGAGCCTCAGAAAATTGTTGCGGGATTACAACCTGCCGAAGGAAAATTAAATTCATATTTCCGTCAAGCAATGGGCTTCATGAATACCAATTGTGGCGATTGAGGTTGGGGCTAAGCAACTCAACTACTTAAGTAGCTGTGCATACGCACCTCCAGAGTATCTCAGTAGTTATATACTAGCGCTCGTAGGGATATGGGAGCTTGAACCAGACTGCATAGAGCCCAGCTTTGCATTTGCAGAAGACCAGATATATAGTACACGCCTTCAATTTCATCCCTTGTGAAGATTATAATGCCCAATCCAGAGGAAGCTCGAGAACCAACAGGAGTATCCACCAATGGAAGTCAGAAAGCACCAATCCCACTTTGGCCTTGGGGTGCGGTGCCGACGTAACGATATTGGATACAAGCAAAGATTATGGGCCACTTTGGGTGAGAAAACGTACGCGCTGATACTTAACTATAAGTGTAAGGGGATCGATTGATAAAAGAGTGGATAGCAATGATTTGAATCCCAGTTATCCTCCGATAATTAACCACGTTCCCTCGCCTTGATTTATGACCAAAATTCGTGATGCCCTGGTGGCTTTGGCGAGGAAGTTGGGGAGGGGGAGGTATCAACGAATACAGAAAGTCATATACTGATAGCATCTCTGATAAATAGTCTGAACATCCCCCACTTATACCTTTTTGCGGGGACATACTAGAGAAACATATGGGGGGGTCTGTCTCGCTTTGGCTATAATCAGCCTCAGGCCAGGGCTACAAGAATGACATCCTACACTAACATCGCTATAAGGTCATGTTCATTTACACCAAGCGCATGGGGCTTATATGATCCTAAGCTGACAGGCAAATCTCTCAACAAGTCTAGCTGAATATCTAAGCCGATGAAGCACATTCGGGTTATAAAGTTAGTAGATTCATACGTTAGGCCAACTAAAGCTATTTTAGGATAAGGTATTGATGCATATTAGAGCACATGACTCTCTCGCAGCATCCGCTAAGTATTCATAGAGCCATTTTTGCAGCTATTATATGATGAGTCGTGGGCCCAATTCATTTCTTAAAGCGACATTTGCTAACTAAGCTGGTACTTATATGGGATCCTCACAATTTTTGATTAACAAAGCCGGTATTAAATACTTCTTAGATTAGTATATCCCAACTGCGCGGTCTATCTTTTACGGAAAGGCTACCATCATAGTTATACAGAGCATTTAGAGTGCTATTATATATACATAGAGGGCATAGCAGATCCAATTGTCTCCTAACCGCTACTGGAATATTAGTATGAATTTTACATCAATGAAAGTGCCCAGCTTAGTGATACTTATACAACTTAGCTATTCTATTGTGCACCAGAGCTTAATACATCAGACTACGGGGTATGTAAACTATTACTTACCGTATGATCTCTTAGGGCTAGTCTGGTTAGTACAAAGTCTTATATAGGTCCATATTCCATCCTAGTATGCATGTTTTCCTCCCTTTTTTTGCGAACCAAATGTATGGGCAAGTTTAGATTCAGAATAAAGCCCTGCGCCGAAGCCTGAGTCTCGTCCTACCTATCCCGTCTACAAGTGAGACTCTGAGTGGCCTGTACCTGGCAATAGCTATATCGTCGCTAGTAATGCGTTGTAGGCATGAAGATCCCTGGTTACCGTGACCCATTAGCGCTCAAGGGCGGCGCACCTTAAGCGATATATTCTTATGCTTATATTAAGGGAGGTGCTTAAAGCCAAAAGTCTGGGGATCTTTATTCAGAACACTGATCGGACATCTTGGATCATGTATTGCAGCTTAGGAGAAAATTTTTATTATTATACTAGTTATAGGCTGTTGATCTGTAGAGCATCTATAATGTACTCCATGCCTAGTTATATTTCGTATTTAACATTCACAGGTACCCTATTGTCAAGACTAGCCAGGAGAGTAAAATACGTATTGAACCGAAGTTGACGTCTTACCGAAAGGTGATGGACCGGGGGCATCAAAGATAATGCAAACAACTCTCAATTTGGCAATGACCGCTTTAGAATTAATCTGTATTCGATTAAGCTCACGCAATAATATCATACTGATTAGCATACAAGGCCTCCCCGGCCCACCCGACAGGCTGGTAAGTAGGCTTTGCATAGGACCGGGGTTTACTTAGGAGATTACGGAATAGTTGTGTGGGTCGAAAAAGCCTCAGACCGCCCGAGATGGGCGTACGAAGCGAGGAAGCAAGAACCACCAAATGCTTTAATACCACTTATAAGAATACGACCGGGACATTGGTGTATATATGGTAGTACACTGAGAGCTGAGGCTAGCTGCATACAAATACTATGCGTACTAATGTGGTACAAAGGTCGAGTCACAAACCTAATCAGAACATACTAGTCTGGAACATACAAAAGATAGGTCCGGCACAGCCTCAGTTCTCTGGCAGACCTTAAGGCAAATGCATGACTTTCGTGTGATGTGAAGGTATTGTACCATTGAGGGCCTTGCTGGCCTATATACTCCTCTTACGCCCCAATGCATACTAATGACGCTTGTTGGGATGTAATAAACCCGCCACTACCCTGCCACCTATTAACTTAGATACGCACAACTACAAACTATCGCCCTCTGAGATGGCTATAGTTCACACTAACATTAAATGTGGACAGGAGGTAGAGCCCGCATAGTAGATATAATGCTACTTTCATGGGTTTGGCTTATTGAGCTAGAAATTCCAGGTACTACTATTAGCCAGCACCAGTCGGTAGATTGGGGTGTGCCCCCTTGGCCGAGTGGTTTGTACTCGGGCCTTGTGTTGTCTCTTTGGAGGAAAGCCCTAGTTCGAGTCACAGCCGCCCCGCCAAGTTATGTATTTCCTTTGTTGGAGTTAAGTGATTTA
>Ga0307511_10004406_pt1 | contig 14371 bp, 14 predicted proteins | sample 13_EM_MG_FD_200266 | JGI IMG/M metagenome (GOLD analysis project Ga0307511, IMG submission 200266) | Populus trichocarpa ectomycorrhiza microbial communities from riparian zone in the Pacific Northwest, United States - 13_EM | ecosystem: Host-associated > Plants > Roots > Unclassified | place... | reverse complement strand
AGAAGAGGACGAGCGAGGTGGATATACTCAAGAAGGCAAAGGAGTGCGGAGGAAACATCGACTTCATCAAGAACCATATCCCCGAGGTGGTTTGTAACCTGGATCCGAACTTCCTTTGCAGTTCGACGCAGACCATTCGTCAGTTCCTCGGTCTCCCCACCGATGGCTCACGCCGTCTGCGCGTCATCGTTTTCCGACTGCTGCGGCCAATCAGGGAACTAAAAGAGAGGGATATGCTCACCGCGTATTTACAGTGCTTTTTCTGTAAGCACCACGGACGAACTGCCCTGAACGCACTTCTGACGGATCTACGACACAGGTCACTTCTGCTTGTGGAAGAAGGGGATCCAACACGGGGACATCAGCCTCGGGAACCTGATGTGGGATGAGGAACGGAAGGTGGGCATCCTCAACGACTTCGACCTTGCCAAGCTCTCGGAGCAGGCGGGTGCGAGCGGACAGGACAACACGGGGACATTGCCGTTCATGGCGCTGGATCTGCTGTCGGAAAGCGGGCTACGTGGGGAGATCCCTCGTCGCTATCGGCACGAGGCCGAATCGTTTGCGTGGTCTCTGATCTGTCTGTGTCTCTCTACGGTCGAGGATGCGGACGGGAGGAACCGCACCAGGGAGCCACACCCGTTGCTCGAGTGGTTTCAAGATTGGAAAATCTCCCGTTATTTTAAATTCGGGCTTCAATGGCGTGAACACGACGATCCAAAGGTTCACCTGGTTCACCACAACACGAAGGCCCTCGCTCTCGCTCTCCACAAATTCTGGTTGGATCGGTACTCGGCGCAATTCCCACAAGGGGCCGAGCCCGCCGAAACGACGGAAAATAGTAGGAAGCGCCTACAGGTGCTGCGCCGCGAGGAGAGGATTACGGTCAAACCGCCGCCCTATCAAGAACCCGAGGATGAAGACCTATTTCTGGACCTGCTCGCTACTCATATTCTGGCTTTAGGTCCGAGCTTGGAAACAACCGAGGAGGTTTTAGACAGGATGAATAAGGTGTACATGGATCTTGACTGGTCTGATTAGATACTCCTCTTCCCTGAACCTTGTGTATGTGTTAACGTTTACACACGGAACTATTGGTGCTGAGGTGATCTCAACGTGCATCCCAAAATACAGAAAGATTACTATCTATGTTACCGCTAGTGAGCTCGTTTGCAAATGGGATCCATTGGCAAAGGTGAGAACGACGGAGGTGCTCATTTTATCGTTCACGTCGGAGGTTTAGATACATGCGACACACGACACTCTGTAGTTCATTTCCTGTGAAATCCGTTTGACATCCCGTGATACTCGTATCTTTCCGCGACTAGGACTCCCCAACGTCCTTGGCGCCTCTTTTCCAGAATTGAGCAATCCGGAGCTAGAAGGGAACAGAGTCGGCCACGTACGTGAGACAGAACGAGGAAAGGGATGCTTACGTGACGTCACCAAGCGGAGGACGTTCACAATGGAATGTACTCGCGATCTTGGAGGGTGTAAAGTAGAAGGGAGTTTCGAGTCCCCCTTTCACGACGGTCAACATCGCTTTCATCCTTGTCGCAGTGCTAGATCTTTCCGGAGACTCTTCAAGGTGTTCAAGTACGTACCCTTTCCGATGAACTCTGGGCTTTGGATTGGAGCGGACCACATGGGCCAGGAAACTACACATGTGTCCACAAGTGGTTGAGTCTGTAGCAACCAGGATCAGATAAGGATCGAAACGCCGGACTAACGTGGAGGGTCAAGTTGCACTCTGGTCATTTCTCAGAGACCGGAGGACTGGGATGCGTCTTGAAGCTTGAACTGCAGGTTCACTTGTCCACTACCTTCACGCGACTTCTCTACAACCAGTTCCAGAGGTTGCTCGTGGAACGATTAACAACCCGAACAAACATAATACGTAGAGGATCTGCTAATCAAGGGGCGTGAATATGAGAGGGTGAGTGACAGAGACGTAATGGAGAATTCACCTTGAAGCTTTTTTCACTCCGCTTGGTGAGGAGTTCACGCGAATAAAAAGCCGAACGTAAAAGTCTATCGAGAGGGTTAGGGGTGGTTCAATATATCGTCCATAGCGCGTGGTGGAGGTAGAGGGTGAGTGATAGAGGGGTTGTGGGTAGGATTGGGTTTGTGAATGTGGACGAGAGTGTGATGCTCGTCTGAACGAGGGGGAACGTGAACGTGATCGGATGGAATTGAGTTTTTGTTACGGATTCGTGGCCTGGTTCGATGGAGAGGCACCTGCTTCCTTGGATAAGACTGGGTACCAAACGCCAGGATCTACCGTCGAAGAGGTTGCCTTATCACCCAGAGCTGCACGGGACTTGGACGATGTACCAACGCCTGGGGAGACCCCCGCTCCGTTGACTCTTGCCTTTCCACCGATCAATGCATCTTTCATTGGTGCTTGTCTCCTCCCAATTACAAACATGCCCCGAATCTCCTGGGCCCGCTTCCTCCATTCTCACATCAACCTCTGATCTAAGCGACCCCACCATCGATTACCAAAGCATATCAAACCATCCAGATCCTGACCACTCTTCTGAAAGACGAGGAGCTGCCTCCTCAACTACCAGTTCAAGAGGCGGTGGTGTCCCAGTCGATGCCTCAGGTCCTCGCATCTCCTCCACCGACGCTGCAGGCACCAAGGAACCAGCCAAGTGGATTCTTCGGTAGCGTCCGTCATCCCGAGGTTGGATAGGTCAGGGGTTCACGCATGCGCCGCAACGTTCACAAAGAAGCATGTCCCAAGCATCGGCTCCGCTTCCCCCGGAACCTTTTGATCTCCAATTTATTTATTTCGAATGCATGTGAAGTATTTAATGAGGGAATACAAACATCCTTTTTCTCTCGCTAACCCCGATTTTCACGCTTACCGCATTTCCGTGGGGGTATGGCACGGAACCGCTCATTGCGACACTGCATGCACATGTTTCGTCCCACCCTACTCGGACGGATGGTTGTGTACATTTATTCATGCCACAAGAAAGGATAGGACAGGTGCCGAGCATAATGCGCGAATGCTGGTATTATCGGGGAGGAGGATGCTTGTTCCAGCTTTCCTCGTCGATCTTCCTCGTCGATCCGAACCAAAGGCTACCTTGGCTCTACTAACCCTCTACCGCCTGGTTCGCCTTCACCGCGCCCTCAACATCGCCGGAGACGAGTGTGTGGGCGATGTTGGCGGCCGTAGAGCTTGGCTCCCCCTTCCCAATGCGTGACTCTATGCTGGTGGCCCTCGCTGGAGGTTCTGCTAGCGTTCCATCCACTCGCTCCATCTCGATCTCAACATCGATGATATCGCTCCCCACTCCGAGCGGAAAGTCCAACTCTTTCCTCGTAAGCTTCCACTTCTTCTTCTTCTCTCCTTGGGCGAAGTGGAATGCAGGTATGAACCAGAACCAGCCCATGAAGATCTATCAGAATCCGGTGCTTGAGTGAGAGACGCGAACTATTGCATGAAAGGACCTACTTGACCGGTGTAGAGCTTTGCTCTCAATTCTCGATTCGCGTCGACGATGATGCCTCCCACCTCATCGCTCAGAACCTTGGTGGCGACATCGTTTACCGAGGCCGTCTCCGACTTGACGCCGGGAGGTTCGAGCTCTTTCTCCTGCCCTGCGATAACCTCCTTGATCTCCCCCCACTTCTCGTCTGTCAGAGGTTCCATGACATACGTGATGACCTTTCCCAGTTCTTTCGTTTCTTCGCTGTGTGCACCATCCGACATCCCCATCCTCGCGAAACTCCTCACCATCTTCTTTTCGTCCCATCTCCCTGTCTTAAACACATCTGCCAACGCGTCCTCGCCCGTACGCTCAGTTTCTGGTTTTCTCACTCCCATGTGTCCACTCTCTTCACGCGTACGGCATTCCCACGACTCGAGAAGGTCTACCAATTCGTCGTCGTACCGTGCCAAAGATGTCCAAACTTCCCCTTTCCCCTTGTACTTCCTTTCGCTCGTGCGGTCCAGAATGGCATTGGTTGCCCTAATGAACTGGTACTTGATGGTAGAGGTTTCCTTCATCCGCAATGTGATTGAGTTTATGCGAACTTTGGGACGTGATTCGCCCGCCCAAAAGTCTCGAGGAGCTCGATGTGACAGAAGGAGTGACCAATAGTGCAGCCACCGCCTTTGGCTCGGTATACTGACACCTTGCTTCCCTTTTTCGCCTGGAGATGGCGCCTTCATCCTTTTGGACGTGTGAAGCTCAAGTACGTGCGTGAGGACTTCTGACGCCGTCATGCGTCTTTTTGCCTTGCCCGAGTTCGTGGCACTTGTTTCTGCGGAATGCGCAGATTCGTAGGCTTCCTGGGTCAGTGGTACGGAAGGGTCGTCGGTGGGCATCGCCGATATGAGCGCATCAACTTGTGCTTCGGTCCATTCTTCTGTGTCCTTTCTCTCCGCGGTATGGAGGACGTCGTCGGTTGACATAAGATACGAGCAGGCCATCGTTCCAGACCGACCCTTTCCGGCTGCAAGGTTTCGTGGTCACAAAGAATTCTAGGTCAAAATAGTTGAACGTACCTTTGCAGTGGAGCACAGCGACCCGATCCTTATTACCGTTGAGGTACGAGTGCACCTCCCTCGCAATGAGAGGAAGGATGGCTAGCGGAGGTGCGCTACACACCAGTTCAGGGCACGGAGCGGAAGAGGTCTGGCCATAATACTCACTGGTGATCTGGGAATGGGTATCTACTCACCCGATCCTCAAAAACAGAGGATGGGTACGAGTTTTCTGCCACAGGACAAAAGTTGAACACCCAGTAATTCTTTCCGTGTCGGGTATCCAGGAACTTCTTCGCATCTTCGCGTTTGTTTCTGTAAAGTCCTTCCACGCCGGACGCAGGGTAACCCATCACGATCACACGATCTGTAATGTAGACGAGATCTGGGATGTACATTCAAGTGACGTTGAGGGTTGAGCGGTGGTGCGAATTGGTGCGAGGCTTACCTAGCTCGAGGTCCAGCTTTTCATCCTTGAATCGGGCTTTGTCCCCGGATACGAGCCGTCGTACGAAGTCGGTCATGGTCACAAGGGAACCGGTGATGTCATTTAATTCAACCACCCCTGCTGCCCGCTCCGACGATCACCCAGTGGAATGGATAAGGTGCTCTCCCGACGAGCGCTGGGGAAGGTTGCCTCTGTATTTGACATCACGTCGTAAGCGACTGAATGCAAGTTCCGGAAGAGCCAGTAATGAGGAAGCCTGTCATCCAATTCTAAGTACAAGCTGGCACTGCGCCGTCCCACAAATCTCCGAATAACGATGACCATTCAAAAGGCATATTGACCGCCATCACTCATACAGAAGGGTTGATAAGAACGTCTACGGCATCGCCAGGACAATTATACAACGAATACTTTGCGGGTAACCTCCCCCGGGTTAGAATGTCCCACGTCTCTTCACGAAATTCTACAGAAGTCTCAGGTGAGCGGACCGTAGTAGCTGCAGAAGCAGGGAAGCGCTTGCCTCGAGGTCCTGAGAAGTGGCTACTCCCAATAAGAACTTTCGCTCTGAATCTGTGACTGCGGCGGCAACGGGCCTCGGTTAGTCTTGTCCTATTGCGCCGAGGCACGGCGACGTACTGATAGCAAAAATATTATGCGCGAGGAAGGCCTCTAGGTCACCCAAAGGTGTCAGCGGCGTAACAACGGTGTATGGTGTCGAAGTCGACCGTTGGAATTTCGTCATGTACAACGATGCCTTTGCATTCTGTTGTGTATCCATGAATTCAAGAAGAACGGGCGAAATGGGTCAAAGTACGAACCGGGTCAGCTTTGCCAGCTTCCCATTTTTCCTTGAGAGCGGCGACATCGAGATAGCCTATTGGCTTGCGATTCTTGTTGAGCACACTGATCTGCCGTATGAACCAATGGTCGCCGTATAGCCGAATCGTATACGCACGGGATGTAGTCAAAATCCCGTTCATACGCAAGTTCCACGGCCCGACTAATAGACTCGTCTTGAGGCAGGGCGAAAGCCGGTGGGAGTTGCAGATCCTACGGAACCGTGCATGTGTTTACGAGGTTAACGTCCACTGTGGCGCATGGCGGGGAAGCACGGACCTCGACCACGGCCCCTCGGTATTTGTCGCTGCGTAAAGCTGGGGCTGTCATGGAAGTTGTCGCAGTCGTGGCCATGGGATCGAAGGAGTATAAATGCAAAGCGATGACAAGACGTCGAAGGAGGGAAGATCAGCGACTTGACCTTCTTCGCTACCTTGCTCACTCATCCGCGTCAACAACCATCACCTGCTTTCAAGTCATGGATGATTGATTAATCCCTCTTTATAATATCTACGCTTGACACCCCTCCGTCATCATCGACGCTCACGACACCAACACTTAATATTTCAATGGACGATCAGCCTCAAGAAACCGTAAGCCTACCCCCTTTAATCCACTCTACTGCCATCTATGGACTGCTGAAATACCGTGGCATCGTTTGACAGTCAAAGAGGCGAGGCACGCTCACTCCGATATCTACCTCGCCTGAATCTCTCAACACCCCAAGAACGCCCCCTCGCCGCCGATACCCCACCCACCTTAGCCAACGTCATGATCCAGACCGTGTTCCGCTCCATAGACGGGGGACATCTAACACCTACGAACGGATGGAGGACTTGCTGAGGGAGGCCGGGTACAAGGAGACGAGAGTTTTTACCCCTGAAGCCGAAAGATTCCCTGCGGATGGAGATATACGGAAGGGGAATGCGGAGGGCGGGGGACTGAGCGTCAAGGAGAGCGTCGGCGCGGTGGTAGGCTTTTTGGCAGGTCTGGTCCCCGGGCAGTCGAAACAGAACGTGGGGACAACTCCGTCTGCCGATCTGGATCAGGAGGTCTACTCCGGAAGACTCCACACACCATCTCCCCTCGCGCACAAAGTCGGACAGTCGAATTCCAGCAGTTTGCGGTCCAAGAAGTTCACGATTGCTCCCAACCCACCTCCTACCCCTGGTGATCTCGGTCCATCGTCTGGATCATCCGGAGATCCGCGCCAAGGTCACACGACGCCTGGCGGTACGAATCCGGGCCCGGATCAGCGTAGCCTGCGCTCACAGGTGTCCGTCGCGAGGCTCCAGCCATCACAATCAGCAGCATACAATTACCTACGACACATGGCATCGACACCCTCAATTCAAAGACGTCGCAGTGATGAAGACGCTTCTATCGTGGATCTCACGGAGCCGGTTCACCCTCCCCTGCCCGCCGCGTGGCGTGATAACGTCATGGCGGCGATGAATATGAAGAGTTCCATATCCACTGGTGCATTAATCGAGAGACATCGGACGCTCTCACGGCCGAAATCGACCCGCACTCTCGGTACCAGGGATAGCAGGAAAAACACCCGCGAACAGGTGCATGAACGGCGGGGAAGAACGATCACCAGGGAGCGATCTTCCCTTGCTCCTCCTCAGATCCACACCCCGCGATTGCCTTCTCCAGGCGCAGTCGCGATGATCAACGTGACGTGCAAATCAGCTCCTGGTTCGAGATCAGCTTCAAGCGTCCGAGGCGCGTTCAGAGGTGGCTTGCTCGACATCTCTCAACTTGATAATGCCTTCAGGGACAAGGGAAAGGCCATACGGCGGCCTTCGGGTCGAATGCGATCCCAAGTACCGTCCTTGGTGGTGACCGGGATTGAGGGCGATGATTGGGGCGGGGCGGACAGCGAAGGGGGCAACGCGCCGCTTCATGGGAAGCAAGAGCTCGCCCACGACGAAGATGACGACGACGAGGGAGAACTGGATCTTGCCAAGATGTTGCTTCACCCTAAACGGCACCAATCAATACAAAGTTTACGACAACACCTACAAAAGGACACGAACTTTAGTCAGGCACGAAAGCGAAGCGGCGCGAGCGGGATGGAACACTGGACACCCGACGAGGACACCGAGGACGATTATTTTTCGCCTCACCGAAGGGCTAGTCGAGATAAATCTTCCTGGTCGAGGCGAAGCGCAAGGAGAAGGAACAAGATTCCCGATGATTGGGAGGAGGAATAGATCTGGTCTTTTTTGTTTTTTTCACGGGCATATTTTATCATCTATAGTAATCTCCCTGCATGTAACCCCTCCCCCCCTTCATTGTCAGTGCCACTCGGATTTTTAAACGATTTTAGTGGTGACTTGCAACTTGCCTGCAACCAAGGATCGATCGATGTCCCGTTTATGACAATGGGCGTCCCAGCGAAACCTGTGCCCATAGCGCGCACAGTATGATAGTAACACAGCCCGGAGCCGGTGTGCGGCTTATCTGTTGGGGCCCAGCGGTCGCCATCTCTCACACCGTCTGCAACGTTCCGTCCTCCCCACTCACCACTAGCCATGCCTCCCAGTGACCGGTCACGTTGGGAGATATACAACAAGTGAGACCCAGTAACGTCTCCATCCGAACTTGGTCCTGACCCATCTTAGGGAAATGTCTCGGCTGCGTGATGGGGACGCCTTATGGTTTGTTGTTCCGTCCTCTATCGTGTATCACTGAGCGCATGGTATCCCTAGGAACCCTGCCCCACTTCCATACTTCAGACGTATCCAACTGGGAGATGTAGGTTACGTTCGCGGGGGTTGTTTCCATTTGTTGTTTTCTGCTGGTCGTTCGCTGGACGGGAGGGAGTTGGGCGTCGATGTCCCTCGCACTTTCAGGCAGTTAGATGTTGGGCAAACTTTTACCATCGAACCTCGGGCGCCTGGCTATCTTTCCACAAAAACTGTCCGAGAAACTCGAGATCGCCCTGGGGGGTCGATATATCCGTACGTTCATTCCGTCGCATCCGTTCCCATCGGAATCTCAGACGTGCGCTTTAGCATGCTGGAACCCAATTCCAGCATCTCGTTCCAGCTCACAGGAGATCGAGGTGCCGCCCTTCTGACTAAGCATCCGATCTATCGGGAAGAAATTCAACTCGGGGGGACCTTTGAGGAATATACGAAGGAGCATTACGCCTCTTGGGTAGCGTTCGCCCGTGATCGCGGTCACCCTAGTGATATCAAGCCAGTCCTTGTCACCGGCGTCGATATGACCAGGGATTTTGCGATGGTGGCTTATTCGAAAGATGACGACGACCTGACAGCCGCGTTCACGATCTCAGTCCCTGGGGTTGCTTTCCCATGGGGGACATGGCGCACACCAGGAATCATTCATACGAACTGTGGTCCCCAGCCACGTCGCCCTCCCTTTGACACAAGTCACGTCGAAATCGATCCGGATGAGTATAATCAATGCGTCTTCGTTCGGTACTATACTATGCGTAAGAGGCTAGGGATCCCCAGGGTCGTACGAGCTGCTGCGGGCCCGCACGATCTTGGTCCGGGGAGCCCCGGCTCAGGTGGATGGTCGCTGCTCGAGGCGCAATCCAGCTCAGGCCCAGGCTCATACGTTGCATCAAGTCTGTCCGGCGATAGCGGGGACGACAGGGATTCCGGCATTAGCGTCGACTCCGAACCTGACGCCGTTGTCCACAATGTCATTGTCGTACGTTCTTTACCGTTTCTGCTCGTTGTTGCCCATTATGACCAACACTCCGTAGGATGAGAGGGATGACTTCGATGCAGTTGCTGATTACGTTTTCCAGGCAAGTTGGCGATGAGAGCTCCAGGAACGTCAAGGCATGCCTAACCCTCCAATCATAGAACTCGGATGCCGAAGCTGTACTTATCCACCACCAAGACATCGCATTATTTCGTGAGGTGAGACGTGTGGTTACAGGAAACGTCAGTTGCTCAACCTTCTATGCAGCTGGGGGGCGATATAGATGCGTCTCCCCAATTATTTTGGAGTCAGCCACTCATCACAGTAGACAGAGGCGGAGGTTTGTCATCACCGTCGCTCGGTCACTAGTGGCTCACACTCTCGTTAGTGGCGACGATCAAGCACCGGGTAGAGTCCTCGACGAACACACGATCCAATAGCCCGCCTGGTATTACACCGCCCAGTCCCTTGTCTATTTACGGCGAACTTGAACACGAGGCGACGAATAGGACAGCGTTAACGATGCCCCTTCCTCCCTCACACCAAGAATCCTCCCCACGGAATGTTCCCAGTCACACCCAAGAAATACACACTGATGCTGGTGGTCCCGCCTTCGGTTTTATTCGGAAGGGGGATGTAGAGGGAGGGGGACGGAGCGTCAAGCATGGCGTCGGCGCGGTGGTAGGCTTTTTGGCGGGCCTACTTCCGGGACAGTCGGAACAGAACATGGGGGCAACTCCGTCTGCGGATTTGGATCAGGATGCCTACTCCGGACGACCCCACACCCCACCTCCCAACGCGCACGAAGTTGGACAGTCTTCGAATTCCAGCAGTTTACGATCCAAGAAGTTCACGATTGCTCCCAACCCACCTCCTACCCCTGGTGATCTCGGCCCATCGTCTGGATCATCCGGAGATCCACACCAAGATCACACGACGTGTGGTGGTACGAATCCGGGCCTGGATCAGCGAAGCCTGCGTTCGCAGGTGCGTGAACGGCGTGGAGGAACGGTCACCAGGGAGCGATCCTCCTTTGCTCCTCCTCAGATCCGTACCCGATTGCCTTCTCCAGGCGCAGTCGCGATGGTCAACGTGATGTGCCAATCAGCTCCTGGTTTGGGATCGACTTTAACTGTTCCTGGCGCGTTCAGAGATGGCTTGGTCGATGTCTCTCAACTCGATAATGCCCCCAGAGACAAGGGAAAGGCCACGCAGAAGCCTCTGGGGCGAATGCCACCCAAAGTACCGTCCTTGCTGGTGACCGGGATTGAGGGCGATGATTGGGGCGAGGCGGGTAGCGAAGGGGACAAAACGCCGCTTCATGGGAAGCAAGAGCCCGCACACGACGAAGATGACGAGGAGGAGGGAGAACTGGATTTTACAAGGATGAATTTTAGAAAGATGTTGCTTCGCCATAAACGGTACCAATCGACACGAAGAAGTTTACGACAACACCTAGGAGACGAACTTTAGTCAGGTACGAAAGCGAAGCGACGCGAGCGGGATGGAACACTGGACACCCGACGAGGACGCTGAGGACGACTATTTTTCGCCTCACGGAAGGGCCGCTCAGGATGATCAATCTTCTTGGTCGAGGCGAAGCGCGAGGAGAAGGGACAGGTTTCTCAATGATTGGGAGGAGGAGTAGATCTGGTATTTTTTGTTTCTTTCACGGGCATATCTTATCATCTGTGTACAGTAGTAATCTTGCATGCAACCCCTCCCTCGCTGTCACTTGGATTTCAAAACGATTTTTGGGTTTTGATCTCTAAGGTCATGTGATTAAACGCGGTCACCTGATTCCCGCGTACTTCTGTTTTCTCACACGCCTTGCCCGATTTCAACGACGACGACGACTTTTTGCCCAGCGACATTGCCATTCCTTTTTATAACACCTCTCGACCGATGCCCGCGACGACCAACAAGCAACCCTTCGTCGTTTACAATGCTCCCGCGTCCGCTCCAACTTCACCCGCTACTCTCCGCCGTGGTCACCACAACCCCCCAGTAACCCCCCAGAGGATAACCCGATCTGCTCCCCGGCAGCAGCAGTATCATTTTTCTCCACTGACCCCGGCAACGAATACCTCGACCCCGTACACCCCTCTCAGTTTGCGTTCGCTCTCTTCCAATGGGTCCACTCTTACCACCCCAATCTCCGCGGCGAGCAGAAGATTGAGTCTCACTCAGTCCCCGGAGGTCGGGATCCAAGTGAAAAATCAGCGTCAAAAAAGTTTAGCCGATATCGCCCATAGCTGGAGGAACCGAGCGAACGAGAATGGAATAAAGGTTACGTCCTCGAGGGAGTCCCAGTATGCTGACGATGAAGGTAATTACCTGCCTCCACCGGACGTCATTTCCTGGCTTCTGACTCCCCATCGCTCAGGTGCACTTGTCTACTTGTCCTTCACTTTATCGATTTGCTTATCCACCTTACAGCGACCGATTACAACTCGGACGTCAACTCCCCAGCTTTGGCCCAAAATGATGGTATGCCTATCTTTGGTAATGACACGCCTTCCATATCTGACCACCCCCCCCCATCCCAGCCCTTTTCCCGTCGCCTCTTTTGCCTGTCCAGCGACGCACCCGTGCTCTTTCCTACGCCGAACTTCCCCAACCCACCCTCCGTGTTGGACATAACGCTCCCAATGAACCATGTACCCCGAACCGCAAAACCCTGGCTACTTTGAATACCCCACCGCCCAACGCGAGCATTGTCAGTAAATTAAAGATTAAAGGAAGTACTACCGAGCCGCCCGCTCCTCGTCGCAGATTCCTAGCGCAACCCGTAAGTTTTGAGGCACCGACTGGGCGTTTACTGACGCGATTCTGCAACAGATTACGAGCGAGCTGTGCAATATAGATGAGGATGAGTACACTCCCTATCCCTCAGCCTTCCAAACCGCGAACCAAACCTACGGACAACCGATGTACATTAATGACCCATTCAACGCGACCATTATCCCCCCCTTCAGCGAACCCGCGTTCGGCGTCGAGGATCCCATCCCCCTTCAGGTCATCAAACCCGAAGTTTCGGGTTGTTCTATCTGCGGGCTCCGCGCGAACACTCTTGCTATTTTAGACCCCTGCGCCCATCCCCTCTGCTCCGCTTGTCTTACTAGGTAAGCTCCCCGACCAATTATCGGATATACACTGAATAGTGTCTCGTTTAGTGCGCTAAATATCGTCGGGGAAAAGGACATGCAGTGTGCCGTCTGCAAGGCCAACGTTGGGGACTTCCGCTTGAAGAGTTTCAACACAAAGGAAGCAGCTCCACGTCCCGCGAAGACCGATATAACGGAGAGCCTCTTACCCAGTGCATTCGACATCAACCCGTTCTTCGTCCCACCCACAAACCCGACCATCCCGAGATCCTCCACTCCCGTGGGGTTCGCCGGTCCTACCACCCGGGGTAAAGACCCGGTGGTGCTTAGGATCGACAACGTACCTTGGGTATGTTGACATTGGATTGACGCTTTATCGGTGCTCACAGAGACCGCAGGATATTACTCCCCCCATGATCGCCAACTGGTTGAAACAACCTGTCGCCCGTGCTCACGTCTTACTTGACAGGAAGGGCAAGACCTTGAGCCATGTCTTTGTTGAAATGGTCAATGAGGATGCAGCAAAGGTTGCGCTCAGGACCACTCAGAATTCTGTCCTTGGCCAAGGCAAGCGTGCTCGTGGTGTCACAGTTACCCGCAGCAGCCAGGAGGAACTCATGAAAGCCGTAAGTCTCCCTTATCTCCCGTTATCAACGAGGCCACCAGTTCACGCTACCTCAGTTGTTCCCGTCTTGGCAGGGGAAGTTCGATGGATCCCGCCCCTCCTTGGCCGGTCTCCCCAACGAGACCGTCGTCGCGACCCTGCAAGCTGGATTGATGACTGAAGGGGAGCTCAGCGCGTTGCTTCACCTCATCCGCTCACCAGATGTACGTTGACTCGCATGAGGTTAGGAACATCGACGCTGACAGTCGGACAGTCCCACTTCCTCAAGGTCCCTTCCCTTCCCTTCTACTCGTTGATCAGCACTCTCTCCAAATTCCCATCTGATGTGGATAGCCGTGTGTTCTGGTCGAGTGCATTGAGAGACTTTTTGTATGGTGAGTAACTATTTCCATTCGTCCGACAATATCTGACGTTGTGCGCTCCAGATATCACCTATGGTATGTGTGGTAGTTATCAGAACTCCTTCGTTGTTCTCACGTGCATATACAGCTGCTGTGCAGATACTTGTTTCCCGTGAAACCTCTAACAATACCTTTGGACACCCTAACCTCCTTCCCGACCTCGTTGAGGCAGGCATCAGCTGTCAAGGTATGGAGAATTCCTCTTCTCACACAGAAAGTATCTAATTTTATACCCAGCTTTCACTGAACTCCAAATCGGACGACTCTCCGATCTCGTCGATACCAACCCGGAGCGCACAGTTGCTTCTTCCGTCAACACCTCCAACTGCGACCTGCGAAGCTCTCCCGCGACCTCGTCCTCTAGCAACAGACGCAGCGTCAGTGGCAGCAGTATTCCAGTCAAACGCCACGTCTCCCATGGCGCATCATCTTCCCGCGGTCTCACCCCTGATATCACCAACTTTGATGATATCGCTAGGGAGTTTGGTGTGGGACCCGACCTTGTCGAGGCCCTCGCGCAGAGGCTCTCCGGGATGTATTGAACAGACGCGTCCGTGACCCGTCATTTTTACCCTCTCCCCTGGCTCCCTTCACCCACGAACGCTTGTTGACCTGCCATGTCAGGGTGTTTTCCTCTCGTCTGGATGCTTTGCATTAAACCGGATTGCTTATTTCACCAACCCCAGCCAGTTCACTCGTGATCGTTACGAGGTGTTTTCCCTGTCTCCATATGCATCATGCCCATCCCCTCGCCAATACCTG
>Ga0307511_10004405_pt1 | contig 14372 bp, 7 predicted proteins | sample 13_EM_MG_FD_200266 | JGI IMG/M metagenome (GOLD analysis project Ga0307511, IMG submission 200266) | Populus trichocarpa ectomycorrhiza microbial communities from riparian zone in the Pacific Northwest, United States - 13_EM | ecosystem: Host-associated > Plants > Roots > Unclassified | place... | reverse complement strand
CCAAGAACTAGCGCAAGCGGGTGTTCTTTTCTTCTCCCCCGGTTTTTGGTTAACTCAATACTCGCATTGATACTATCAGGTATATGGCAAGGAAGTGCATCCCCGAGTGGGCCGGAGCCATCTATGGGGCTCAACTTTTGGGAAAGGATTAAACATGTATAGTATTACATATCGAGACAAGATTATTTAGTTTGGTAGAAGTAGGTTTTGAGAGCAAGTATGGATAAAGAACAGAGTTTGATATGCCAGAATTATTGTTGAAACCAAGCAAGTGCATGGAGTCTGAATAAGCTTTTGGCTATAAGAGATTCATGATCTAGTACGATTGCCCCGGTGAGGCAAGGCTGAAATCCATGAATCGCTGAATGAAGCGAGGCATTCAATAGCTCAAATGTTTTGTTATGCTGAGAGCGCTATTCTAAGGAGGGATCCTGGGCTGCCACTTCTCTTTATCGTCATATATATCCCAGGATTTCCTCCTAGTCTAATTAACCCCTATGTCCAGGGTCAATTTTGCGGGTTAAATTTAGCAAAACTGGGTATTTTCAAAGTTGAATTTAAAAACTCACCACTTTCCTAGAAGAAATTTTAATCCTCGTAAGCATTGCGATGTTATCGAGGACCTCCAGTTTACAAGTTATAACCTACGCAGCCTAACGGGAAGACGCAGAACTCGCAAGATGTCAAAATACACCACGGTACCATATAAAGGTAAGTGCTGTACATGGCAACCAACTCACTCATACTCTCAACCACCTGTATAATCCAAATATTGATCCTTTTGCCTGATGCCTGAATATGTGAGGGGAAGTATTTTGAAAAAAATTCCAAAGCTATCTAGAGCTTCGGGTTTAAAGTGCTAGTTCTAGTGTAAAAACCGCCTCGGACGATGACTTATGGCGTAGATATATATATATATATATTCGAGGTGCTATACACTAGAGCTTCAATCGAAGACCCTTTCGATTAAAAACCAATGACACGAGCACAGTGCCCCCCCCTCGCTGAGTACTCGTCAACTCACTGTCTCACCCTCCTATGCAAAAGCTTACCTCCATATCCAAGTCAGCCCTGATCCACTCTACGTGCTTTTGTGCGGGTGTGACCAATGTGAGATTATCATAGCGAATATCAAACATTTCCTGGTTTGATACCCACCAATGATCATCCCCGCGACTCGTTTATTGCCTTCGTCCAAGAACAGCCCCCCCGAGTCTCCAGCCCAAGAAACCTGCTCGGTCCTCTCCCCCACAACAACCCACTCCTGTGCAATGAGCTCCGACGAAGGAGTCTTCAGCAGGGAGGAGCTGACGTTGGTATCCACCAAAACCCCGTTGACCTTTGGTCATAGTGCATTAGAACTGCGAGTTGGTGGTTTGGAGAGGATTTGGCCTCTAGAGAGCATTGTGTGGCCTAGAATTGAATTTTGTGGTGAGGCTGGTGGGAGGCCATGGAAATTGTCCCCGTGCATCTCTACATAAGCACCTCGTTAGCTCCTCTGCCACTACTTCGTATAACTGGATGACCTACCTGGAACCACATCAATCAGAGCGTAGTATTTCCAGTGGCTTCTGGGCTCCACCCCAAGTTCCTGCTCAGCTCCCACAGAAGCTTTCACTACCTGTCCTAGCTCTCTGCCCTCCTTCAAAATGTTTAATCGCTGTACCTCCCCTTCTGCAGCGATCCTAGCCTGTTCAAGCGCCGGATGCTGAAAGCCACAGTTTGTGGATGCCTCTCGTATTTGATTCGCGAGTTCCTGTGCTTCTACCAGCAGTTCCGTGATGTCCTTCTCCGACGGTTGTACCAGAGGCACATAACAGCGCTGATGCTCCGCCCCATACAGACTTTTTCCTCGTATTGCCGGAACCCCGTGGCAAAACCTCCACGCACAGAGTTGATATACGGAGTAATTGCGCCGCAGTGGAGTTCGGTACGGAAGCTACATGAGCTCTCGCAGAGTTCATTGATTGCAGCCTCAATCAGCTCTGGGTATGGACAGATAATAATAATTGTCGGGGTGAAGTCTGTCGCGGTAATTGGTGCCTCGGGGGCACGTGAGGAGTGCACTCACAGCTGTCGTTCATACCCCAGGGCTGCGGAATCGTGCTGATGCACCCCGGAGGAGATCGAGGATTGAGGTCTGATACATTGGTATGCTTGGATTTCTGCACTGTGTGATGGCCACTAGTTGCAATTGTGTTAATGAGGGTCCAGTTGGTGAGCAATTCTGTATCTGAATAGTAGCGGATGAAAGATATAGCCTGTCCCGATGCAAGCCCTTAATGCTGAGTCCAGGACTAATGCTTGAGTCGGATCTGGATGCGATTTCGGTTGCCCATTGACGCCAACGGACTGGCAGCGTCCGGCGTATACTCAGAGGATGGGAGGCCGGGCTAGCTCGAGATACGGCCCCTCCCTGGGAGGTTTGGCATCAGTGGCAGACGCCGAGAGAAAAGCAATAGCGTTGGGCCTCGAACAAGAAACGGCGGACATGCACTACCTCCTCACGGATTCGCAGGCGGCTCTCCACACGGACTTGAACCTAAGTAAAGGGGTTCCTCCAAAGAGCGGGGTGGAGAAGGAGTTGAAGATGGCACTTTGGAAGAGAAGAGACCAGGACATGGCGGTGGCCTGGATCCGCAGCCACATCGGTATACCGGGTAACGACAATGCGGACCGGAAGGTGGCCTTCGAGGAGATCCTAGGACTCACCGAGGGTAGCCACATACGAGGGGCTAAGAGCGGTCTCCAGTGCAACTCGGAGAGAGGAGAGGGTGGCTGAAGGCTTCGGTTTGCGGAGAAGCGACAGGCACAGGAGGGCCATATCCGCATACACTTGGCTGACCGACCGGGGCCCACAGAAGGCTTGGCTACACAGGATAGGGAAGGCGGAGGAAGCGGCCTGCCCGTGGGGGCGCCCCCGGGAGGACGGCCACCACATCACCTCCATCTACCCCAGATTTGGCAAAGAAAGGAGGGAGCTGATAGGGCTCGCCACGACATGGGAATAGCTAGACGCACCGATGTGGGACAAGGTAGGCAACGATGAGCCTTACGACAAAGTGGGGTCCTTCTTCGGTTTTCTATTTACCCAGATGGCGTAGAGGGCCCACCAGTGCTGGGGCGGAAAAAGGGAAGGGCCACGAAGGGCGTGGAGGCGGAGGGTTCATATCCTCAGGCGAGGGCTGGACAAGAAGTATATGCCTGCATGACTCTCTATATGCCAAGAATATGCCTTTACGGATATGCTCCGGCGTATGCCAAGTATATTTCTGCATATGCGCGCCAAGCCCGTTTTACCAAATCTGAGGGAGGAAAAGGCTTTTGTTCCGCACCTCCGTATGACTGAATTTAAGCACAAGAGGGAGGAGGAGATTAAATACAAGCTCAGAGTGCCAGCGACTTGGTGACCAGTGGCTTGCTTTGCTTTTATATGATAATTGTCTGCCGGTTCTAGTATTCAACCTGTTCACGTGGGATTGGTCATGTAGGTAAGGTAAAGACACAAAGGTCACACGTGGTTGCGCTTAGGACTAATTAACAGCTCGCACTGTATATATTTCGAGTCTTGAATCTATCTTTTGGGTTTCCTTTGGGCCGCTTTTGTTAACACATACATATAGTACATATACTGGGTGGGTATAGATATGTAGACAGACAGGTAGCAAGCCAGACTGCAGCAGGTATCTAATAGTGCTCCTGAACTATTATCGGATTTCCTAAAGGGGAGGTCGCTACAAAATCCCCAAACATAACCCCCCGCAGTGGTGACATCAGGATATTGAGGATCGAATTATCACTACATAGGCTACTCTTTTTGAATAACAATCTGCTAAAGAACCCACCCCTACCCCCACAACCAATTTGATTACACATCAGACAGGATTAATTGTTATGGAGGCATTACACTTTATAAGCGAACCAGAATTTATTATCTACCCTCGCGATGACTACTTATTAGCTACAGGCAAGAGACGCAGATGAGCAACCCCAGCACACTTTGCATAAGCTCAAGCGTCCCTCCAGAGCACTGTGAGAAATACCTGTAATTAGCAAACAAAAATTATACCACTGACTCCCTTGGTTCTTAAGCTCCCATCACTTGGCTATTTCATTTTCGCTGAGGGTGTAGTTCTGTATTGAGGTTTGATATAAAATATATATATATCTAACATAAGTATTACACATCACCGGCTGACATTCTTACGTTGAGAGTCTACTGTACTACCACTTTAGCACTTTATGCCCTCGACACTGATCTCTCAGCCAACATTACTGAGTCCTCCCCCTTTGCCGCTGATGTACCATGGGATGCTTGAGCGAAGCTAGACGACTTCCATTAAGGACGCTGCTATGAATTCAAGCAAGAGTCGATACATGACCCGAATGTCACCACCTTGGGGGCTTTTGTCGGCCAGGCCAGTTGTAAGGTTCCGAGGCTCTGAGGGACGGACTAGTGGGATATTCTCTATCAAGAAGCTCATTTTATTATTCCTATCTCTATATTATTGAATATATGCAACTACAGTGCCTGGGAGAAAGTTATAACGCACTCATATTATTTTTCTTTTTTTGTCTCAGGCCAAGCTTCTAGTGTGAATAATGTACAAGGCATAAGATTGCATAAACCCACTAAAATAAAGCTTTTGAGGGCTACTAAATTGCGGAGGAGGACTTCACATTACGGGGACTATATAGGAACCTTTTGAGGGCTATTAAACAGGTATAGTTGCTATGCAGAGGTATACGAAGGGCCCTTATTGCATATCTGAGCCTGGGTATGCATGTCTCATGCAAGTCTGAGGTGCGTTATAACTTTCTCCTAATGCGTGGGTCGGGCAAAGCAAGTAGGGTAAATGAAGCAGGTGGATGATGCAAGGGGATATTCCTACACCCTCCCCTACTTGACCAATCATCTCTTGATTAAGTACATCCATTTCTCCTCCCATGCTGTGATTGAACTCGCAAGAGTAAGCTTTTGTCAAGATATTCCCTTCCCTGGGTCTTGGCGGAGTTAGTGGTAACAGCGCTCGATGTGTAGGAGGTGTCAAGTTCACGTCAAGTGTAAGAATTCCGAGGTTATGGAGCGGAGGATTCTTGAAAAGAGAGGAGAGATTCAATTGAGTAAGGGCTATCTGGTGTTCTGTATAGACTTGTATGCTAATGTGTTAGTGACCTATATCTAAGATGGTGAGAGAGAGAATGAACAAGAGAAATCCGCTGCTTATATGCCTTCCATTCATCCGCCTTTTACCCACTTTGGGAATACAGCAGGGAATTGCCCATTACCGGAATCAATCGGCCTAGCCCTTGCGTTTCACATAGACGAGCCATAGTTTACCACGGCTCAAAAGGTGTCATCTATCTGGTTTTGATGCTGCCTTCATTCGAGGCTGGGATGAGCTCAAGACTAGGTTCTGGAATTTGGGTAATGTGACATACAAGTATAGCACTACTTAGTTGGTGGCAGTGCGAGTGCTTGTATGGAGATTTTTTATTAGATGTGCCAATTCCAGAAATCCGTCAGCCTACAAACTAGAGGAAGTTGGTCGCGCTGTTCATAGGAAACAGAGCTTTTGTATTTTGAGATATGGGTTCATTTGCAAGCCCGCGCGGTAACATGAATTGATATGAGAAAATAAGTTAAATAGTAGCAATAATGGAGTTGGTATTAGCCTAAATACGAGTAATGGTTGAAAAAAGTAAATGGAGTCGACATAGTCAACCTGTGGTATGACAAATTATATTTGCGCACGCATGATACCCCATCTTACATGGCATGTCGGTACAGATGTCCTGATATTAGATTTTATCTCCCATGCATTATATGCAGCGGATGGAGTTGGATGTTGTTGCTGATGGATATCATTTATCTGAACTTTAAATCGATTGGGGTGCTGCTCAAGGCACTATAGACATCATAAACTCACTGCTGGCCGCTGTTGAAGATGATTTGGAGTATCTCTGGATCGACCACTTCATGGATTCCTTAAAAATCGCCCCATGTATTGGGTAGCATACCATGAAGTTTATTTCATCCAATCTTTTCTTGTTTTCTTATCCCTATGCAAGTTCGACCTATCTTCAATACGGTAGCCAATATTTTTGAAGCAATATAAACCTATTGCAACTATACCTACTTATCAATCACACTAGGGTAAGTACTGCGCGCATGACTGCATTCTGTTCGGTCTGTTAGCCATTGATTGCTAGCTCGTTTCAAAATCTACGTGTAGTCGCTAAACCGAATATCCTTCACATTGGGGGCCTGATTGGTTGATAGACTTCCTGTCAATGCAGACTGGTTAACCAATCAACCCCATGAGTCATATTTACAGTACATGAACTGTTTACTACTATAAATATTGATGAGAATGCCAGTGTCCACATCGCAGTTTACCAAAGCCGAGCATCAATATTCTCCATGGCGACTACAACACACCATACGGAGGAGGCCCCATCGGCCTTCAGTGCAGTCTGGCATTTGGTCAAAGATCTTGCCCAGATCAATGCCGGAGTGTGCTATGAGCAATATCCAATTTATTGTGTCAATACAGGAGAGAGCACGCTTCATCCCGGCGACGCAAACCCTACACATACCGAAACCTGGAAGCGACAAACACCGCGGCACAAAATCCTAGAGGCCCTTTGGCGCTGTTGCTACTATGTATGTGAGAAGTATTTAAACTCCTCATCGGATAGCTTGGACTTTGGAAATGATCCAACCATAGTGAATCTTGTTTCAAACCTGTGTTCTCAACTACGACTTCAGCCTGTTGCTCAACCGTTGTCCCCAAATTTACGCGCGAGTCTAAACCCTATGTTTCGTTCTGCGGGTCTCCTCACGAACTCAAGTACACCTCCGGTTCCACCGCCCCGTGGCCTTATAGGTTCCAACAAGCGCAAAGGCATACTCCCAAGACTACTCACAGAAGTGAATGATTTATGGGAATTACGAGAGAATTTACGATCCCAATGCCACAATCAAGAAGCCGAGCTTCTCCCTTTTAGTGCTTGCGAAGGGGATGACATCTGGTACTTCACAGACAGCACCTGTGACAGGGGCACCCCCGGTGTAGTTCTGGAAGTATACCGTTGCTACGAGAGGACATATATCGATGACTTGGAAAATGTCCTCGCCTCACTCAAAGCGTTGCTTTTCCACATCATTGATGAGTCCCGGTGCTGTAGGGTGGCCAAATCTACAATGTCCCAAAGCGACCCCAAAGGGGGGATTATAAATGAGTTTCTGCTTTGTTGGAGCATTTGCGAGTCTTTAAAGGTCCTCACATACAGGTCCTGTGAGACACAGGAGGGGTGGATGACATACTGTCTCCAAAAGGACCTGCAAACTGGTGCTTTTGAGCGGGAAACAAGTTATTCAGCGACAGGACTGATCGCATGGGAGCTAAATCCCTGGGGTACTCGACACACAGTCCCCAGGCAGAACAAGGGAAAAGCTCCACAGCCTACCCATGGCGGAGGTAAGCAGATAACCCAGTGATCAGTCGCAAACTCCGACGGACTTAACATTGTGTGGATAATACGTTTCTAGATGGCCAAGCAGTGGCAACAGCACCTCAGAGAACCGACTGGGCATCGCTTTTGAGATCTGCAATATCATTGTCGGTGGAACCAGAAATGCCCCCCACGACAAAATCTAGCTCTAGCTCGGAATATGACGGATGTGACTGCCCAGTCTTGGACCCACTGGACCTCGAAGATCTTCACTCCATCCGCATTCGGATTCTTCTCCGTGCAGCAGCTGTAAAGGATGGATGGCACCCGCAGTATGGCGTTGGTCTTGCGGAGTTTGTGCGGGGGAGAATGTCGTCTACCTCATTCGGCAGGACAGGAAAACAGAAACAATTGTTCACAAACTATAGAAATGCGATTTTGAATCCGACATACAATCTGAAGACTCGTGGCGACAAAGCCGCGCATGAAGCAACTGCGGTGCAAATTAAACGGGCAGTTGAGTGGAAGACTGCAGCAGGGAAGCACAAATTTCTGAGAGACCTATTTCAGGTTATCGTGGGAATGGATGTAGAGGATGTAGGTGATGAGACTGACGAGGTGATAGTGGGATAAGCATGCAGCAATAGGGTGTATTGTTTTATTTATTTTTCTTCCATAGTGTTCAATCTTTTCTATGAAGATTGGACCTAGGACAGATCTACGGAGCTACCTTTTGGTCAGATTACAGTATATATACTTATAAGTAGGCATTCAGTAGGTATCTAGCCTGGGAATCTAATGGTGGTATGAGGTTAATTTAATAGAAAGCACGGAACAGACATAGCACCATAATTAAATGGGTAGTCGCTTCCAGGTTAGGTAGCCTTATCGGTAACAAGTCTCGCTACATCGCCAGATTACCAACATCTCGCTGGAGGATATTGAGGACCTACATACGATCCTCTTTCTGAAAAAGAATCTGCTGATAAACTTCAGCTTGGAGACACAGGTGCGCAATTATAGCACACATTGCATCAGACCAGGGTCGAATCCAAGGCCTTTAGATCGTAGCGGTAATAATCACACAAAAAGCACCGAGTTTTCTTTCCATTATTTTTTGTTATTTCATTTCCGTCGAGAGTACAGTTATTTATGCTGGATTTTGTCTCCATCTGTCAGGCTGTTCATTATTTGTATGGTATTTTGATAGATTCAGATTCAGATAGAAGAATATACTTGATGATACACCTTGCCAGGGAATAATTCATTCTTTCTGGTTCACCTATGAGGATCGAACCCTTGTCAGCCATATTTCCGCATCGGCATCAGCAAACTATGCATGACCCTATCGTCGGCTTTGACAATTTTCCTATCCCGGCAGGAGTATAGGGGCAAGTTGGCACAAGGTCAAATGCACTGTATCTGGGTGGTGAGGGTTGCATTATGACGCACGCTTGCCCATGCATGTACAATTCCAAAAGAAGTGTCAGGGTCAATAAAATATAGTATCAAGCGAAGGAGAAATTTGCCGATCTAATTTTCCAGGCTCGAAGGCACTGGTATTTAAGTCTACTGAAAGTCCTAGCAGAAATGTAATATTGTTTAGAGCAGAAAGTGAGTGCAAGGAATCCCACTCATATAAATTTTAGCCGCATCGGAATGTGGATACATGAAGTCAGCTTAACTGTTTGGCTAGTGCCTCAAGCCCCAGAGGACTTTAGTAGTTATTATTCATATAGTTGCACGAGACCTCACCTTCCCCGCAACGCTCGCACGTATTGGAGTCTCAATGCAATACAATACCCAATGGGGCTAGGGCAATCATTCCAAGCCAACAAAGACTGTCGTAAAGTCTCCCTGGTTGCTAGATCGAGATTGCCAGGCCCAGAATGTAATTGCTGTATGTAAGGATATACCTTTGATGATTCTCAACATTATTTGCGTAAAGTGCAGTGCTTGATGCTTTTATACGGTAGAAGCTGAAGAAGTCGGGAGGTCGGAGCTGATCAAGGGGTCGGGATTGAGCGGGGTTTCGGAGGCGAAGGGGTTTTTGGTGGTCGGCCATCTACAGCGGACTCCGGATCCGGAGGTGCATCAACCTACGATGTGGCTATCTAAAGTAGCCAGACCATCCGGCGAAAGGTTCTGTGCAGATTGAGTTCTACAATCCTTCTGGTGGTTATTAATATAGTTCAGCTTACGCGGAGTTGTACCGGGAATTGACATTTAAAAAAATACATCCAGCCCCACTCCATCTTTACTAGACTGTTGAATTTTATCTCATTTTTGTCAGTATGTTTCCGGCGCACGCCCTAGGGTCTGCCGTAGTGGGGAGGGGTCAACGTTCAGGTCACGTACGAGCCATATTATATCAGAGCATAACAGGTGATATTTACCTGGTTTTGATTGTGGCTTCATTCGAGGCCAGGATGAGCTCAGGATAAGTCCCAGAATTCAGGCAATGTAACATGTAGCATACTAGTATAGCACTACTTACCTGATTGGCGGTGCGAGTGCTTGTATGGAAAATGTCTACATATGGCCGGTCCCGCCCGCTGTTTACCGGAAACGGAAATAAATGTCTTATATTGAGAATTCAAGGGCATACAGGATCAATTGCAGGTGTGGTAGTAAATGAAATGATGCGGGAAATAAGTTAAATAGTAGCAACAGTGGAGTGGGCTATAGCCTAAATACGAGTAATGATGGAAAAAGAAAAAAAGGAGTCGGCATGGCATGTGGTATGACAAAGGAGATTAATGCTAGCGAGGGTTCGTTACAGGCTGAAGATTGATAGGAAAAATAAGTGGCGCAAAGATAAATGCTCACACAAACAAGCAATTAGTCGTAGTCAGAAGAGAGCTACTTTTATCTATCCCCCAAACTAAAAGCTCGGCAGAGGAATCTGTTCTGAGAACCCCAAGCTTTTTAAGGACCTTGACTTGAACCACGTGGTCCTCCCGATCACCGTCTTGTACATTCCCATGTAACTTATCCCCCTGAAGCTCTTCGCATACTATCCAGTTGAAAGAATGCTCCATCCTTATGGCTATAAGGGTATATGGTCGACCTGTTGTTTCAATCTGCTCTTGAGACACGTAGGGGCAGTAGAAGGGGAAATATTTGTTCCCACTCTGGACTTTATACTCACCCAGGTCGTTTAGGACATCGAGGAGAACATTAGATAGTGCCAACACATTGGAAATATAAAAGCCCCTTTCCTGTTGGATAATCGGCTCCACGGGTAAGCCGTGGGAATATTGCAGCTGCTGGTCATCGGAGGTCAACTGCGCCAAGGAGTGTTCGTAATCAGGATCACGTTCCGGCCACGCCATCATTTGTTCCCAGGTTGGGAACCATTGCTCTTCTGTACCCCGATATGGAAAGTCAAAGAGGATCTCAAGCTGTTGCCCGGACTGAAGAACATGGAAACATTGTCTCCAGGCAGATTCGGCATCTGTTCCCGCATTATAAGTTGGTAATTTAGCTGTGCGCAGGAGGTACAGCAGTCCAGCAACTTTGTCCGTAGGCTGCGTTGCATGACGCCTGGCCATTTCCCTTGTAAGCTGATACATGCTGCAACCGCCAGGGCTGTGTAGCTCGGCTGCGAGCCTCAGAATAGGGCGCAGAGCCCGCCGTAGGGTAGTGCGCTTCCCTGTTGCCTTACCAACGATGTTTAGGATGACACCTTCATGTGCCGTTTTTGACATTCCTCCATTAAACGTCATATTCTCTGCACTGATCTCCTGCAGAGTCCAGGCTCGCCGTAGCCAGTGTCGGGGGTCATCCCAGCCGTCCTTACTGAAACCCCTTCCAAGCCCATTAAAATAACGCACGAGTCTCTCCGCTGCACGATATATATTACCAATTGTAGGAACATCTATTTTCCATTCATCCCGCCGGATATTTTCGAGGGCAGGGATGCTTGATTGCTGTCGGAGACAGAGCACATCAATCCACACGTACTCTGCTCCGAAGCTGAGCAATTCTGTGCGCACGCTCTCCAACTCGGCTCCGCTGGGAAGCGGGACAGGCCACTGGTACTGGTTGATGGATGTTACAGCTACCTCCATGCAAGCTGTCCAGCTATGCGTCACAGCCCAGAACGTAGGGTATCGATGCGACTGGGCTTCTGCTGCATGCAGCATTCGGTACGCAACCACGCGGTTACTCTTGAGGTCCCAGATGCGGCGTGGCATGACTGAGTATGGTGATGCAATTAGTTCTTGTCTGTTGTCTGTGTAGATTGCCTGACCACGATGTTGATCAAGCTCCTTTGCCCGGTTTAGCCACTGCCTTCTCTCTCTTGAGACCTCATCATCTGCCGTGTCCGGTGCCAATTCATTGAAATGCTTCCATCCAATACGAGCTGCGGCGTATGCTATACCAAAGTCGAAATTCTGCGAGACAAAGTATCGAATATCATTTTCGATCCAGCTTCGTAGGCTTACAGCTACTTCATGGCGGATGCCAACGAGTGCTACCAGGGACTGTATGAGTATTTTGTTGTTCAGATCCTTGCATAGGATATCAGATTGCTCTAGGGTAATGTTGCCGCCCATAGAGACTTCGAGATGAGGGTGTGGGTCAGTGGAGGCATGTGACGAGGCACCATGAGCTACAGCCTGTATACGTAGGTAGCGTTGATGCGTAGCTTCGGTAGACTCCACATGAGTCGGAGTGTGTGGCAGGGGAAATGGAGGTCGATGTGCCAAATCCGCAGCGTCCTCCATGGCCGTTAACTCTTTTTTCAAAGCGCCCTCTACAAGAGCAAGCATGCCCGGAGTGGCCCGCACGGACTGAGCTGCGTGCAAGGCAGTTGGATATTCACCACTCACCGTTTCATAGCAGCCACCGACAAAGATGACATCAGCCCTCCGATCCAAAAGGAGTGATACCATATTCTCATATCCCATGGATGCAGCCATGCCCAACGGACTTCCGTACCTACCACCCACTGCGTTGATATCGGCTCCTCGATCGAGTAGGAACAAAACAATGTCCTCCTTCATGCCCCACATAGCTGCGCCCAATACAGTTCCGCACTTGCCGCCCACGATGTTGAGATCTGCTCCTCGATTCAGAAATAAGGACATAATATCCTTAAATCCCTGGTATGCAGCCACACCTAACGCAGTCCCGTACTTGCCGCCCACAGCGTTGACATCTGTACCGCGATCTAGGAGAAGGGATATAATGTTCTTAAATCCCTGGTATGCAGCCACACCCAATGCAGTCCCGTACTCGCCACCCACGGTGTTGACATCTGCTCCTCGATCCAGGAGAAGGGATATCATGTTCTTAAATCCCCGATATGTAGCCACGCCTAATGCAGTCCCGTACTTGCCACCGACGGCGTTGATATCGGCTCCCCGATCCAGCAGCAGTGATACAATACTCCCATATCCCAAGTATGCAGCCACGCCCAACGGAGTCCCGTACGTGCTAGTCACAGTGTCGATATTGCCCCCAGTTCCCTCCAATAGCACTGAAACAACCTCTTTCACTCCACTGTACATATCCTCGCCCCATACTCCCCAAAGAGTCCCACACTCCCAACTCATGTGCACGCTGCCAACATCTGCCCCTCGATCCAGCAGCAGCCGAACCACCTTGACGTTCCTAAGGTATACAGCTACGCCCAATGCAGTCCCGTACTCGCCAGCAACACTGTTGGTATCTGCTCCTCGATCTAGCAGTAGCCGAACTACCGCCTCATGCCTGCCCCACACAGCTGCGCCCAGTGCAGTCCCGTACTTGCCGCCCACGGTGTTGACATCTGCTCCTCGATCCAGTAGCAGCGATATAATGTACTTGAATCCCTGGTATGCCGCCACACCCAACACACTCCCGTACCTACCACCAACGGTGTTGATATCTGATCCTCGCTGCAACAGGAGGGATATGATATCCCCCTGACCTCGATATACAGCCCCACCCAATGCAGTACCGTACTCGCGAGCAACACTGTTGACATCTGCCCCTCGATCCAGCAAGAGTGATACGATGTCCTTCTCTCCCTGGTATGCAGCCACACCTAAAGCACTCCCATACTCGCCACCCACAGTGTTGACATGTGCCCCTCGATCCAACAAGAGTGATACGATATCCTTTTCCCCCCGGTATGCAGCCACACCTAAAGCACTCCCATACTCGCCACCCACGGTGTTGATATCTGCCCCTCGATCCAACAAGAGTGATACGATATCCTTTTCTCCCCGGTATGCAGCCACACCTAAAGCACTCCCATACTCGCCACCCACAGTGTTGACCTCTACCCCTCGATCCAGCAGCAGCCGAACCACCTTGTCGTACCTAAGGTACACAGCTGCGACCAATGCGGTACCGTACTCGCCACCTACGGTGTTGCCCTCTGCTCCAAGATCCAGAAGCAGACGAACCATGTTGTCGCTCCTAAGGCACATAGTTGCGCCCAATGCAGTCCCATCCTCGTCAACAACACTGTTGGTATCTGCTCCTCGATCCGGCAGTAACCGAACTACCGCCTCATGCCTGCCCCACACAGCTGCGCCCAGTGCAGTCCCATACTCACCACCCACAGTGTTGACATCTGCCCCTCGATCCAACAAGAGTGATACGATGTCCTTCTCTCCCTGGTATGCAGCCACACCTAAAGCAGTCCCGTACTCGCCACCCACAGTGTTGACATCTGCTCCTCGATCCAACAAGAGTGATACAACGTCCTTCCCTCCCCGGTATGTAGCCACACCCAATGCAGTCCCGTACTCGCCACCCACGATGTTGACATCTGCTCCTCGATCCAGAAGAAATGATATCATGATCTTATATCCCTGATATGTAGCCACGCCTAAAGCACTCCCATACTCGCCACCCACAGTGTTGACATCTGCCCCTCGATCCAACAAGAGTGATACGGTGTTCTTTTCTCCCCG
>Ga0307511_10004404_pt1 | contig 14374 bp, 18 predicted proteins | sample 13_EM_MG_FD_200266 | JGI IMG/M metagenome (GOLD analysis project Ga0307511, IMG submission 200266) | Populus trichocarpa ectomycorrhiza microbial communities from riparian zone in the Pacific Northwest, United States - 13_EM | ecosystem: Host-associated > Plants > Roots > Unclassified | place... | reverse complement strand
CACATCAACTGAGAAGGTGCTGTTGGAGTTCATGGCATTCCAGGGGCTTCCTCCGTCGAACGTGTCCGACATGTTCAGAATTCGGGCGGTGGAAAGTCCCGTGCAGTTGGTGATGGGAAGGAGCGTCGCGCTGAGGTCGCGCCGGTCACGTTGCTGTGGGTCTTGTTTGCAGCGCCAGCGTCTTTGTAGTCTCAGTACAACCTTCGGCTGAGTGAGGGCCCAGGGAGAGCGGGGACTCGTGCCACAACGGAACGGGCGTCATTTATCATTATGTTATGTTACGTTCCGTGATGAGGTATACTCCACTGTTTCGGACCCGCTACATAACGGTGATATCCGAGACCGAGTTTAAACCCCGACGGTCGATTGCGCGGCTAGTGTTGATCTTACGGACAATCACATGGTCTATTTCCTAGCGATACGACATCGTACGATGCTAGCTGTCGACGATGTTCAACGCATTTGGAATCAGTTAGGACCGCCGTGGAATTGGCAACTTCACGGGGATTGAACGTGAACGTTGAAACATCCGACCGCAGCTGCCCTCAGGCTCCTACCCAGCCGTCGGTGAACAGGGCAGGCGAAATCCGATGGGCGTCGGTGGTCTCAGTACTGATGTGCCCCGAGGACAACGGTTGCGCTTCCCTTAATCGAAAGCGGGGGCTACAACTTCGCAATCCGAGCACACCACGAGGAACGTTGCGCGCACCTCCCACAGTCTGCGCATGGCCTCCGGGGTCGCCAGCCCTTCGCCCAAATCCATTTTGGCACGTTGCGGTGTTTGGTCTCGATTGGCCGGGTCTACGATCAATCCCAGAAGTGAATACATTCCGGGAAGACATCCCAATGGCGGCATGAGATGCATTGAACTACTGACGGCGAAATTTGTATTCGAGCCCGTAGAAACCCTCACTATCTGAGGCTCTTCAACTTCTGAGCAGCAGCACTACGCAGTCCCATCTGAAGCGGAGCAACGCTAACCACACGATCTTTGTACGGGCTTGACATATCCTCTGGCGAAGCGCTACCTTCTGGGGGACTGCTCGTTCGGACAGGGGTCCGCGATCCTTCAGCATTCGCATACCAAGAGGAGATGACCTCCGCGCCGATATCGGGATCGGTCACCGGTATGCCTTCGAGCTGAATCAATGTGTTATTTTGGGAGGGATGGCACTTATAGCTCGAACCGCACCTCGGCTTCCGTCACATCAAAGAGACCGGATGGTTGTGAATCTGCTCCTTCAAGACAGAGTTTCAAGGAATGGCGAAACGGGGCGCTGAGGTGAAACTCTTGGTTCCTTGGATTGTCGGTTACCGCCTCTCTCCAGTAAACTACTTTGATAGAATCCCAAGGAACCCATTGCGAGAGGTAGGAGTCTTGCTCCACCGAGGAAACAGTGTTGATCAGGTCGTCGTGCTTCCGTTTCTCCCCCGTGGAGGCTGGGAGGGTTGGCAGGGGGTGGAGTGAAGGGGGTCGGGTAAATTTGATCAAGGCGAAGTAAATGCCACAAATAAAGTTGAGGTTGACGTGGGGCTGGTTATATACATGCCAGGCGCAAAAGGCTTGGAGCAACAACTGGGGGATGTTCTTGTCGAAGGCCGCCAAGAAAGCGACGCCCGTTTCTCTGGAAACGATGAAAGGCAGGGGTCGGGCTGCGAAGTGGAAGTTGGCGGCGCTGGTAGATCGAGTCTTTGACGTGAGCTCACATTTATTTTCATCGTGCAACCGCTTAATTTCCGTGAGGAACGCCACAGACTCCTCCGTCACCGTACTTCCATTGGTCGTGTGCGCGACCTTGGCGCATATAAAAGCAAAATCTGGAATCGTGTACACCGCACGGCCTGAGGGTACTGCGGTTCCGTGTTTTTGAACGAGACGACATTGTGGATATGAGAAATAGAGGGTATCCGTGGGAATCGGTCCTGGAGAGGAGGTTTTGTTTGGTGTGACGAGGTGGGACAAGGTTGAAAAGATCTCTCCGTAGAACGCGTACAACGGGTCCTCGTGTGCAGAGGCGCTGGCACAAAACTGGAGGAGGGTCGCCCACCTACGGCGTAACCCGCAGATGGGAGAATGGTGAAGCTACCGGCGAGGGTCTCAGCAGTGTCACGGTGGTAAATAGTTGGACGCGGAGAGTTGGGCACCAACCGAAGGATCCTCGTAGGCGGTAAGAGGCTGCATGGGTAAGAACGGGAGCACCAGAGCGAGGCTTGCATCCTAAATTAAATTGTATATATATACCACCAGAACGTTTTGAGTCTTTCTCTTGCCTGGAGACACGTGATATCTCGGCACGTTGACCAAACGGGTGTATCCCATCCTCGACCGCCGCCCCTACCTCTGTCCGCCATGCAAGCTGAACCGATACAACCCTTGCCCGTGAACGAGAAACGCGGGTCGTGGTGGGCAACGGAAGCTGACAGGGTTGCTTGGATAGAGTTTGTAGAAGCCAACAAGGTGCGAAACAAGCCCTCCGTGAAGGGTCCTTGGCCTGCTGATGAGCCCTCCCAGACGTTGAATTTCGATTACATGACCGAGAACGAGCCCTTCGACAATCTCCCGTGGCAATTTTTCCCCAAGCCGAAGATAGGCCACCACCCACCTCTCCTCATCTATGGCTTCTCGCTCGGCGACGGCGTGTCTGGGATCGAACACCTGGGATACGCAACCGGTGTGCTAAAACCCGAAGAAGCGTTGACCACTCGCAATTTCGACGCTATCTTAATGCAGGCTATGAGACACCTCGAGGAGGAGTGCGGCTTGTCGCGGAAAGAACTCCACTCCGTCAACCACTGTTATTCCAAGACAGACACGAGCTACGTTCTCAAGCTGAAGACGAACTACAAGCCCGAACACATACCCTCCAAGAGGTTGGAACACGTCATCCGCGTTCTGGGGAAATACTTTCCAGGGAAGAGACCACAATGGTTCCTCGATCCTGATATTTTGGACACGCAGTGCCAAAGCTTCGAGATATCGGGTTCGTTGCTCCGCTCGCTGTGTGGTATCGGCTGAACCTTTTTCGGTTTAGAGGAAGCTTTGCTGTCAGCTTGAACCATCGTGACCGTTCCCAACCCCTCACCCAACCCTCCCTTCCGTGTACGATTTCTGATGGTGGCGGTATCGAATTGTACGGTGATTCCCATGTCTCCGGTGAATAGATATGCTACTGTGTGAAGTGCGAGCTGTAGGATTTGTTGTCGCCTAATTTATTTTGGGATGTGGGGGACTGGAAGCTGGGGGATCAACAATCCGCTTCAGTTCGAAAAGTACCACTTGGGGTAGCGTGCTCGCAACTCAGTTTCTGGGCACGATATATATAGATGCCTTGGAGGCAACAAGTACAAAAGTACACTAACAGTGCTGGAATAACTGATTTTACAATGCGGAAGGAGATAAGTGGGAGATCGGCTGTTCCCCCTTGTGCAAGCGTCAACAATGACACTCGGAGCAGCATGCCGGCATTTGGTTTTAAGAGTATTGTATGTGGGAATGAGTGACTGTCCGTAAGGCCGGAGATATCTCTATCCATCGTACAAGGGTGCCACTAGCCGAGGTATATCCGCCGCCGTCCACATAGCGTAGGTCGGCGAAATTGATAGTTGAAGCATAGAGATGGCGCTAGGATTCAGTGAGCTTGGAGGGGGTGGGGTTGCGGTCCTTCCTAGGCACCGTAATTTCGCTGGTTGACCGGGTTTCAAACGAAATGGCCCCAGCTTTGCGATTCCAGATGCGCGGTTTAGAGCAAATATCCACGACCCGACACAGCGGACGGGGTCCTGACAGTTCCTTTATAAGGGGATGGATATTCGTGTGTACATGCTGTAGCCTTACGGACAGTCACTCGATGTGTTGGACGGCCCAGCAAAAGTATTGGACGCCGGTGGAGCTGAAATAATTTCTTTCGCAGTGTAGAAGACGAGAGAGCAGAAAACCGTCGAGTTTTCACATATCAAAAGGTGACATTTGAAGTAGCACACGCACAGTACGCTTCCGTGGTACAAGGTGCAGAAATTGGTTGGGCGTACTGGCTATTATAATGCACCTACGCGGCTGAAACAAGATGTGTGAGGCTGTATGCCACTGCGGCTGTACCCCAGGCCAGCAAACCGTTGCGATCGTGAGAAAGCTGTAATCATTTCCGCCCATCGCAAGGCGCACCGACAATCCCACCGCGCTGCCTCACTCTCTACCCCATTCTTTTCTCTTTTTTGACTCCACCGACAAACGGGGCTGTGGTACTGTCAGAGGGTTATGATTTGTAGTGCGACCGGCCCTTCCAGCTTGATGGATGGTGAGAACCGTTACCCTCCAGAACCAATGGCTGGCCCAATCACGATGGGAGGGATCTCACGGGAGGTGCGTGTACTAACTATTCCCGTAGACTCGGCTAACATGCTTTATGAGATGAATTGATAGCTTACCGTGCTATTGATGTTCTGAACAGACTCAAGTACAAGCACGTCTCGCCTCTAAATGTTGTCCGGCGCCCACGACTCGGGCCCGTCAGTCCTCGACCAGGATCACGCGATTCAACACTCGGAGGATATCAACATTCTTGACCTTGAACCCGACATCATCGATGAGGTTCAAACTGGTACCTACCGCAGCCTTTTCCACCCGGAGACCCTCGTCGCCAGCAAAGAGGATGCTGCTAATAACTGTATACTCTCGCCTGCTCAGCACCAAGCCTTCCGGTCCGGGTACATTTTATTCGAAAAAGGTCCAGTACAGTCTCGTTGGATCCGACGAAGTGATGGTACTCCCTGGGGGTCTCGTTAAAATCATGGCACAAGCTGCTGCGGAAAAGGCGAAGGATGTCATATCAAACGAGTTACCTCCAGCGGTGGAACTATCTCTGGACGGTATTTACGTGTATCAGGTATGAGGACTCAGACGGTTCTTGCTTGGCTCATTTTCAACATCTCGTAGCCGAAGCCCTTGTATGCGGACGCGTATAATAAGACGCTTGAAGAGATTGAAGGTATCTCAAGCAGGAATCTCATTGTCGTGTGTGGTGAGTTTAGTTTCTCTGACCGTCGGGGAGGGTGCTGAGTTCTTGGGGGTCGTAGCAACGTGCGTTGTCCGCGAGTCCCGGTTCAACTATGCGTTGTTTGAGGGCAAATCCGGGCTCTTTCGGAACGTTTTGTGCGGCTCCGTGAGAGTAAAATCTGACCAGAAAGCCCCAAGCCATCTGGGATGTTGTCCGTAGCGACATAAAATCAACTCCGTGAACGGAGAGAACACAGGACACTGCATCCGGGTATACGCAGGTATGGTTAAATTTCATGTTTGGGCTATGGCTGACGTGCCGTAGCCCACGAGAATATTTGCCGCTGCATACAATAAGCCAGTCGAAGATCTGTGCCAAATCGAGGAACAGGACTTTGAACCTGGCTCGAATAAAGTCAACGAGTATGCCGCTGGGTTTGAATTGGGTGATCTAACCATCGGCCAGCCTCTGATTATCGTCTTTGGTGGGTCTGTTCCCGTCGTGTGTTTATAGATCAAGTACTACACGCCTGGCGTTTCTGGCATTTGCGTCACAAAAATCCAATGTGAACGTAAAAAAACAAACGACGCAAGGTGACCGTCGTTGACGCCGCGGAACGGATGCACACGGAGATCTGCCGGTGATTATGTCCCTCCTCCCGTCGCCTCCAGTTCGAATTGCACACTCGAGAGCTTAAATACAAACCAAGGCAGATTACCTTTAGGTTTTAGAAACATGCTAACGTGAGCTGCAAGTACAACGCACAAAGGAACTACAGCGAAATCCGCTGGCCTAGATCCATCTTTTTCGATCATTTTGGTGGATGACGCCGGTTTTTGGCGTCACGTGAGACCTCCCCGAGCCGCGCCGGTGACACCACCAACGTCCATTTCCTCGGTAAGCAGGGGACCCAGGCTTATGCTAGTTTCAATGAGATGGGCTCTCAGCTGCGTATGACATTTGCTGGTCCGTCCGTCATTCCGCCCATGCGCTGGCATGGGTTCTGTTCGGAGCCACGCCGGGTTCATCGGAAGACTTCTTGCTTCAAGCCCCAACGCTTAACTACCCCATCGTGGACTTCAACAGTTCACGGAACCCACCCGAGCCTGAATTGAAACTTATGGTGTATTCTGTTCCATTCAACCCCTCCCGAAGGACGCCGGGCTGATTCATTATGGCCAGACATCCAAATACATCATCATGGCACGTCCCCCTTACACGCTACCAAACCTCTAATCTTTTATCGGTACCAGATCTGTTACTCGCAGTTTTTATTGAGGGGCTGCCGGGGGAATCCTGGTATACAACATCACGAGGTACGCGTGGTTTTGAAGACAATGCAAATAGGTTAATGGTCCCGTCTAGCCGATCCTTGTTTCTGAACCTATCGCGACGGCTTACTGATGCACAAGCACTGAGGAGCCCGGATCTAGTGGTCGTTTTGGTGGGGAACAAATCGGACTGGGAGGATGAGAGGGAGGTCGAGTGGGCTGAAGCCAGCAGATGGGCCACGGAAAACGGTGCGTCGCTTTCAAACTTTACCCCACCCCCGTTCCGTTTTCAGAAACTGATCGTACTTGTGCGACGTACACTTCTTGGAGCTTCATCGTTATCAGGAGACAACGTCGGGGCCCCATTTCCACTCTGTTTTTGCAGTGGTTGATTCTAACGGTTCTGATGCTCTCGACAAAGTCTGTTACGCACTCTTGACCGATCGCTCTGTTCTCAACACCGAGAAGGAGCTTTACATCTGTATCAGTGCCGACAAGGAAAACAAACTCCTTTGTATCCGGGATACCGGTATCTGTTCGGCCAGAGCTGACATGGTCAAACCATCCAGAACCAAAGTATCTTTCCACTTCTCATCTAATTTAGACACGGTTACTGACGCTAGTGTTTCCCAAAGGCTACGAGCACCGATGCCGATATTTCCATGATTGGTCAATTCAGTGTCAATTTCTACCTTGTCACTGAAATTCCCTCACGAGCACCGTACTGCAACTTCTCCCGTTCTCCTAGTGGACCACACTCATATATAATCAGTAATCAATCCCCACAGACAGTAGATATACATTGTTGACGAGCCAATCTTCTGCGTTTGAGGCGGGTAGCCGACCTGCACACTTTTTTGGTAAAAATCTGATTTTTGCACAAAGTGGTACGGCTGATCTTCATCCTCTTCGGTTTTGAAATCGGTTGACTCGTCTCTAGGAGCTTCTTTGGGGGACTCCCTGACCTATATATATAGGTTGCCGGTTGTTTTGACTCTCCATCGTTATCGTTGGCGGAGCCCAAGCTCATCACTGGGTGAAGGTCGGGAATGATCGATTCGAGTGATCGCGCCTCTCGACTCCAGACCTCCATGACGATAGCACCGCCCACTTCCCGGGAGTGCTTCGCCTTTACTGTTGGGAAGCTCGGTGAGAGTTCCTTCCAGTACGTTACTGTCAGGTTTTCACTAATTCCGCTTGTTCTAATGGCTGCAGGTCCCTGATTGTTCAAGGTACGGAACCGCGCTATTTTTTTTCTTGTGCTCAGATCATTCTAGGGAGGTTCAGGATGCGGGGTTTCTGAAGAGCGCGTGGGTGGCCCCGGAGGAGATGGGCGCGCACCGGAGCAATAAGATCCAGATTGATATGAGTCACTTCGTGTGGACTAGTCCGCCGCTCAGGCAAGTGGGGGAACTGCCAACGTCCGTGGTCAGGAGTTGAGTATCAGAGGGCGTGACAGCTGAGCATACAAATCGTCTAACCGCGGTGGATCCTGACGCGTCTTACAGCTTTATCTCGGGAACCCTCAGACACCTTCCTCGCCTTCATAGAGTCGGCCCCAATGGATGTCTCAGGCTAGTCTCACAAGCTCCAACCATATATGGATCATCAATCAATACCTGCGACACACACTTCACTGACGAGTCCAACCGAAAACCGACGCGCTTCACCCTAACTTGATCCATGAAACGATCACCCACTTCAGGCTACTGATTGCTGTCGAGCTGACTCCAGGGTGTCAGATCGGCGTGGCGTAGATTTGTCGGGTTTGTTGTGAGTTACTCACGGGGGTTGTGGACCTGGGAATATTGCATAGCGCATGTATATCATAGGTACAAAGATCTTAGAATAGAAAATCAAGAACAGAAAACAGAAGCACGACACAAGGGAACCTGCAAGTCAAATTGAGGCGATCCAGACCAATATCACTTATGCACATTCCCTTCTCCATACCCTTTCAGCTCCCCTCCGTTCAGAGTCGAGGCTTGGTGTATGGCGCCGTTGGGTGTCACCATTGGTTGTGGTGCTGGAGGGCGACTTGCGCCTAAGATCAGGCGGGGGTAAGGGACTTGCAAATAGAGACTCCTTGTCTGACACTCAGAGACGTACTTGTTGTTAACTGGTCCTGTAACCACGGGGGGAGGGTTAATTGAGGTTGTTTGTGGATATTGTAACGTCGGCGTCAGCGGTTGGGACAGAGGGTGTGTCCAGTGTTCACTCGATGGGTGCGATTGGGGTGGGGGGATGGAAGTATTCCAAGGGGTGGAAGGGGGTGGCAAGGCTGGCCGCGGTGGTGGAGCAATGATTCGTGATGGTAGAGTGATGGTTCGCGGAGGTGTGTAAAGACCGCCAACGGCTTGATCATTGTGTGGGATGTCGATATCGATTGGGACTCGGAAGAAATAGGTGGGGAAAGAAAGAAACTGTTTTTCCCTCTCCCGAAGTAAGCGTGAGAGATCCATTTCAGATGTTGGCCGAATTTGGTGCACTGGTCCCACTGCCGCAGGCTGATGGCGAGTGTGAGCGGCCCGTGCCACTGGTGTGGGGGGGCAAGACTCTTCAGATTGTTTGTGATCTTGGCCCACGGGGTGCTGCAAGTGAGTGATCTGAGCCATCGTCACCTCACGAGGTCCCAATCGATGGGCGAGAACGATGTTGTAGGGATGAGAACTGGGTGCCGAGAAGCAGGCAGGTGGCTTGTCCCGCTGGATGATCGGGGATCAATCGAGTCGGCGTTGGCAAACATGATACATACCCCGCTCAGTTTTGGCTCAAGCCCTGATCCGACCCCGCAGGATCCACTTCACGCAGCGCTACTCCAGTCATTTCTTTGCGTCGCGCAACAAATTAAAGCATGAGCGATAGCCATATTTGCGATCTCGCCTCTCCCGGTTTGCCACTGTTGGAGTCCCAGCGATGGTATAATCCCCCCACCATCTATCGACCACGCGCGGTTTCATGTTTACATTGGAGACTTTCTGTTCAACGCCCACGATTCACCTGCGGGAGTCTTCGGATCACTTGAAGAAGCCGTTCGTCACCACATCGGGTCGCTCCAGGAGTTCAAGTGTTGGGACGACAGTTCTATTGACAGTATCAAATTCGTTGTACATAAGGTGAGGTGACGACAACCTCATACCCTCATCGAAAACCCCAACCGTGATCTCGATTTTCTACGCCAACCCAACCCATACCCCACAGGAACTCAACCGTCAGAAGCTATTGACGATGGCAAACAACGGCGAGTTGGAGGCCAGTTGCAAGATTACATCGGACGCAGATCTGGGAGCGTCGGGGGATCCGTTGGGACTTATATTCGTCTTCGGTGTGTGTTTTTCAGTCACTCTTGAGAGAAGGCACTCACTCAGTTTCTAGAAAGCCTAGCCGTCTGTCTCGCCTGTCAGTCTGTGGTCAAGCCCTCGGCCCTTCAACAGCGAGTTATGGATGACCGGCCCCGCGTGGATCGCTTTATACCCCCGATGTCTCTTCTTCACGACGGTTTCGGATTTTTCTACGACGTCATCCACGGGAGGTGCCCGGTTCCTGGAGAGGATAGTATCCACGAAGTGAAACTATGGAACAAAGTCAATGAATTCACAGACCGGATGGCTGAGTTCTACGCGATACGGAAGCGGTGCAGCGGGATATCGTCCTCAATCACCTGGAAGAGAGTCATCCTCGTGGAACTCCTTGCCTACCAGTTCGCTTCTCCTGTCAGATGGATCGAGACCCATGACCTCCTCTTCACTCAATCTTCAAGCACGCTTGGATGCCATCAGTCGCGAGCACGGCGATTTCTATGTTGACGGTATCCTCCCTGCTTTTGATGCTCTCAAAGCTCGCCGATTCGACTCCTCTTGGAACTGGGCGAGACAAGACGCCCTGCTCATGTGGTACGACATCATCCACGGAAAACTCACCACTGTCGACCGCGAGATCACCGCCCGCTGTATCGATATACTCAACTGTGCCGACCCCGACCTTTACCAATTCATGCAGTACAGTGTCAACACCTGCGATCCTACACTCGGAGAGAACTATGCCCTTGCTAAACAGTTCGGTCAATAGCTCATTGAGAACTGCCGCGAGGTTGTGAACAGCGCTCCTCTTTACAAGGATGGTAGGTCGATTTGAATTAATTCCTGCGTCGCATTTGCTAACAAGCCGATAGTAACATTCCCACCACATCGAATGTCGAGATCAACGAGAAAGGTGTTATTATTGTGACTGAGGTCGTCCGCGAAGGTGTCAGGAAGCTCGAGGTGCACGTCGACGAGATGTCCAACGGCGACGCGGTCAACGCCCCCGATCAATGTCGATCAAGTTCACGCCGGCGTCCTGAAGCTTTGGAATGCTGTACAGTCTCAACCCGGCATCAGCGAGGAACAAGTCAGCCGAATCAAGGACCTGTGTGATTCCGTTGTCAACTCCCTCAGCAACGAGGGTCCCGGGACCAAGCTCAAGGCGGCTCCTCAGCCTCGCACTCGTCGCGCATCTTCACAGTTCCTGCGCCCCCATGCTCCCGGCGGACCCTCCATCTCAAGCGTAAGGTCGGAACGAGTTGGGAGTACAGTGACAACCTGACTGGAGTCTACCTCGACATCCTCAACGAGATCGCCACTTCTGACACCTCGCTCAAGGACAGGAACGCTCTACTCACTGGTGTTGGAAAGGGTTCGATCGGCGTCGAAATCCTCAAGGGTCTTTTGTCTGGACGTGCCTACGTCGTCATTACCACTTCCCGTTATAGCCGCGCGACCGTCGAGCACTACCAGGCCATCTTCCAGCGCCACGGCAGTAAGGGATCCGCTCTCACCATTGTCCCCTTCAACCAAGCCTCAAAACAGGACGTCGAAGCCTTGATCGGTTGCATCTATACCTTACTCGGCATGGACCTGGATTGCATTCTGCCTTTCGCTGCTCTCCCCGAGAACGGACACGAGATGGACGGTTTGGATGGTAAGTCCGGGCTCGCTCACCGAATAATGTTGGTGAACATCCTCCGTCTCATGGGTGCGGTAAGGACGGCCTTTACTCCGAATCCAAGATTTCTCTCGAAACCCTCTTCAACCGTTGGAGCGCTGGGAGCTGGGGTGAATACCTCTATCTCGCCGGTGCCGTCATTGGGTGGGTTATCATATGCAGGTTCTTTCGCCCCATTTCTGACCTTCCTCCTAGGCGGACCCGTGGCACTGGTTTGATGAGTGCAGCTAGCTTAGTTTCCCAGGAGCACGAGTCGTACGGCGTCAGGACATTCTCTGCGAAGGAGATGGCCTTCAATATTCTCGGTCTGGTGCACCCGCTTCTCTTCAGCATCACGCAAGTTGAACCCATCTGGGCCAATCTCAACGACGGCATGGATCGCCTTCCCGACCTCGCCGATATCCGTCACTTCGACCAAGTTTGGTGGCGGGAGCTTGATCAAAGCGAGAAAGGGGTTGCTGGAACGCCAGAGCTTGGAAGAAAGCTGCCTCGTTGCGGATGGTGAAGGACTGGCTTCGTTCGGTATGGTTCATTCTCCTGTATGATTGAATTTTGTTTTCTGATCGCTCTGTAGCCCAAGAACTTCCCTTCACTCGCCCGAGGCCTGGTGCCACCGGACGTGCACGTTCGAGCACCTATACTACCTCCAGCTCCAGCTCTGGGTCCAAAACTCCTCCGTTGTCTTCTGACGCATCCTCCTTCTACGGTTCTCAGTCAAGCATCGATGTTGGCCAGCTGAATTACATGCTGTCCAACGTCGCTCATCCGATGACCCGCCCGACGCACGGAAGTACACATACCAGGGTCAAGTACACGGTCACCGCCGTCGCCCTTCGGACGTTCTTCACTCCACGAGGAAGGTCTTGTTGGGACATCTGATCCTGACGAAGCTCCTGAAGTCGAGATCCCTGTTGTGGTTTCTAACTCAGTTCATTCTGTCCACATTGCCGATGATTCTGACGGCATGGACATCGAGTGGGATAACGAACGTGGAGTTGTCGCAATGAGGAGGTACAGTGCTTTGAAGAACGAAACTGATGATACGGTCGTGGAGAGCAAGCGGGTATGGCTCAATACCCCGTTCTCCCTGTTCGCTGTCCAATCTTTCCAACCTCCTCACCACCATTCCGGTATGAAGGCAATGTTGGAACATTCCCAACAGAACTATGGACCCCTTCCGCTTGAACTTCGTTGTCACCGCTTCTGCTCCCGTACCTATTCCCGCCCTTCGCCGTACCCACAGAGAACCGTCAAACTGACTTCGCCAAAATGGCCACCACCTCAACTGTCCCCACAGAAGTGAGAGACAGTCGCGGATACAACCATCGTCACTACCATCCAACCATCCAACCGAAGTCTGTCAACGTCAACTCGAAGACTCTGGCGCCAGCAATCAAGGACCTGAACCCCATCTCACCTCTCATGGTGGAATTCGAGAAGTCCAAGGGTGACAAGTCCTTCAACGAGCGCACCATCCGTTCCTGTGTGACCTCTAGTACCCGAAGGACCGCCCTTGGTTGGAGTAAGCGCAACACAGGAAAATCCTATGAATTCGCTACCGCAATGGACCGACCCTCTTCGCACGGTTGTTCAGGTCCAGGCTTTTCTCTTCGCCAGCCTCTCCGTCTCACTGTTTTCTACCTTCATGATGCTCGGAAAGCGGCGGTTGAACTGATACGTATCAACGAACGTGTGTGGGGCCACTAAGCCGTGTTTCGCTCTGCTATTTTTCCCCATTCTTGCCTTCCGACTTGCTCGGTAACCACTGCCATCCTCAAGAATGCTATCAATGTTATGGTGAGCCACGCTACCTATTCTCGATATGGGCGGTTCCGGTGCTGAAGTTCAGTCTTAGACCAATGGCAGAAATGTTCGCTGGGAACCCCGTCGCCATCGGCGTAGAAGGAATCGCCGCCGCTGCATCTTCCTACACCGTAGGTTGCCTCCCTTTCACGCGGGATTTGATTCGTGACACTCGGTGATCGTAATTGGACGGTGGTCGGAAATTTTCGACTTTGACGTTCCCAAGGACATCAATCACGCCAAATGTCCGGGTATCCCTGCGAGGTCGCCACAACACCGATTGAGGTTAGCTCTCCCAGCATGGGGACCACGTTGAGCAGCCTGGCATTCCAGCGCCCGCATGAGTTACCCAGACATTCACTGATGTAGAGCTCGAGATATTCCCGGTCTTACGGACAGTTACTCGATAACTTCTCTCGTCTCACTCTAACCATGACCTGTATTTCACTGCAGGTAGCTTTGGACATCATCCCTGGTTCCTTCGAGTCTCAAAGATAAACCTAAGTACACGACTCGTGATAATTCGTCTACGATCATGCCCTGTTTGTGACACGAAAGTGGAATCCCATTTAACAACCATTATATTCAAGTTTTGGACACCATACGAGAGAGCCTTTTCATCAACTGCTCCAAATTGCTAAGGTCGTGTACCTTCTCCATGATCTGCCATCTAACCACACCCAATTCCGTGTCAGGGTTAAGAGAGGCAGAGTACCTGTCTTTACCATCCTGACCAACACCATCAAAATCTACAAGCAACACACGACCCTCACCCTCCGGCAGGTACAACATATTCCCCTCTCGTAGGTTGCCAAAAACAAGACCCTCTTTGTGAAGCAAGTCGAGAGCCTGACCAACACCCTGTCCAATAGCTTCGAGCGCCGACGGCGATGGCGGTGGGCCAGCGTAAAGGGACTGGCCCTTCGACGCCGGTATGTATTCCATGACGACCATATACATGCCACCGACGACACGCGTACAGAAATGGAGAGTTTGTCAGAACTGACCTCGCCAACAGGCCTACTGAACCGATGCTAGTCTCTCCTCAACGCTCGGTACACGAAGTTATAGGTTAACCGCGGATTGCTTCAGAGTGGGTCGAGACAGACCACTCCCGTATGTGTTGGCGTAACTTGCGGCTCCGGAATATCCGTAGTTCGGGTAGATGGAATATAGAGGCCGAGGTAACGTGTTTCGGCACTAGAGAAGGAGGGATGGCTTCTCTGGGGCTGAGCAGAGGGGAACAAGGGAGGCTAGGGGTTAATCACTAATGATCTGCCTGTCAGGAGGGAGAACACTGTGATTGACAAAGTCTGGGGAATA
>Ga0307511_10004402_pt1 | contig 14379 bp, 7 predicted proteins | sample 13_EM_MG_FD_200266 | JGI IMG/M metagenome (GOLD analysis project Ga0307511, IMG submission 200266) | Populus trichocarpa ectomycorrhiza microbial communities from riparian zone in the Pacific Northwest, United States - 13_EM | ecosystem: Host-associated > Plants > Roots > Unclassified | place... | reverse complement strand
CTATGGTGTATATAGATTATATGGGCATAGTAAATGTTTGAAATGAAATAAGATTGCGCATGGGAAACGTTATGAAAGAGTTAAATTAATTATGTTATAAGTATGGAATGATACTTAGTGGTTGAAGTGTTGGTATTTAATGCTAGTGCACGGTAATGGGCTTTGTTGTGGAACTAGTAACCTGGTAATGGGTTATGTTGTGGAACTAATTACTCGATAATGAGGTTAGTGCGGGCTAGTGGCATTATCTCGTTTAAAGATCAACTTGTCGAACTATTAATGAAATATTGGGTGAAACCTGTAAGATCCCACATTGGCGGGTGAGGAATTAGTTGCTGGCTTTATTAGTAGTGCTGGTCGCTAACCTGTTGTACGTGTTTTGGGGCGTTAGGCTCAGTGATGGGCTCGCGTCACCAGGAACAAAACCGTGAGGGCGGAAGGCCCAAAGCGGACAATATACGGTAGGTTGGGTCGGGCTGTTACATTTGGTATCAAAGCCAACCTCACTGGCTGTCTGATGGTGCCAACGGGGTCGTCAGACTCATTAAGGGGGGTGGATTGTAAGATCTCACATTGGCGGATGAGGAGTTAGTTGCTGACCTTATTAGTAGTGCTTATCGCTAATCTGTTGTATGCGTTTTGGTGCGTCAGGTTCGGTGATGGGCTCGCGTCACCAAGAACAAAACCGTGAGGGCGGAAGGCCCAAATCGGACAATATACAGCAGGTTGGGCCGGGCTATTACAAAATCTAACTGTTAAATAAAAGTGGTAAATTGTGATATTAAGTACTGAATTAATAAGAATATTATGATTAAGTTCATGATATTGTTGAATTGATTAATGCCTAACCTTTGTGAAGGATAAATACAAAGATTATATCACCTGATGATAATGCATGGAAGGGTAGATAATCTAGCAAATTCAAATAGTGATAAGGTGTAACACCCCAAGATTTCCTCATGATAAATGCAATTTCCACAAGCCTTGAACTCAAGAAAAATAAGGATTTTTTTTTCAATATCTATAACGTCTTGGTTTCACACACAATGTACCATAATAAATAATAAATGGTTAAGGTAATAAATTAGCATTTGATGTACTAGAAACATAATGACTAAGAAATGAGAAAAACATAAATACTTTTTTTTTTTTCTGTTTGGTTACTACTCCCAAAAATTTAATATTAACCAAACTACTCCTAAAACAATTGTCTCATAATGGAAAATTTCTTCTTGTCGTTCATGGTAGGAGTCCTGTACAGAACTAATATTTATGTAAATCTGAACAACTATAATTACATACAAGTAGAACCACTGATTCCCTACACCTTTATGATATCGTTAGGTCATAAGTCACAACATGCTCTTTGTTCGCAAGACCTCAACGTGTTTTGTCCACAATATCTCAGTTCATTAAAGTATATTGCACCTCTGTATTTCTGCAACTTCACTTACTCTTGCTCATGCTAGTTGGGTATACCACCCATCCTTTCTGAAACAGTTATCCCTTATCTTTACGCAGAATCACCCATTTATTTCACATTTCCTAATGGTGAAATCGACTAGTCACTTTAATTCAATCATCGCTATGCCAATGACCATCTCAATTACTCTGTTCGGCATCATCTTGAATATCCATCTTGAGATCCACACATTCACTCATTCGATCACGTCATCCTGCTAACAAATATCATAAACTTGTTTTATTAACCGTCATATTTAACGTGAGTACTCCTCATTACTGATACCCCTTATTATCACATCACATCTTCCATTCTAACAATTTCATTTCTAACACTGAATAAACTCTAGTTCCTATGAAAGGAACTGTAAACCCCCGATTATAATTTTTCTGGGTTATTAAAAGATGAGAAATTTAACCAATAGTAAAATGGGTTAAATTAAATTAAAGAAACCTAAATCAAGATAAAAATAGTGAAATTAATGAAATGAAAAGTGAATATAGTACTAAATTATTGAAAAAAAAACATTTGTGAGGACAAAATGAATATGTAAGATCAAGAGAGGTCAATATTCAAATAACAGAAGGTTGGGAGTTTATGTACAAATGATAAAAAGGGGTGGGGATAAATTTGTAATTAACAAGATGTTAGAACTATAAATATCATTCTATTTTTTCTCTTGGGGGGACTGGCAAGAGTAAGAGAGAGTTTAGAGAGAGGCTGGAGAGAAGACATAATGATGGCAGAACATCCGACAGTTATAACTCCACCTTCCACTGTTGGATCAAAACTATATTCAGATATGTTGTTCTCATCCATGTCATGTATATTTTCACCAGAGGGATTTTCTATATCAGTCTCCGTTTAAGCGATATCGAGGGAGGAAAATATCTGGGAAAATATACTTCTGGACAGTCTTCTTTGCTGTCTGTTTTCTCCTTCGGCCACCGTTGGATTAGGCTATAATTTGGATATGTTGTTCTTCCTGATGCTTTCCAGATTCTAAACGATGGAGATCAGAAACAAACATTTGGTATAGAAGTTGTGCTTCTCGCACAATAGGTCTGCAAGTTTGAGGTTAGTACAGTTAAACCCATATTTCTGGAAATTTCACCATTTGATGAGGTTAATATTTGGATATGTTATACTCATAATAATGCATTATAACTTGACAGTATGGATTGTTTGGAATATTATTCATTTATTATTTATGGTTGTGATTGAAACTGTTGTCAAGGATTGTGTTTAGAAGAATATTGCTCGGAAAGTTTGTAAAATCGATAAGAATGTTTTATTTTGACGTTAAGAGGGAAGATTGAAATAAATAAGATAAATTGGCTCTTATAAAGATATGTTTTGACACTCTTAAATGATATGTGATATGGCCAGGGGTTGAGATAAAAGAGAAAAAGTTAAATTGTGGATGTTGTGTGTAAATGGAAAGGTTGATGAATCTGGACAGATTCGTCTCCTGACTTTTAGAGAGAATTCGAGTAGGAGGATGAGAGAATTAGGATCAAGTTTCTTCATAGTAATTGTAATTTTGGATATTAGCTAACTAAAGAAACTGGTCTTACTCAATATGGAGCTGTAGGACCTCAGCTATGGGTCATCAACCGAGATTGGGTCCTGACAAACCCTGTAGGGTAGTATTTGTTGATGAGCAATTTTGACTATTTCAGAGGCAGAACTGGGTTCTCCTTCCTTTAGAGAACTTGTAGCCTCATGTATTAGTTTTCCAACGAGACTAATCTCGCTTGAAACGAAGTTCTATAACTCTAGATATAGTTAAAAATCTGATGAGTGTTCAGACAGTAACAGTTGGACAGTAACAATTCAATGTCTAGATAGTAATGGTTGGACAGTAACAGTTCAATGACTAGACAGTAACATTTTAACAGTAACAGTTCAATGTCTAGACAGTAACAGTTGGACAATAACAGTTCAATGTCTAGACAGTAACAGTAGACTTTCACGTGAATACTATATGTAAGAATATAAAAGAATTGAGTCATACGAACACTTGCACAATGAGATACTAACTCTGAAAATATACATGATATATGTATGTATGTTATTGTGAGGAAATAAGCATGCATAGAAAGTAACATATGAGTAATGGATGAATATGGATTCTCTGTAATATCGGCCTGAAGGAATGATAACTATGGTTGGATAAAAGATGACAACATTAATGGGTGTAATGAGAAAAACGTAAGATATAAAGAAAGAAATGATTGAAAGAAAGATTTATTAGTTATTGATATGATTATTATAAAACATATCCTTGAATGAGGAAAATTTATGAGATGAGTCTGTGACTGCAGGAGGGACCACTGGTGTGGTGCAACAGCAGCAACAGGGGAGCACGAGTAGAGCTTCTACTGCAGGTAGGTGACTTTCACCTTCCTTTTAAATAATGTTGAATAATGAAAATACTTTATCATGAATGTTACTCTATTGTGTTAATTCAGATATCAGATTGTCAAATGCTTAAATGTTAACAAATTATTAGCTTCGGCTAATGGCATCCGAATGGATGACCGAGACAAATGAATGATTAGTTTTGGCTAATGGCATCTGAATGGACAACCGAGACAAATGGTTGATTAGTTTTGGCTAATGGCATTTGAATGGACGACCGAGACAAACAGTTGATTAGCTTTGGCTAATGGCATCCGAAGGGATGACCAAAACAAACAATTGATTAGGCATATGAATGGATGACCAGGACAAATGAATGATTAGTTTTGGCTAATGGCATCTGAATGGATGACCGGGACAAACGGTTGATTAGTTTTGGCTAATGGCATTTGAATGGATGACCGGGACAAACGGTTGATTAGTTTTGGTTGATGGCATTCGAAGGGGATGGTCGGGGTGAGTGAACGGTTAACCTCAACAAATGATGTATTAAGAGGATGGCCGGATTTAAGATTATGGATGATTGTAAGAATTGGTGCATCTATATGTACTGCAAGTTATGTATACCAAGAACATGAAGAAACTACAAATGTCACGCTTCAAACATAAGATAATATTAATGCTTCATTAAACTGCCAGACCGTTTTCTTATTATTATTATTATTATTAAGTTATTGCATTCTTGTAAATGTTTTATACTGTAGTAGGAATGTCATACCAATAAGATGCCCAGGAAACCCAATACACGGGAACCTACTTTTGCAAGGAATCATTTAGTTGCATTTTAAATCATGATGTATTTTATATGAATCAATGTACTGAATGTATAACTATTATTAGATCCTTTTAGATTAATTCGTGATGACTATTTGTAGGATAGAATACAAACTCATGTTTATGAATGTATATTTTATATGCGAACTTCTAATCATGCAAACATAATATTATGAGTTTATGTAAGATTCATTTTTAAATGAAATGTTGATTGTTGTTGATGCATGGATTGTATATTGATGATGTGAAGGGAACATGCTCGCCAATTACTGACACGATGTGTGTCAACTTCCAAAAAAAAATTTAATGTTGTTTTGGGCTTGAAAAGCTAGGTTGTTACAGGTATTAGGTTCCCCTTTGGTTCCATCAAACAGGGTTCCTTTTTCCCTATCTGAGTCACTAATGCCTTACAATAACTTTATAGACTAAGGCACAAACCTTTGGATCTAAACCCTCAATTAGAATTTATGTTTAAAGCCTCGATCCCTAATGCCATTCCATTAACATCTTCAGTAATTCCTGGACACTAATCAACAGTATCACTCCAGTAAATGGTGTCATGTACTAGCACTAACTGATCAATACCAAGTAATAACTCCTCGTCCAAGATCACCCTAACAATTCTATTCGGCCCATCTCGACCATTTAGGAACATTTTTTTTTCTCAATCCAAGCCATGCAATAATTTCTTAATCAGACAACCACTCTCATTCCTTCTCACCAAGCATTCGACCCTCACCAGGTAGTAATGCTCAATCGCCCAGAACGGGGTATAATGCTGCAATAGTTCAAAAATAAGAATTATCATGACATCCCAATCATTTTCACGTATTCAATCACAATACATGTTTTCTTTTTCTGATAAAATGTTTTTTCCTAAATTTTTTTTTTAAGATTCCACATTAACATTATACCGCATATACTAATTATCCACTCGATAATTGCTTCTATTAGCAACCCTTTAACCAAGACATTAGTCCCAAACCATCCAGACAAGTAGTTCCTCCCATTATGCCTATTTACCAGACATCTATCACATTTACCTAAACTCAGCACTGACCCCAGGTTCAGTCCATTATTTCTGACTATCCAAAAATCCAACCATCCAACATTTGACAATAACCCCGTTAATGGGTCATTAATCCATTCACCCAATTCCCGGCACCATCCCCATCACTAGATCTCTTATTTATCTGCCCAATTCTCGGGCATTGACCCCATCACCGGGTCTCTTATTTATTCATCCAATTTACCAGGCAATGACCCCCTTACCGGGACACTAATTCATCCGCCGCCTAATTTTTCGAGCACTGACCTCTTTACGGGGTCACTAATTCATCCGCCCCTTTTCTTGGGCACTGACCCCCTTTCATCCGCCCCTTTTCCTAGGCACTGACCCCTTTACCAGGTCACTAATTCATCCGCCTATTTTCCCCGGGCACTGAACCCTTTACTGGATCACTAATTCATTTGACTATTTTCCCGGGCACTGACCTCCTTTATCGGTTTTTTTTTCAAACAAGAACATTTTTAACCTCTAATTAGTAGCAGGAAACTGACACAAGAAAAGATGGAAGCAATTTTATTCATATTGTTGATGCTGCTCTTGTTTTCGCTGAAAAGTATTATAATTCATCAAATATGGCAACAAGTCTAATTAACTTAAGTTAGAAAAAGTGGGGAAATAAAGAAAACAAGTCTTCACATTCTTGGTTGCATTTTTTCTTCCACCGTTTTCAGCAAACAAATGAAACATGAGATTTAATTCCAGTTCTTCATATTATAAACGAGGATCATCAAAAATCATTCACTAAGAAAGGTTTAAACATAGGACATCCTCCAACTTAATTGAACCCCTACCCGAATCATTTCATTTTTCCAAATTTTATAATTAAACATGCTAAAAAATCAATACACACATAAAGAACCTAAAATTATAACCGGATCACTCACACATGTTTCCAGAGCCATATAAAAATCAAATGCCACTTCATCAAACAAAACCAATTTCTTTATTATCAATTAAAAGCATAACGCATTTCAATTTTTTTTTGAAAATATACGATACTATTTGTATCAATCATTACAATCATTTAATTAGTTCCACCGCCGCCAATTCCTCACTTGGCAGCTAGAACTTTTCAATTTTCTTAATAATAATATCACATCAATGGTCATATTTACAATGGAATTATAAGAAAAATTACAATATCTTAACATTCGTAAAATTTTCTAAATAGATTAGGTGTCGAGCACCTACCTACAGTCTAGTTACGGAATGTACAACCCTGATATTATCCTCATGTAGGCAACTCTCTTGTACCAACAAGAATTACTAAATCACTTATACAATTATTTCTTTCCAAAATAATTTAAATTTATTTCGCCATCGCGAAATTAAATTTAAACTTCACATTCATAAATCATTAATAAAGTACATCCAATCCATATACCCATAATAAATTATTTTATTTATAATACATTTATCGCCATGGTTTATCCAAATAATAAATTGGTTGTATTATCCATTCCATGACTTCAACTCCACCATTTTCCTAATCCTTATATATTACAAAAATAAGATTAAACAAGGATTTTGTCATAATTTAACAACCCAATTCATTAATTTTCATGAACTTGGCCAAACCTTTATAAGATGGAAAATTAAGATTTTTCTTCCATCCTATTTAATTTGCAATTCAATCTTTCTCACCATGTTTCTTAACGTATTTTAACACTAATTTTATCATTACCCACATCCACATTCCATCCTTTTATTTCTTTCCTCACTTTGTCAAATTTCTTAGTTTAGTAAGGATGGCATTTATTTTCTTCTTTTTTTCATTTACATCCTACTTGTTTATGCATTACTTAACCCCATTAAATATATTTCCATCTCCACTAAAATCCTAACTTAGTCAAATACAATTTTCCTCTTCTTCCATCATTTAGCCTTGCCGAATTTGTTTTTTAACATCCAAGGAGAGATCAATTCTTCTTTGATTCTAGTTTTCAAAACTCATCTAAAATTAATTTTATTCATTTGAGCATGATAATTTTTCTTTTCATCAATCACACACATTCCCTACTTTTTTTCTACCAATGCCAAAATTTCAAGTAAAGGTTAGCATGAAATTTCTTTAACTTTTTACTCAATTAAACACTAACCCATTCAATTCTCATGCCAACAAACAAAATTTCATCACAATATCACAAATTATTACAACCAATATGCTAATCACAAAGTTCCATAATCAAGCCTATCATCACCCAAACATACATGTATGAAATTTCTACAATCAACACAATACAATCATATTTACTACTAAGATAACAAGGAATTTAATTAGAAGAAACCTCAAGGTGAAACCACCCTTTATTTCCCTCCTTCTTCCTTTCTCCACACTTCATTCTTCCTCCACAAGCTTTAAAACCCTTAGATCACTCAAATATTTAGTGTAGCTCACCATAAACCTTCTTAATTATCTTAACTCTCCATAATTATGCATTATTTTCAAGGTAAGAAAATCCCTAGCTCCCCTTTTCTCTCCATGTAACCCACTGGACACCCCAATCAAATTGGGGTTTATATAATAAAATTTTCATTATTTGCATTTAAGCCCTTGCCTTTCATGTTTAAATTTATCTAGTCCCCATGAGTCATTTTCTTTTCTTCTTTTCTTTCTCCTTTTGGTCGACTGGAAACAACCCTTTGAGGGCTGACATTTCAACTAATTTATTTCTTCTTTCTTTTAATTATATCAGCATGTGTGTGTGTGTGTGTGTCTATATATATATATATATATATATATATATATATATTCCCGGTTACAGGTACTTTTTCATGCAACTTTTAAAAATCACCAAACATAATATTCTAAAAATTCTGAAACTTTACCCCATGGTAAAATAATATATTAGAATGCTCCACACAAAGTTTCAACTCAATTTGTCAATCATATCAAAAGTTATGCGCGATAGTGCAAAATTGGTCAAATTGCAATTTTTCTAAAAAAAATCTCAATTTCTCCATAAATTCTGAAATTTTAACCAAAACTAAGAAAATATATTATAAGTCTCTACGCAAATTTTCAGATTTTTCTGACAACCCGATCGAGAGTTACGAATTTTTAATGTAAAACTAGTCGATTTATGATTTTTCACCAAAAAAATCAAAATCTCCTTATTTCATTCATGTATAAAGCACCCAATCATTTTACTGTCTCATCAGAGCCACTTTACTATATTTATTTTTCAATTTTAGTCATTTATGGCTTATTCTCATGCCACGACAACATTACCGATTTCTCGTTGGTGTTTACACCAGCACTTTTCATACATTTCTTTCCTTTTTGACCGGGGGTTTATATAAGGAGAATGACCATTGTGAGGAGGAAGATGATGTTATCACATCAAGAACATCTTGGAGATAAAAGGGATTAAATACATCACTATGTTGGGGAGTTAAGTAAAGTATAAAGTAGAGTGGCATTGTATGAATATTTTTGTATAGAAAACTTTGTGATTATTGAGATCACATAATAAAGTGAATATAAAAATTGATTGAAATGACTTGTGTGGCATAACTTGAGGCTATTTGGAGTACAACCTTGTCTGGGTTCTTGAAGGGAGGGGACTGTTATAATAATATATGAAATAAAAAGAACAAATGGATAAAAGTTACAAATAACAAAAATAATGGTTGTTCAAAATTGTTAAAACATATGTATATGATGTGTTTGATAATGTGTATCAGGGCATATCTGATAAAATTTGGAATTATTTCAAGGATGCATGTATAACGTTATAAAATATACATGTAATAACATGTTCGTAATATAATATATATTGACTTGACAGTCAATATGGTATGAAAATAAATTGTGGTTGTATTAGTAGCAGAATGACATCCTATTGGCAATGATGGTACCCACGTGTTGGAATGTGACTATCAATCATGTTTTTCAATGTAAAAGGTGCGAGAAAAACTACGGCTAAAATTATAAATTTTTAAGAGAAGAATCCACTCCAAACATAAGTATACAAAAGGATAAGGAATGTAATAATATTCCAATCATGTGATGCAATAAACCATTAAGTTAAAAGGTGAAATAAACCTTGAGCATGTTTTTACTTGATGGGGGTGAAAATAAGTTAATGATGGGGTAATGGTGCTGATATAATATGACAAGTTAAAAAGAAATGTGATAATGCAACTAAAATTAACTGTCATAAGACAAGTCAATGCTAAATGACCAAGGGTATGGAGAATGAGAATTTTAAATTGTTAAGTGTAAAAGTCAAATCACTGAAAATGTATGATATCATTTCTGTTTATAAAGGAATGAGTCTCCGTAGTGTTTCTTTTTATATGGATAATGTTGCCTATTAACATGTGGATAGAAAAAAATTTATTGAATGACATGATGGGGGTATAGAAATATATCTATATAAATTCAATGTGAAGGGTTCAAATGATGGATTGGATGTAAACAAGGAGGTTGAGAATGGTTAAGTTAATAAGTGTGACATGTATATGTTAATATGGAAATGATGTGAAAACTAAGTATTGACTATCAAATTATAATTGATTTTGAATATTATGTATACATTGACTTCTTATGGACTAAAAAGTAAAAATTATTATGAATATTGTGTTTGTGGGTTGTTCAATTCCTTTTACTCTAGCTTAATGAAGAGAGATCAAAGTTTAAGGACTAGATCATAATAGTCTCGTATTCTATAAAAACAATTGCTCTGATTTTCTAAGTTCAAGGCTTAAGAAAATTATTTTACATGTATAAATTATAGGGTGTTACAGTATTATTACGGGGTGTTATATAACATCTTTCTGATCCCCGCTCATGCGGTTGACTATTATTCAACAATTACCTCCATAATTATGTCTAGTACAATAAAATTAAAATCAAGTCCACATTTCTTATGTCCGATCTAAAGTAACCATTTAGAGTCCCATTCTTATGGCCAACTCCTATGCATAAAATACGCATCAAATATATCGTTCAAAGAACCTCAATCTTAGCCCCACTTATATAGCTGACTTCCATGTATATAACCTATGCATATTTGTATCTTTAATACCTTGTTTACAAACTAAGCCCCCCTTGGAGTTAGCTTCCATACATTATTTCATTTAATACAACCATTGTCAAATATCATCCCTAACTCCACTCATGTGACCAACTATTATACCGCAACACAACTCTCAAGATACATATTATAATAAGATTTCATTAGTCTTTTACCAATACGTTACCATGCATCATGTAAACTCATCATCAATGTACTACTTAAAAATTAAGACTTGTAAATATTACTGAAATATTAAAAGCATGAGATGACAAGCACCTACATGTTTCTCTCACTGGTCCTGTCTCACTTACCTAGGGTCCTGCAGCTGATGTCTCTCTTGCATCATCCAAGGTCTTACATTAAATTCACTCTTTTTCTAAGAAAAGATCAATAATGTACTTCTCAATATTCTTTTAACAAATTGAGTACTTTTTTACTCATGAATACATGTATTCTTACATTATCACACTTTAAACTTAAGTTTTTTTTTTTTTTTTTATAACTCTTAACCTTCCAATATAAGCAATGCTATCACGTAAGCTTATTTCATGCATACACACATATTATGCTCTTCTTTTCCATATAATAATCACTTATTTTTCTTAAACAACAAAAAAAAACCAAAGCTTATTCCATAAAAGAATCAAAGAAAACCAAGAAAGAGCCAAAATACAAAATCAGCCTACCACAAAATAGTAGCTAAAACGATCTCACTATTTTGAGAAATGGTCTAGCCGTTTCTTAAATCGGTCTAGCCATTTCTCAAAATGGCTAGTTTGTTTCTACTACTGAAAAATTTCCTTTTTTTTTTCTTTAACCAAAATCTTCACCTTTACAACAAATTTGAGTTTTACCTTTAAGATTAATACATACATCATACAAGTTACATATGTAACATATTATTGATGTTTATACAACAATAACCATGCATAAATTCAAGAAAAGATTACACCTTTGAATTTCCTCTAATTGGTCAAACCCTAAATCCAATTAGGGTTTCTACCATTGGATTTCTCTTTAATTTGTTGTTTAATTCTCCTAACTACTTCCTTTTAGAATATTATTTAGGAAATCTTTACTAAATACATAATTTTTCCCCAATCAACATGAACCCTAATTTTACAAACAATTTGGGGCTTTTCTCTTCCTCTTTACAATTTAGTATAAGAGAAGAATATAGAAGTTAAGACTCCTTACCAAGTGATCTTAAAATCAATAGATTACTTCTTGATTGATTTATCTTCTTCCCCAATTCTTCCTGCTTTTCTTTAATCCCTTGAATTTCCGTTTGGTTTTTTCTTGAATTCTTGCTTGAGCAATGTATCTTATTGCTTAACTCTCTAAATGTTCTCTTAATTTTTCTAGTTTGAATGTGCTCTCTTTCTGGATTAAAAGTCACAATAGAGTTCATCCTTCCATTCTCTCTTGTATTTGAAGTGATGGTTCCTCTCTTTTCCCAAGAGAGACCGTTACTTCTCATTTATTTCTTTTTATCATTATTTTTTTAACCCTTTCTTTAAATTCAATTTTCTCCCCATTCTATTTTGCATTTCTCATTTTCAGCCCTAATTTCATTTCGTTCTCCCTTTTTTTTAAGACCCTTCAAAGTAAACATTATTTATATTGTAATATTATTCTTGTAATAAAAGCTTGGGGTTTTACAGAATATATGGAAATGGACTTTATTAGTTATTCTTATAAAATAAAAAGGTTAATGATGTCAATGTGTTCATTAGCATCGACATGAACATGAAATAAATATATGGAAATGGACTTGATTAATTGTTCTTAGAAAATAGAAAGGCTAATGATGTTAATGAGTTCATTTGCATGTACTAGAAAAAATTGATTAATTATCTAATGGAATGAAAGCTAATGACACCAGGTGGATTGATATCGGCATACCTTTGATTTGTTACACTTAAAGTGAGGGCTAATGATATCAGTTTTGGAATTGACATCGGCATCAATTAGTTGACCCGGTTTATGGGTGATGAATTGATAATATGATGTTAGATGTTGGAAATTGAAATAAAAGATAAATGATTGATAAGTAAATGGGATAAAAAAAGATTTGAATTATTACCACAACATAAAGAAAAGAGAACCTAGCTATATTTTATCTAATGTAATATCGTTAATTAAATTATGTCATTTGTTTATTATATTTTTAAAGGTCATCTTATACATGCCAAGAGTATATTTATTTATCACTTTTGTTTACATAGAGTAAGTATAATGTACCCATTTTGGATTATAATATATTTTTGTTTAAGCATGTAAATATCAAAGCTCAACTTTTATTATGGATGTATGAATTTATATAACTCTACTTTTTATTATGTATCCTATAATTTTATATAAACTCTCAACATTTTATAATTAATGTGTTATATAATTATTTGTATGTTATATTGGATGAATTGAAATTATTGGAAAATGGTTAATATGGATTATAATACAGGATGATTGGGTTAAGGGATTGATATTGTGAATAAAAGTAAAACAGATTTAAGTCGATAATTTGGGATGTTGTATTATAGAGGAAACTCTATCGGAATTTTGATAGAATTTGTAGTAAAGTACATGACAATGTTTTTATTTAAAAAATATTCATAGTAATTCCATATTAAAGTATGTGTTTTGTCTCGGAAATTGAGACTATTACACTGCAAAATTTGTATTAGTTTCCTATAAATTTATGATTATTTTTTCTATTTTATTTAGAACTCTTTTATTATTTTTTTCAACCTTCTTTTAGATGTTTTTAAATCTAAATTTTGACTTTCCAGGATTATGTTCAAACTTGATTGTGAGTTTTTAGATCTTTATATCCGCGAGGTTCACATTAAATGTTATTGTTTTAGAATGATAATATTAAATCATATATAATAATTATCAGCTTGAGCACTATAAAATTTTTCACATTAGTTTTCTGAAAAATATTTTTATAGATTTTTTTATAAAATAAGTTATTTTCATTGTTTTTATGTGTTAAGGAAAATATTTTTTTAAAAAGTAAATTATGTTCCATTCATAATTATTGAGTGGTGGTAACCAAGAGGAGTTGTGATGTTAGAGATCATAATAATAATATTAGAGGTGATGACAATAGTGTTTGTATTGATCATAATTGTAAGATAGTGATTAGTGTGGTAATAATGGATGTATTTGTAATAAAATAACAATAATAGAGTTAATGGAAAGAATTGATGTAATTATTATAGTAATGATAGTTGTACGTTAATGGTTGCAATGATTGGAAAGTGATGGATGCAAATAGTTATATTAATAACAATAGGGTAGTGGTGAAGATGGTGAGGGGGTTGGTAGTAGTTGTCGTGATAGTTGAAAGAACTATTCAATAATTATATAAAATTTATTTTTTTTTATATTTTTTTCTATAATTTTTTTATGATACCATTAATTCCATTAAAAATTAAAAAAAAAAGTAAGCATAAACAAAAAGGGGTATTTTAATCATCTTTTTAACTTTAAAAATACATTACCAACATGATTGAGAAAAATCTTCCAACAGTAAATAAATAAATAAATTATTTATATATATAATTTTCATCAATTTTTTTCTTGAAATGGAAACAATAAAAATCTTACATGTTCCATCA
>Ga0307511_10004401_pt1 | contig 14379 bp, 14 predicted proteins | sample 13_EM_MG_FD_200266 | JGI IMG/M metagenome (GOLD analysis project Ga0307511, IMG submission 200266) | Populus trichocarpa ectomycorrhiza microbial communities from riparian zone in the Pacific Northwest, United States - 13_EM | ecosystem: Host-associated > Plants > Roots > Unclassified | place... | reverse complement strand
CGTTGAATGTTGCTGCTGCTAAAGGAAGTCTCCCTTACCATCCAAGGTGTAAGAAAGTCTTTTTCAACTCATCTTTGTTTTGCTAGTGACCTCGTGTTTTTTGCTGCTGGAAATGTGAATGCTATTAACTCTGTGGTTACTATTTTTTATCAGTTCTACTCATTATATGGTCTAATATTCAATCCTTCAAATTGTGAGGTTTTTTTTTGGTGCTGAAACTGTTGCACAAATAGACAATGTTGCAGGATTTAAAATTAGGAGATTGCCTGTAAAGTATCACAGGAAAACGTGTTTTGCATTGTGGTACTGTGTTTTTTTAAAATTTTGAATTGTTTTTTGTATTTTTTTATTATTTTAACATGTTGGTGTGAAAATTAATTTTTTTTTAAAATATTATTTTAATATATTTTTAAATAAAAAATACTTTAAAAAATAACCTCTATTACACTTTCAAATAAGCATTAATTAAAAAAATGAAAATGGTCATATGTAATGAAAAATCTATGGTATAATACATTATTTTTAAAATACTTAATTTTATTTATCTACATCTTACTCGTTAGAAACCTAACTTTATATATATATATATAAAGTAAAGCATAACAATGCATACTACAAAAAATAAAATTAACTAAGAAAAATATTTATTTTTTTAAAAAAACTCATGCATCAGTTTACTAGAATAAAAGAAATTCGTCATAGAGTTCGAGTTCAAACTATTATCTTCCACCACAAATATTTTTATGTGTGAATCACTTCATCATAAGTCCTTAACACTTTTATATATGTCTTTCCGTCATGAATCCCTTATACAACACTTTGATACGTTGTTCCATCGTGGATCCTACCACTAGGATTTTCTATAACAATTGACAAGGACAAAAATAACACTAGATCCTAAACGTTTCTTTCATGAAGCAGAATCTCCTCATCACCTCATGAATGAGCACACTTTTTTTAATTATTGTTATTCAACAACTAACAACAATTATGGATTCATAATACAATACTTTTATAACGAGTATCTCATCATCGGTTTTATCACTATAATATTCAATAACAACAATTAACACAAACAAAAATAATACACTAGTTCCGAGATGTCTTTTTCCTGAAAGGAAACTTCCTTATCATCTCCTGCACGAACATGTTCTATTTCGCAATTTTTTCTAGTAATGATTATTTGACAACACACAATAACTAACCATATAGAATTGTTGAGCCATGATACATGTCCTTTGTACTCCAACTATGGTGATTTGATAGCATAACAAAAACTATCAGAAATCGCTAGGCTCTGATATCAACTGATCCAAATATAAGTGAAGAATAATGAGGTTTATTACAAGTCAAGCCCCACAAAGATCAACAACACCATAATTACGAGAAAACTCTCAAAAAATTTAATTTTATTCATCCACCGTCATTGCTAAAATATTATGACAAATCTTTATATAAAAAAGCTAGAAAACACTGACTAATTATACTAATATTGAATATAAAAAATAAAAACTATTCTTTTCAAATAAAAAAATAAAATTAACTAAAAAAATATTTATTTTTCCAAATGCACTACACAAGGTTTTTCTTTTTGGCTGAATTTGGGTTCGAGTCAGCTTATTAAAAATAGAAGTGCATGGAGTCTAAATGCACATAATGACTGCTCTTGGAATGGGAGGAAGATGTTAAAGAGCTTGTATTTCTTTGGAAATAATTGCTCCAAGGATTGTATTTCTTTGGAAAGGATCTGCAGTGGCAATTTCTCTTACAGGTATAGCTTTATTGCCTGGCTTTGCGATCTTAACAGGTGTCAGCAAAAGTCTGACAAGTGCAACGGGGAAGAGACATGCATGCTACTTGTTCTTTATGTAATCGGGTCGCAGAAGATCAGATAATATGGTAGTGCATTATACAGAGGAGTGGAGTTCAAATGCAAGCAAGGGACTGGCAAACAGAGCTTGCTTGGGCTCTCTCTGTTTTTTGTTTTACGTATAGAAAGGGAGCTTTCTCTCAGTCTTGCTTAGGCAGGTGTGGTGCTCCTATATCTACAATGTTTGGAATGAAAGGAACAGGAGGAGGGTTTATGGGAAGCTGACCTTAATTCAGTCGAGACTCTTTCAAAACAAGGCTTTTGCAAGAGGCTCAACTTAATACTAAATACTTCGATATTTGCAGAAAAATTAATATTAAAAAAATTTAGGTTAATATTGTATTTTCTTTTTTAATTAATATGTAAGTTGTCTGAAAAAAGCTTAAAAAAGTATAAAAAAGAGAGTGCACACTTCCATTGCTACAATGGTAGCTGCCATATCAAAGAGTGATGGTACAAAAATGAAATTATTGAGGAGATAAGAGGGCAAAAGCAATACAAAACCAAACAAAAGGCAACAAGAGTCCACTCCTGTTTGTAATTTAACGAACACACCAACACCAAGCAGGTGGCTCTTCCTCTTTCTCTCTGGTTGTGGGACGCCTCTCTCTCTCTCTCTCTCTCTCGCTGTCGGAGACCGGAATTTAAAGAGAGAGTGCCGTGTCTCCGTTTCAACTTTCTAATAATAACCTCTTAAAATTAGTATAACTCTCTCTGAAAATTCTGTCTTTGGACACTCACTTACTCCGGCCAACCTTAGCCTACACGTCTCTCTCTTCTTGTCAGACGCCATTCCTTATTAAAAGTCTTTTGCTCTAGTGGGTTTTTTTTTTCTTGAATGTGAGTATCAAAATCCCTATTTTTTTAAACACTTTTTTATCTTGTCTTCTTGAGTTTCTCGTTTCCTTTTTTTTTCTGCGTATCGAATTGGGTAAAAATCCTTAATTTTTGTTTTCTACTTCTATATGGTTTTGCTGGGGTTTAATGATTCTTTCGTGATGTTTTAATATTTTTTTCGTCTTTTAGGGTTTTATTAAATGATCAGCTGGGGTTCAAGATGGTAGCTTTGCTAAATCAAGCAGTTTCTTGAATCAGTTTTGACCTTGTTAGGGTTTCCAATTGTGTGTTCAATGCAGTTATAATGATGTAAAAACACTTCTTTCTCTCTTTAACATTGAAAATCCTGGTTTTTGTTGTGCTTGTCATTCCATGTAGGCAAGGTGAAGTGGTTGTTTTAGTAATGTGAAGTTGAATTTCAGTGCAATTTAATGTCTCATAAAGCCTGAAACTCTATGCATTTGATCAATAGTGGTGTTACTGTTACATTCCAGCTATATTTCCTTAAAAGTTCAAGCATTGGGTAAAGCCTTGCATTTGTGGTTTGTTTTTTTGACGTGCGGTGGTTGTGAATGAAAAGTTGATTACTTTCGTAGATACTCCTATAGGAAAGAGAGAATCTCAGTATACCCAGATGGCGTGGACAGAGAATGATGCTGGTAATGTGAGAGAGAAGGAACCAACTGGAGATAATGGTTTCTTGAAAGGATCACAGCCTTCACCTGACCCTAGTGGCTCTCGTGTTGGTTCGTCTCCAGCACAGAAGGGGTTTGACGGGAAGGACGCACTCTCTTATGCCAACATTCTTCGATCCAGAAATAAATTTGCTGATGCTCTTGCTCTTTACGAGAGTGCCCTGGAGAATGATAGTGGAAATGTTGAGGCTTACATCGGAAAAGGAATATGCCTGCAGATGCAGAACATGGAAAGGCTTGCTTTTGATAGTTTTGCTGAAGCTATTAAGCTGGACCCAGAGAATGCGTGTGCCCTGACACATTGTGGTATATTGTACAAGGATGAGGGTCGTCTGTTAGAGGCTGCTGAAGTAAGCTCATGACCATCAATTCATCTTCATCACATCAGTAAATAAGATGTTTGTTGTAATTAGAAGTCACAGTTTGCAAGTAAACTTGTATTGCAATTTTATTTACAGGTTGGATTTAATTGCTTGCTATTCGAATTGTTAAGTATGCTAGTGCAGATTAGAAGTCCCATTTCCCCTTTTTTTTTTGTGATGCTTTACTAGCATTCCTACGCATATAGACTGGCTTGATCGTGCTTGTGGATCTTATGCATCTAAAAAAAAGGGGATCGGTGATTGGTGATTGCTGATACTGATAACTAGTTCCTACGTTCTTTGCATGATAAATTGGAATTGAGAGAATTTGTAGTCGATATACTCATCGCTCAGCTGTCCGTGCATGTGTATGGACTCAGATGGATGCTTCATCCTGCATTTGTTGAAAATAAAGCTAAAAGTAAATATTGTTCAATTTCTTTTTCAAAAATAACTTAGTGTTTTCACTTTTCCTTCTTAGCTCTCATTTTGAGCTTCTGTATTTGCTCGTAAGGAATGTTCTGGGTAGCTATGAAATTCTGTCTATCAATGTCAGCCTGATACCTGCTATGCATAAGGGCATGTTTACCACCTTTTGCTGTAATTTTTTTTGTGAATTGCATTCTACAATGTACTGAAACTATGTCATTGCTAATTATATATGTTTATATATGAGTTGATCATGCTTTGGGTTTTGGTTTTGCAACTATATATTATATGCAAAAGTTGATTTATAAGATTTTAGTGATTTTTTCTTGTGTAGTCGTATCACAAGGCTTTGAAAGCTGATCCTTCATACAAGCCAGCTTCGGAGTGCCTAGCCATTGTTTTAACAGATCTTGGAACCAGCTTAAAGCTCTCTGGTAATACACAAGAGGGAATTCAGAAGTATTATGATGCTCTTAAAGTAGATCCGCACTATGCGGTAATATTATTTTTTTCTCATTCCCACTACCAGAATCTTGTGTTTCTATGTTTGTTTTCCACTTTTCATTTGTAAATAGTCATACTTCTATGTGCAGCCTGCATATTATAACCTTGGTGTTGTGTATTCTGAAATGATGCAATATGACACTGCCCTTAGTTGCTATGAGAAGGCTGCAATAGAGAGGCCTATGTATGCTGAAGCATACTGCAACATGGGTGTCATCTACAAAAACAGAGGTGACCTAGAATCAGCCATTGCCTGTTATGAGAGGTATGCCTGCCACTTATTTTACTTTTCTATTGGGCCCTGCACATAAGGTGTATATACTTTCAATGTTGCTCTGCCTCTGCTGATGATTGTTCCTTAATTATATTATTCTTTCAGGTGTCTAGCTGTGTCACCCAACTTTGAGATTGCAAAGAATAATATGGCAATAGCATTGACAGATTTAGGAACAAAAGTGGGTTTTCCATCCTTCATGCTTAGTCTTATAATAGCTGTGAATTCACATTTGCAGAGTCTTTCCTTAGATTCTGTTTGTTTTACTTACTGTCAGTTGTGTTAATGAGATGCTCAAGTAGCTTGTCTTTTCATGAAAACTTTTAGTAGAATACCTTTTTTCTTGCACATGTTTGATTTTGGATTTAATCATTTGTGTATTCAGGTTAAACTTGAGGGAGATATCAATCAAGGTGTGACATATTACAAGAAGGCTTTGTATTATAACTGGCACTATGCTGATGCCATGTATAATCTTGGTGTTGCTTATGGTGAAATGCTGAAGTTTGAGATGGTGAGTGGTCTTTTAAGAATTTTACCTTGTTCTTAACCCACTATCCATTTGTACACTTGTGCCTCTAGAGCAATGAGGATTGACAAATTTATAGCAACATGCTAACAAAGTTGAGCTTGGAACTTATTTTTCATTGATGCCAAGTTATATATATAAATACACACATACACACAAGTTTTTAGCTAGTTTTATTTATTTCTTATTGCAATAATTTATCATTCATTGATTGAGTAAATCTATTCTATGTGAGCAGGCAATTGTGTTCTATGAACTTGCTTTCCACTTCAATCCTCACTGCGCAGAGGCATGCAACAATTTAGGTGTAATATACAAAGACCGAGACAACCTTGATAAAGCTGTGGAGTGTTATCAGGCAAGTTCAGATACTTGTACAGGTTTTAAGTTTTCATTCTTCAGTGATGGAAATCATGTTCATCATTATTTTTGTTTTGCAGTTAGCTTTATCAATCAAACCAAACTTCTCTCAGTCATTGAACAACCTTGGTGTTGTCTACACTGTCCAGGTCCTAAATGAAATCATACTTGATGCACATTATTTTAGTTGATTATATATCTGGCATGTTGCTGACCAGATCCTTCCTATTTGCAGGGTAAAATGGATGCTGCTGCAAGCATGATTGAGAAAGCTATCATGGCAAATCCCACATATGCTGAAGCATATAATAACTTAGGTCTCTCTCTCTCTCTCGCACACACTCTTGTATCTGCCCTTCGATAAAAAAAAAAAGGTCACTGTGAACTCTGATGAGTTTGCTTTTCAGATGTTTCATTGATTCTGAAACAAGTATCTTAGATTTTATTTGCAGTGTGACAATTTTCCTTTATAAATCCGATTCCTTTTCTATATGGAAACAAACCCACCCTCCCTGATGTGTTTGCTTTTCAGATGTTTCATCGATTCTGATATAAGTATCTTAGATTTCATTTGTACTGTGACAATTTTCCTTTATAAATTTGATTCCTGTTCTATATGGAAACAAACTCCCCCCCCCCCCCCCCAACGAAAAAGAAAAGGCTAGTACCATTTTTTTCTTCTGCTAAATGTCATTTTATTTATCCTTGTAGGAGTTCTTTACAGAGATGTTGGCAATATAACTATGGCAATCAGTGCTTACGAGCAATGCCTGGAGATAGATCCTGATTCTCGCAATGCAGGCCAGGTGCTGTTACACTTTCAGTTACTTGAGTAAATGCTAAGTGCTTTGCCAAGTTCTGTCGGTTGTCATAAACATGCTCCTTTTAGTGCTCTAATGCTATAAGAGATTTTACTCAATATGTTTGAACTGGAATTTTTTTTTAACTTGGTCCAGTGGCATGAATGAACAGTTGAGTTTAAATATGAAAGGCTTTAACTATAACATTGGATGGGAAGGACATTGTTTCTTAGAGGCCATGGGAGTGGAGTGGAGGTTATGTATTGGTTAATGATTGTTGTGAAAGGAGAAAACATACTTCTTATTTTGTTCACTTGGTTTTATTCTTAAATACAGATGCTTTACATTCAGTAGAAGTAGTGCCACATGTGCTACTTTCCCCATTTTTCACTCTTTCTCTTGAATGGTAATTGGCTTCACAATTGGGGGAGGGGAGGTGGGTAGCTGCATGGAATGGTGATGATTGTAGAAGAAAGAATTCTTCTTGGTTTTATTCTTTTGCATGAATGCTTTTACATTCTTCAAGTGGCCTAACAGTAGAAGTGATGGCCCAGCTGCTACCTCCACTTTTTTTTTTCTTTATAAAAAAAGATGGAAAATTTTATCAAAGTATTGTACTGTTTGAATGTCTTAAACATGGTCAGAGTTGATGCCAAGATCAAACAGCTCATATATTCATTGATTGTATGCCAGGCATTGTTGTCTGTTTGATGGGTGTAGGATCCTCTTTGTTGTATCATTGCTTTCTCTTATCTATATCTATGAACTTTCTATGCCAGAATCGGTTGCTTGCAATGAACTACATAAACGAGGGACATGATGATAAGCTTTTTCAGGCTCACAGGTAGGGTTTAACTCCAATGGACTAGGCATTTTATTTTCATTGCAATTCTTTTAAGAATCTTCTAATGAGGTCATTGCCTTCTCCCAGTGAAGCCATTTAATATGGTACTTGGAAAATATTTCCTATACTGATTATGAGGGTGGAAGACTACAAGCAAACACCATCATGATATAAAATAATTTGTTTTTCAAATAAAAAATTTAAATGAGTTGAGAAATTTGAGGAAGAACATTATTAGCATTCAGTTTGTGAATATTCTTTTTATGTCTGTTTTCTACTTTCTGTCCATTGTAGATTTTGGGATTGAATGATATATCTTCATTATTAAGCTACTACAATTGTCCTTCCATCAATTTCTTACATCAAAAGACTGAATTTTATTCTTTATGGGCTTTCAAAATGATTTTTCTTCAACCAAAAGTTTGGCATTTTCTTCGAACTCTATGGCTCATGCTATCATTTTTTGGTCATAGATGATTATATATAATTTGAATATGATAATACCATTTTATGTTGTAAGCTCTTGACATTTTATAAGAGTGCCAATTTTATTGTACTTTGTAGCGTTTGGAAACTTTTAGATTGAGCTTGGTGAGCCTTATCTGAAGTGAAATACTACATGCAGGGAATGGGGTAGGCGCTTTATGAGGTTGTATCCGCAGTACACTTCGTGGGACAACCCAAAAGTTCCAGAGAGACCACTTGTGATTGGATATGTATCTCCGGATTATTTTACTCATTCTGTATCTTATTTCATCGAGGCCCCTCTTGTCTATCATGACTATGCAAATTATATGGTGGTTGTCTATTCAGCAGTTGTGAAGGTATGCATACCATGGTTTGTCTCTATTACATATTTGTTGATTTTTGAGTATTTACTGATGTATAATTTTATGGATGCTTTTTTATTGCAAATATGTCTAATCAGTGTTGTCATATGAAATTCATTACATGTTTGCCTACATCAAACCACTCGGTTTATATTTTTTATAAAAAGAGTCTGTTTTTTAAACATAACTGATGGCGAGAGATGGTTAGTAGTAGTCTTTTTGGAATAAACCTCCTTTATATACCACAATTGCTCAGCAGTATTGCCAATCATTTTGCTTTATGTTCATTTTAATTTGCAACTCTGATGGTCAAGTTCACAATCCATGGCATCCACAGAACAAACAACTCTTTCCAGCACTTTGATGCTAATCACCGCCTTGATTCTATGTTTATACCATTCAATTAGAGCATTCTGTAGTATGCTTACAAATCTGCAAGACATCCGTGAGCTACTTTGTTGATATTCTGGATTTTCTGTTCTAATGATTGCAGTCTGATGCAAAAACGAATAGGTTTAGGGAGAAAGTTTTAAAAAAGGGTGGGATGTGGAGGGATATATACGGGATTGATGAGAAGAAGGTTGCAAGCATGATTAGAGAAGATAAAGTTGACATTTTGGTAGAACTCACTGGACATACAGCTAACAATAAGTTGGGAATGATGGCGTGCCGACCAGCACCTGTTCAGGTATGCCTTAGATTTTAGTTTCCTTTTTTTTTTTTTTTTGTGTGTGGTTCTTTCCTTGATGTTATCTTGTGAGTAGTCCATTCATAGTATATCTTGTTTAAGAAGTTGTGTATGCTCAAACTTTTTATACAAACAATTAGTAGTATATCTTTCCTTATATGTTGTTTTGGATTTGTTGATGTCAGTAATTATCATGCTTTTGGCTTTGGTTTATTGATCATATTTTTGCCCACATATATGGCCACTTCTATGGATAACACATTGACTCATGGAGTCCATTTATGCTGTCTATATATTAGCACTTTGCAGAGCTTGAAATGGCCAATGTTTTATACACTTCATACCTCTTTGTTGCAGCTATACTTCAGTTTTATTTGACTCTGTAAAAGGCCCATATATACGTAACTCAATTTCCTGAACCTCCTATATTGGGAATATTCATTTTCCATATATGCTTTTGTACGAGGAACTTGTTAGATTTGTGCTTGTAGGTAGCGTGTGCATAGTTTCTTGAAGTGAGATTCTGGACCTGTTAAAATTTATGCCTCTGGGAGAATCATATTGTTTTGATTAGCTTTGGTACTTAAACAATTTGAATAAACATCTTCAATGATCAAGGTTTTTGTTATTGCTGCCTGCATGAGAAAGAGCGCAACTTTCTTGGAGACTGCTGACTCGCATATAGTTAATTAGGCTACAAAGTGGGACTGGACAGGACAATTTTTGTTGGCTAGGTGTTTGGGGTGAACTTGGGAATTTTCCGGTCCCATCTCTAAAAAATGTCCCATGCTTGTCTGATATGACTAAGTTATTCTGTCTCGTTGGTCCATAAAATAAATTGTTAGGTATTTTGAATGATTCATTGATGATATATCTATCCAATCTTCTGACCCGTCTACATGAAACTTAGTCAAGTTGTCTTTGGCAACTTCTATATGATGAGCTGTCTTAGCTACTGGAAATGCTGCATTGGCAGAGCATATCTGTGCATTAATCAAAGTGTTCGTCAACTCTTTTTCCTTCCTTTTCCATATAATTGGATACCGTATTTTCTTATCCGAGGAGTCTTCAGGACAGGGCCTCACATTAGGTTTGGAGGGGCCAAATTAGAAAAAAAAATTTATGAAAAGCTGAAAGTTAAAATCTACTAATTTTAGGATTAGAATTTAAAATTATTCAAGAGGGAGACAGGAAAATATTATTTGCCAAATTACACGTCCTATTTTGTACTTTTGAAGCTGAAATAAATTTGTTAAATTATTGTGAAGCTCAAGAAATAATGTCACTCTCATCTTCCACAGACCTGTCATGTCACTGTGATTGAGCTCGCAACTTCTCTGGCCATCAAAGTCCGTTTTTGTACCAACAAAATGATTCTTATAACAACCCAAGTATGATTCATCCTCAAAAATCATTTCAATTCACGGTTTAAATACAGAAGATTTTGGGTGTATTTTTTGTGGTTTTGTTTTGTTTTTATTTTTTATTTTTTTTTATTATGGTGTGTGTTTGATCTGGTTATCCTAGGATCAAAACCTTCATTTTGATCTCTTTATCTCCATGTTTACTGCCAAAAACATTGAACACCAGAAACTCACATCATTCAAGGTTCAAAACAAATTCTAATCATATATAAACAACGAAAAAATCCAATTAACCTTTGATATGAACTTGTTTCGGACCAAACTTCCACTTTCCAGCCAAGGGAAGATTGGTGATGGGTGGCGGTCATTGGGACTCGAGGGTGCATTCAAATCTCCTGCCAGTAATGGCATCAGAAGTATTTTGTTTTCCAGTATTTCTCATGTTGCACTTTTCAGCTTTGCTGGTGATGTACTGTTTTGCTGGGTGGTTTTTTACTACTGCCTTGGTAGGCTTTCCCCCCCTTTTTTGTTGAGGGTCTTGATAGTCCTTATGACCAATTAAGCAAATAATTATTGTTTGTGACATGAATATAATATTTGTTGCAATTTAAAAAATGTACTCCCACTAGTTTGTGATATGATTAAAATAATTGTTTGGTTAATTCAATTGCACATGAATTAAAATGAATTTAATTGTTTTCTCTTACATTAAAGTACCACAGATTAAAAGCAAAATAGGACAAGGGTATTGTTATTGTTATCATATGTTGTCCTGTCCTGTCCGGTATCTTGTCATCCATAAAACAGGGCAATTGTCCAGTCCACTCCAGTCCTCTGTGCACTGACTGAATAATGGAACAGCCACGTGTTGCGTCCTCTCCTGTCCTATGTATCGAACACAGCCTTATGGAATAAGCTTTCACCAATGTCAACCAGTGGTGAGTTGAAAAATGAAATTAAACCATATGATGCAGATCCTACCATTTCCTCTTCGATCCTTTCCCAATCTCGGTCATATAATCTATTTAGTCAAGATATTGGTTTGGATTGGTTCATGGTTAGCTTGTCTTCAGGATATGATCGAGGGTCAGGATTCTTTAAACCATTAAAAGTTAGCTAGAAAAAAAATATCTGGATGCTAAAAATGTTATAAAAATCCCTAAACGATGACAAAACTCATGAAGCATTAAAAAAATAGGCATAAATGCAGACAATATTTGCACATGTTAAAAAAGAAAAAGAAAATCCCCGTCTCTACTTATGTTTTAGATCCTATTCCTATTTGCTCAACTTGGATTTTTTTTCATTTGGAATGGACTGGTAATTTGTCTCTGACCTTGTTTTTTGACTTACCTTTATTTTAGGTGACTTGGATTGGTTACCCGAACACAACTGGCTTGCCTACCATTGATTACAGAATTACTGATTCATTCACTGACCCTCCTCATACTAAACAAAAGTAGGCCCACTTGTTACTTTCTTGAAGATATTGTTCTTAAATATAGCTCAGTAGGGATATTTATTTTATGTTATCCATGACCTTATATGCATATTCAATGACAGGCATGTTGAGGAGTTGGTTCGTTTACCAGAATGCTTCCTTTGTTACATACCTTCTCCAGAGGCTGGGCCTGTTACTCCAACTCCTGCTCTTTCTAATGGCTTTATCACATTTGGTAGCTTTAATAATCTGGCAAAGGTACTGGTTAGTTTTGTAATTAGACTATTAAACCACAATCTATAGTGGCAAAATTCTTCTGATTGCTTCCATGTTTTGTGTCCCTCTTTTTGGGCCTTTTATTATGTCTCCCCACAGATAACACCTAAGGTATTGCAAGTTTGGGCTAGGATACTCTGTGCAGTTCCGAACTCCCGCCTTGTGGTGAAATGCAAGCCATTTGGCTGTGATAGTGTTAGACAGAGATTCCTTACAGTGTTGGAGCAGCTGGGGTTGGAACCACTGCGTGTCGATCTCCTGCCTCTAATTCTTCTTAATCATGATCACATGCAAGCATATTCTTTAATGGACATAAGGTAAGATCTTTAGTTATAATATATACTTGCAACCACCTTTTGTTTCTTTCTGGAAACTGTTAATAAGCAAAATATGCTCTATATATGCTCAGTTGATACCTAACCTTCTATCAACCTATGCTGAGATTTGTTCACATTATTTAGACGTGCATACTTTTCCAGTGTGCTTCTGGCTTGTCATTTGAATCTTCTTCATGGCTTACTTTATATGTATTTGATGTAGCTTGGATACTTTTCCATATGCTGGTACAACAACAACATGTGAATCTTTGTACATGGGAGTTCCATGCATTACTATGGCTGGTGCTGTACATGCTCACAATGTTGGCGTGAGTCTTCTCAGCAAAGTTGGTGAGGACCTTTCATTTCTTCTTTTTGTTTCATTTCTATCTCAAATTACTCTCGGTTTGTATGCCTCATTGCATTCGTTGCTTACAAAGTGCCTGTTTGGCTTGACCTTGAGTTTACCAAAAGCAGGTTTCAAGTAAAAAAAGCTGGTTTATGAGTGTTGGTAACCTTTTAAAAACATGATTTTGTAAACTCAATACACTTAAAGACATGGTGTTCATTTCTTCTTTTTGTTTCATTTCTATCTCAAATTACTCTCGGTTTGTATGCCTCATTGCATTCATTGCTTGCGAAGTGCCTGTTTGGCTTGACCTTGAGTATACCAAAAGCAGGTTCAAGTAAAAAAGGCTGGTTTATGAGTGTTGGTAGCCTATTAAAACTATGATTTTGTAAACTCAATACACTTGAAGACATGGTTTTGAATGCTTTGTCAAAATCGTAGTTTTGAAAACTCAATCCCTAATAGAGCCAATAACAAGAAGGAAAAGAAAAAAACAGAGGTCATCTCATATGATGCCCTAGTAAAACGAAAAGGACAAACTTCTTGCCTTAACCATAGAGGGTCTGGATGAAACATAGCCTTTTGGATTTATATGAAATTTTCCATGATATTATTCCAAATGATTAACTCTGCTGGAATGAGAATTTTATGTCACCAAGCATTGTGGTGATCTAATGGTATGAACACTGTATATGCGCTGCTTTCATGTAATGTAATGTTTTTTTCTTCTTTAAAGTTTCCACCATTCACTTTCAAATTCAAATTTAATATATGCTGTTTTCTGATATTGAGACTCTCATGATTCGGATTGGAGCTATTCGGTTGGAATTTTTATTAGCTTGAAGAATCTGAAGCATTAATTATCCAGAATGAATCATAATGTTTTTGTGCACATCTATGCTTTATGAGTCTTTTCTTTTAGCCTTATTAGCTTTGAATTTTGCTTGAGGATGTTCGGATTCTTCATAAATCACTGCGGACCTTCTGGCTGATTGTAATGCAGGGTTAGGACATTTGGTTGCCAAAAATGAAGAGGAATACGTTCAATTGGCACTACAACTGGCCTCAGACATTTCAGCTCTCTCAAACTTGAGGATGAGTCTCCGGGAACTTATGTCTAAGTCTCCAGTCTGCGATGGACCAAATTTTACTCTTGGTTTAGAGACAACATACCGGAACATGTGGCACAGATACTGTAAGGGTGATGTGCCATCTTTAAGGCGCATAGAACTGCTACAACAGCAGGGGATTCCTGAGGATGTACCTATCAAGAATTCTGATTCAACGACGATTACATCGTCAAGAGATGGCCCTCCTGAGTCAAGAGATGGCCTACCTGAGTCTGTCAAAGCAAATGGATTCAGTGCAGTCTCACCACCCACAGTCAATCATTCTTGTGGAGAAAACAGGAGTCAGGTAAATAATACTATAAACTCAGGCAAGCTGAGCTAAAAAAAAGGTGGTGTTCTGGTGAGACAGATGTCGAGACTGCTTGGTGTGTGCTTGATGGATAAAAACTCCAGCATGTATAATATCTGTAACTGTTATCTGCTGCTGGGATTTGAAGCTAGTATTGATTGCGGTGGCGATCCCATGATACTTTGATCTGG
>Ga0307511_10004400_pt1 | contig 14381 bp, 13 predicted proteins | sample 13_EM_MG_FD_200266 | JGI IMG/M metagenome (GOLD analysis project Ga0307511, IMG submission 200266) | Populus trichocarpa ectomycorrhiza microbial communities from riparian zone in the Pacific Northwest, United States - 13_EM | ecosystem: Host-associated > Plants > Roots > Unclassified | place... | reverse complement strand
CAGCCCCCACACTATCCCATCAAAATTTCCTTTTTCAGCAGGTCACATGACCCTAAAAAAGTCGTTTGTGGGTCCCAAATCTGCTTATATAAGCCATCAAAATTTCCTTTTTTGGAAAGTCACATGACCTCCTGCATAACCCTCTCAAAAACCATTTTGGCAAAGTCACATGACTTGCTTATATAATCCATCAAAATTTCCTTTTTGGGTCACCCACCCCCTCGGTCCCCTCCCACTCTGCCGGTCCCATCAATCCCCCAGCCCCATTTGGACGCTCCTGATGCGTCCCACCCCCTGGGGTCCCCCCCAGGCTCCTCACACCGTTTGTGCCAAAAGCCTCCCTCACTGGTTTGTGCCATAAACCTTGTCACCTGGTTTGTGTCAACTTTGGACCCCACGATCATGGTTTTGACATAAAAAAGTGGCAACCACTAATGGGGCACTGTGAGACGTCTGGGGCAGATCGATGCGTCTCCAGGTTGTTCCTCGATGCCCCAGCTGTTTATATTTGCTAGACCATTCCCCGCAAACTGACAACCTGGTTTTCTGGCCCGCTTTTCGGCCTGTAGGCTGGTCAGCAACCCGTGATCCATGGAGAGAGGGTCCATTGTTGACACGATACCGAGAAAAGCTTGTGGGCAAGGTAGCCTGGCTTCACCGTGTGGCATGAGACAGTTGACGGAGCGCGTTCATTTGTCTCGTGTATGGCGAGTGTGCGTGCGTGTAGGGTTGTCGTATTTTGGTCTGCAACAAGTCCGAATCAAGGAGTGTGAGAAATCATCGTTTTCTTCAATGACTCCTCCATGGGTGACAAGGGTCCCCTCAGCTCCACCCTTTATTTTCATGCGATGCGAGTCCAATCGCCACGTGTCCCATCGGCTTGAGTATTCAGCATCCTGGCTAGTTTATCTTACAACCCAATATAATGTACGGGTTGCCCTCTGGAAGATGTGGGAGTCGGCAACTGAGCGGCGTGTGCGCTCCACCCTTCCAATCATCATACTCGCTTCTTAAAAACGAGGGAGGTGCACGACGGCCTGCCAACGAAAACCACGTGAGAAATCTGCCGATGGGGTGGGGGAGTTCCACAGCCGCTCACGTTAACGTCAACACTCCCGTAGCTTTGGAATACCTCTCCTTGAGCTGTTCGAACGATTCTCCAGCGAACTTTGGGTGGGGTTCCACCCTGTAGCGCTGAATGAGAGTCGTGAGTATACCCAACAACGTCATCTCGGCAAACCTAAATTCTGGACGATAAGACAACCTGGCTTTGAACTGGATGGGTTTGAATTACCCGCGCCCCATGCATGCCCTCGCACCCCCAGAGAACGGGACAAATGCATCCTTATCCCATTTCCCCAGGAACCTTTCTGGTTTGAAAGTGCGTGGGTCGTCCCAGTACCGTGCTGCATTAATGTAAGCCGCCCGAGTTGGCCCGCTGGATAAGGTGAATCTTACGGTTGTAATGAAGGCCAGGAATGTCAATAGTGACCTCGCTCCCTGCAGGAACCGGGACCGTTATCGTCCCACCTGCTCCGTTTCCAATGACGAGAGAGGTGTCCTCGTTACTGTACTTCATAATAGCCGTCACCTAGGTCATCGTCAACTACCATCGATGAGCTTCAAACCGGGACGTACGGTCGGGAACATCCTCAAGGTCTCGTATAATGTGCTAAATCGACGGAAGTTTAATTTTCGTAAAGGACATCCGGGATCACACGAAGACACGTACGCTGTGACTCGATTAAGTCTCGGGGTATCTTCGTGAGTCTATGGATGTGGCTATTGGGCCGTGGATCTCAAGTTTTGGTGATATTGCTCACTCACTGGTAGGCGGCCGCCCGGGAGGACATCTTGAATATGTTGGTACAATACCTCTTGTTCTTCTTGGTGTATTGCGAGCATGTTCAGAGCGAAAGAGAGGGTGTGTCCAGATGTCTGCCACACCATCGAGATCACCCAACGAACAGCATTGGTTGGAGTATCCTCACCTCATGTCCAGCGATATAGAAAATGAACATGTTTCCTGAATGGTGGTTGTGTGAACAGACGGGCCGGTGGACCAAGTACTGGCCACGTACCAATGAGTTCCACCTCTCCAAGTCTCTGCTCTCCATCATCAAATAACTCCTCGTTCGCATCGATCAAGTTCGAAAGGAGATCCTTCTTCTCGCCCCTCTCAGAGAACTTCCGCTCGTTGATCGACTCCAGCAAATACGACTGTTCGTGTCGGATTGACTCTCAGCAAATTGTCCCAATCCGTGATCGAGCCTGTAGCGAACGCACCCGAAATTCCACAAAACCGTCCCGAGCTTCCTTAATCTTCCCGAAGGGTGCCCACTCGAAGATCCATCCCGGACAAAGAATCCTGGTAAACAGTCCTGTGCCGACGATTGCGATGGAATGTTTAAAACTCAGGCAATGCCCAGGCGGTACCTCGTCGTCTCTCCAACCAGTTCGGCGCCCGAAGGCGGCAGCGGAGATTATCATGAGAGCCGCCTAAAAAGGTAGATCAAAGCCCCCTCCCTGTTGAGAGTAATCATGACACTTACTGCCATTGCGAGACCTACGGCATCCTCGACAACAATCTCTTGCTCGTCACGCCACTCTTCTTCATACAGTGAGGTGATTACTCTCACAGACTCCTCGAAGGCGAGCTTGTTGTTTTTCTACGGACAATCATTCGGCACACGACACATGATGAAATGTTGCCAGTCGGTGATCACAAACCTCGGTGAAGGCAGGGGCGACAATCTTCCGGTGTCGTTTCCATTCAGCGAACTCTGACGTCACGACGTTTTTCCCGAAAAAGTTTATAACCTTGTAAACCTCCACAGGCTTGGAAAACTTCAGGCGCGAACTGAAGATGGTCTGTAAAACATTTATTCATCATTCACAATTCCAGTCGACGGCCGCCGGTCAGTCAAGATTGCTTTGTAGAAACATGGTAATACCCACTAGCCTTGATTGCGTGAGCATCGGCGACGCAGAGAATACCCCGGGGACTTGGCCACAAGCTAATCTGAATATACGGGTCGGCCGCGCGTTCTGGACATCGGCAAAATTACAACGACGCACATCGCTTACGGCATCCCAACCACACATCTTGTACCCTGTGCCCGACGTCAGCATAGGGATTTCTTGCGGCCGGAGGGCAGAGGAGCGGATGGGACGACACCTGCATGTTTGTCCCTCCAAAGCTTATCTGCACCAGGCGTTATGTATTTTATCTCCCGGGTGAGGTTCCCGAGGGGGGTGGGTCCGCAGATTAGCGTGCGTCGTCCAGGAACTGTCCTAGATACCGGAGGTACAGAGTTTAACGCGACAAATTCCACAAGAGAAGCACAGGGCTACTCACCTATGCTGCTTCCAGACTCCCGGGGCTTCGAACCGTAACTTCAAAACATAAAACAAGAGCACAGAGAATCCGACAGCGTAGACGACGATGAGTTCAACCATGATTGACAATGAGTGAACGGGGAAAGGAAGGAACGGACGTAATTCCAGAGGTATATAGAGTCCGGAAGTAATTCACGTCAGTCTGCGGGCAGATCGACTCGTCTCTAGCTGGGGTTGTACGTCAATTTTCCAGCCATTTGTGTTCTGCTCGACCATTCTCCGCAAACTTGCAACCTGATATTCTCGCCCGCTTTTCGGCCTGTAGGGTCCTCAGCAACCCATGATCCATCTGTGATATAGTTGATACGGTACCGAGAAAAGGCTATGGGCGGGTAATTCGACCCCAGCGTGTGGCATGAGAAAGATGACGGAGCGCATTCATTCGCCTCGTGTACGACGAGCGCGTACGCATGAGAGTCGTCGTATTCTGTTCTGAGGAATCTATCATACGAGCCGCAGCGGCACATGGGTTCCGCACTGTGTGACCGAGTGTGACTTCCTTCATGGGTCAGCGTTCTACTTACTCTCTCGAATCCACTCGTCGACTCGTCGAGAAAGGAACTAGCCAGTATCTGGGGCTCAAAATACTATAAATTGCAGCGATTGGCACCCGCCATGGGTTGTCAAGTGTTCTGCCCGGGCCGACATTGAATTGTTCATACCCGGGTGTGCCAGGGGTCTGTTGGGCAGCACAGCCTTGGGACTCCCTCGACGCCTTGCACGATACTAGGATTCAAGGGAACCCTGAAGTGGCCTTCCCATGCCTCCCCAATCCGATCCCTGGGATATCTACAAACAGTACGTTCATTACTTCCACGTCTCCGGTTGGGCTCACGCATCGCAGAGCCCTCCTCCCGTTCAAATACGGTGATGCCCTTTGGTTGCCGGTTTTTTGCTCTCCGATCGGTGCAAACCCGGTCTGATGATCACTCGCAGGGAGCCCAGTCCTATCTACAGCTATACGCGAGTCAGACCAGGCGATGTGGGGTACACTCGTCGGGGGAGGTTTCACCTTCTATTCTCTGCGGGTATTCCATTAGGATCGAGAGAGCCAGGCACCGACGTTCCTCACACCTTTGAACCCTTGGATATTGGCCCAATCATATCAGCCAATGACCGTCCCCCAGGCTATATGCGGACAAACACGGTTCGGCAGATTGGGGTGGATGTTGGTGGTTCAGTTGCCGTCGCTTGGTGCGTGCACACACATTTGGCCTATAGCTGATAACTATCGCGGTTGATCGAATACACCAGCACTGTGGAACCTGGCGCAAGCTTGGCCTTTGAACTCACCCGCAAACAAGGCGCAGCCCTAATTACTAAGCACCCAACCCGCCGGGAAGATGTCGAAAGAGAACGTACTTTTGAGAATTACACCAAACGACACTACGAGTCCTGGGTCGACTTCGCACGGGAACGTGGGGACGGGGAGAACGTCAAACCTCTTCTCGTTACTGGAGTCGACTTAACTAGGGAGTTTGCGACAGTCGCGTACTCAGACAGCCAAACTCGCATGGAGTGCGAATTCTCTGCGGCAGTTCCCGGGATCGCTTCTGCTTCTATGTCAATGTGGGGGTCATGGCGCACTCAGGGGTTGATACACACAAACTGCGGACCGAACCCGACTCCAGACGAGTACAACCAATGCATTTTCATCCGCTACTACACAATTCGCAAGCGGGTTTTCATTCCCACGATCATCAAGGCGGGTGCTGGACCGCATCAACTCCCAAGGGGGGACCATGGGGATGGCGGCTCAGACGAGGGGAAACTCCAGGCTTTCTCCACCGATGAGTCAATGGAAATCGATTACCCAGAGACCGGATCGACCAGAGACACCTTTGATGAAGCGATCCACAACGTACCCACGGTTGGTCCAAAACATTATTTACACCTTTCACTGCTCATGAACTGCACAAAGAGTGACCGCGATAGCTTTGATGTTGTGGCGGAATTCATATTTCAGGTCAGAACAGCTTCCCAAGAATGGCTGGTGAAGTAATACGCTTCAACAGAGATCTGACGTGAAATCCATGCTGCTCCACCATCACGACATTCCAGATCTCCTTCAGGTACGCTGGTGCATTCGCCCCGGCTCGTCGCTCACAGCAGCTCAGGGGGATGAAGGAGAATTGACACGGCTGCTGGCTGAGTCTGGAGCAGTCGACCGGGTTAGGATCGACGAAAACGGAGGTGAAGCGTGTTCTCGCCGAGTTATTTCCCTAGTGTTCATACTTGCCAGTTGGGCGACTGGTCAGCTCTGCAGTAACCGAGCCCCCAGGGCCTATCTCACTGGACGTGGGGTTGATATCACAATCAGAGTATACCCCTTCGATACGGGTAAGGTTTACTCCCGAAGGCCCCATATCTTTCTCCGTGGACGGTGTACCCGGAATCTCCGTCTCTCAAGCTATTGATAGATCTTGCACGAGGATGGACGGGCGAGACGACAGACTAGTTACCTTCAAGAACATTGCGTTCATTATTAGAATCCAGGTGGGCAACATGACTTCCCAAACGAGCATCCTGCATACACGCCGCTTCTATTAGTTCACTGGGCACGACCTGTATTCGTCCAAAGTAAAGTAACTTGGCCACAACGAGATTTTTTCTCGCTGACCCTTACTTAGATAAACGCGCACGATAACACCGCAGAATGGAATCCGATCCCGCGCTGGAAATTAGCGAGGGAGATTGGGAAGAGAATTAAACGATACGTCGAGGCGAGTGTGTTCCCTTGTAACCTGGCCCGATCACTGATGAATGCGAGCCCATACAGGATCGAGGAATCCAGGCCCCCCTCGATGGGATCTACTTGACACGCTTGGTACAAGTTTCGAAGGGATCGTGGCAGCCCGTGTTGTTTTACGACGATTCCGGAGTCCCCCCGAACCTCACTGAGCGCACGTCCGACGCCACGGTTCCGCTGAAAGAAACAAGCCGGTCCGAAGATAGTCCATATTGGTACTAACTTCTGCGTAGTCCCCCATCCTCCCCCATCCGATCCCGCGGCCCGCATCTAGGCTTCCCTTCGTCATTCATAAAGAGAGGGATCGGGAGTTCTTTTGATGGACAACTTGGCGTGGTAGCATAAACCGGCGTCAACCCAGACGTTGGATTTACATTATATACGCTCACTGCGCAATCGTACTGTCCGAGCCCTTGGATAAACGGCCCAGTTGTTCACGCGCTCTTACATATTATAATTACGTATCGATCGTTTTTCTTCGATGACTCCCCCATGGGCGGGTTGAGGGCTTTCCTCAGCAGCACCCGACTTCACCTTAACCGTTATCTCTGGTCTCCCACCAGACCACTCTCTACCATGGGTTCTTCATCCTTAACGTCCAAGTTCGCGACCGAGGTGCTCTCCTGCGATCCCGCATCCGTCCACTTCCCCCCAGGCTCGGACGAACCGTCCATTACTTCCCCAGAAACCCTCCAGGCCCTACGCGCCGCATCCCACCACCTCAAAGACAAGAAGCAGTGCGTGGTCTTCCCAACCGAGACCGTGTACGGACTCGGCGCACTCGCTCTCGACTCGGACGCCTCACGCCGGATATTCGCCACCAAGAACCGACCCCCAGACAACCCTCTCATCGTTCACGTTTCATCCATGACCATGCTCTACCGCCTCCTCCCACCAGGTTACCGGATACCCAAGCACTACGAAGCGTTGGTGAAGCGCTTTTGGCCCGGACCGTTGACTCTACTGTTCCCGAACACGGTTGGGAAGGTCCCGGACATAATCACCGCCGGTCATCCAACAGTCGCGATTCGGATACCGTCTCACCCGATTGCAAGAGCCTTAATCGCAATTGCCGACGTCCCACTCGCCGCGCCGAGTGCGAATTCTTCCGGACGGCCGAGTCCTACGAGGGCTGAGCATGTCTACGATGATCTGAAGGATAAAGTGGGTATAATTCTCGATGGAGGACCTTGTTCGGTCGGTCTTGAGAGCACGGTGGTGGATGGGTTGCACGAGGATAATAACTTGCGAATACTACGCCCTGGAGGCATCACCGTGGAGGATATCGAAAAGGCGTTGGCTGAAGACTTGGATGGAAGCGGCATACCTGTCCCAAAAGTCCTCGTCCATAGGAGAGACTACAAAGACGAAGGCATGGAACAAGCACCAACTACTCCTGGGATGAAATACCGTCATTATTCGCCCACCGTCCCCGTTACCCTCCTCTGCACACACTCGATACCCCCACAAGATACCACCCCCACTTCCCCTCACGACTACTTCTCATCCTTAAAGGACCTGTCCAGAACTCCGACAGAGCTCGTGAAAGTCGGCGTCCTGTTACCCTTGGATTCTCCGTTACAGGCGTTCGCAAAGGACGTTCCCGGGGTTGAATTCCACCACTTCGTGCTCGGTTCTGTCTCTGATCCGTCCACAACTGCCCAGCGGCTGTTTGACGGTTTCCTTACACTTGATAAGATGGGGGTGGACCTGATAATCATTGAAGAGGTGGAGGAAGATAGAGAAGGATTGGCGATCATGAACCGAGTTCGTAAAGCAGCCACGGAGTCCCGGTGGTTGAGATAGTCTCATCTTTACAGCTTTCACGCGATAGAGGTGAGTCCAATCACTCCGTTCCCCTTGGTGTGGGTATTCAGCGCTCTGGCCAGTTTACCTTACAATCCAATATAATGTACGGAAGGTGACAACGAGTGAGGGATCGGTATCAAAATTATAATGTGCTGAGTAGTGCGTAATATTGTGCCGTCGAGTGTATAAAACTACGACATCTCCATGAACCACTGCTTATCCTTCAAGATTTCTTGCGTCCTCCTCTCATAAACCGTCTTCACCTCCTGTCCCCATACATCCTCAGGCTTCTCCTTGAGGTCGTGACAGCGTCGAAGGTGTTTGTCGGCGTCGGTTTGGTCCATTGGAACAACGTTATCCACTGAGAGCGGCCGGGTGTAGTCCCACCTCACCAGCGCGGGCTTGTTCGGGACATCATGTGGTGGGAGGACCGAGCGACCCCTATAAACATCCTCGAACACCATGAAGACGTCGTCATCGTCTATAGGTAACCGGCTAAGGGAAAATACAGCGGTCAGTGGTGACGGATTGACCTTCGCTACATCCTCCACTTACTTGATTGTCTCGCCTGTGATCCTTTGCTCACGCAACTGGAGGTCCCGATTCATCCTCTCGTACAGCTTTCTGCGGTTCTTGATTGGTAACGGGTTGGCAATCGGTTTTCCTGCGAGCTCGCAGAGAACATATGTCGCAGCATGTAAGCCGAATATCGATGGCAGCGAGCCTAATGCAACCAAGGGTCAGGAAGGGACTCAACCGAGGGGATATTAAGAGGTCCCCTTACCAAGCACCGGTAGGATCCTGACACGGAAATCCTCTAAAACACCGAGCTCCTTTACGTTCCCCTTCTGGAACTCTTCCTCCGATAACGGCAACAGCTTAACATCTCCTGGGGCTTCAGTGGAATAGACCACAGGGATCCCAGACTGAACTCCGAGGAGCCTTAATCGTCTTCGCACAGACCTCGCCAATGGATCGTAAACGGTGTACGAGATATCGCTGATTTGCACTCTGGATGGATCTGATTTCGCCCCGGCACCCATGGAAGAGAAAACCTAAGGCGCAAGGTCAGTAGGCGGACGCGCCAGAGCACTGCCTCAATGCCCTACCTTGATGTTGTGTGAGTGACAATAGTGTAGCAGCTCTACCTTCGTCCCGATATTGTCGATAGCATCTACAGTGAGTCCCAACCGTGAGCCAGAGAAGAGGCACAGCCGTAACGGGGAGACACACCGACAACCCAATCCACGCCTTCAAGCAACACACCACCATCCTCCTTCTTCCACAACTCGATTCTCGGGTCGATCTCAATCCACCTCGAGAACTTCCTCAAAGCGCTCTCGAGGCACTTGACCTTCGGTGTCCCCACATCGGCGAGGCCAGCGGCAGCATGTCGATTCAACGAAGATAGAGTGACGTAGTCAAAATCTACGAGCCTGATCTTCGCAACACCACTGAACCAAATGAAACAGCCACGTTAATGATAATCGCACACCGTTGTGGGGAAAATGAGACGTACGATCTGGCAAGCATGACTGCAGCCCAACTGCCCACTCCCCCACATCCAATAACAGCCACGCTCGCTCCCCGAATCTTCTTCATGCCCTCCTCACCAAAGAACGCATAATTCCTCGCGAGCTGCTCCCTAATCAAATCCTCGTCATACTCAACAGGCCCCGAACCCCCGTTCCAGTTCCTGTCCCCGTTCCCGTTCCCGTGCTCCGCCCCTCCATTCAAATAAATCTGTTCCGGCCGCGGGGGAGAGGTCCCTCTCCTCTTCCTCCCATAACCGGAACCACCACGGTCCGAAGAAGAAGTGGCAGTGACAGAGTTCAAGACTTGTCTGTTCAGCTCGTTCCGTTTCTTCTGGCGAGAGTAACTGTTATACGACGTGATCGCGGCAGCGGTGAGAGCTGAAGCTGCCAGCGCGGTGAAAACCAGTTGAGTTTTGTGAGAACGCGGGTCAAACCTCGACGCTACGGATTCCATGTCTCTCCCTGTGGGTTAGGGGTGAGGTATAGGGTAAAGGATGGTGGGTATGTGGACGGAAGGGAGCAGGATTTTATTCCGGTAAGCAAGCCGATCGATGATGTGCGCGTCGTTCCGGCAAGCCGACCAAACACGCGTTTTCCAACAAACACCACCAGCTCGGAATCTTTGTCAGGATAGCATGGGACGCGCCATTTTGTATATACGTGTACATAAGAAATACCCGGTCCTAAGCACTGAGCAGGTGTGTCCATAACCGAAGTGCAACCTACCGTGGGCGGCTGAGTCGGCCATTTTCCTCGTGGACAGAAGAACCGTGGAGCTCGTTCAACTTGAGAAGGAAGCAGGGATGAGGGAGGATAAGGGAGCTATTCCGGTCATGCAGAACTCGACCTCCATGGCCGTCTCCCCTCTGATCTGAAGTTGAGGTTGGATTCCGGCCTATACCTCTATGAGGGAATCGCGTCAATCTCCCAGCCCTCTATTGGTTTTGGACTCCACTCTATTATCCAAACCGCGCACCTGGGACAGATACATAAAGCCCAAAAGCAGCAGGACCCGGGAGGACGGGCAATATCGAGGCTCCGATCCTCGGGAAACCGGAAGCGATCGACGGCGCGAGCCCCTGACTTGGCCGAATCTATCTATATCTATATCTATAAAGGACAGATGAGCATCGATCTTACTCATGATTGGCCAATGTCCTTGAGGGGCCACAAGTAGAGACGCCCCTGGGTAACGACGATGAGTCAGAGTGGCCGAATTTTGATTCCGCGCGAAATTCCCACACTCAATCTGAGGCTGCGGGAAAATGGATTACGGGGGAGGCAGGGCCGGAGATTGATTACCACTGGGAGAGGTGAAAGGTATGAAGTTCTTGGCGAGAACCGATTGAGCCATTGCACGTGGCCAACCGTCGTCCACTCAGGTGCACCGGTTGTAAGTATTGAAGGTCGTACACGTTGCGCGTGCCCGGGGCCGCAGGTCCCGGGCACAATGCCAATAAGCATTGCCCAGCAATCGCAGATAATCGCAGATTACACCCCGCACTGCCCGGCAAGTTCGCGAGTGGCCAGCTAGTGACCCCCAACCGGTGGTCCCAACGGTGCTAACGACATCCACCCTCCCCCTCTCCTCACATAGTTCACTTCGCCATGGAGGATTTTCTGCCAAATAACAGCGGTAAGTGCACCTGCGTCCGTATGCGATGTATAGACGTCAATCCCCTCATCTAGACGCCTACTGGGATTGGTCGGAAACGAGCAAGAGGCGGTGGACAGAATGTCAGTGGGGCGACGGGTATCTGGAATTCTACATGCACTGCCGCAATGCCACCACCGGTCCCGAGTTCCTCAACACCTTTCCCTACAAGTTATCGCTCGGGACATGGCCGTGTGGTACTACCCTCCTACCATTTCGCCGCAGAGACACTACGGGAGGCCAGATTCTCGTCACCGAGTCATACAACAAATTGTTGAACCGTATAATGGCCCACCGCGCGACTGGGGCCCAAGGGGTGGTGCTCACCGGGCAACCTGGTACTGGTAGGTTTTTGTGGCTAGATCCACACCCGCCCGATGTCTCACCAACGTATCCGTTCTCCAGGAAAGACCAATTTCCTTAGGTTCATGCTCGCACGGTTGCTTTCAAATCAACAGGTCGTGGTCCTGTGCGACAACGATCAGGTCCACCTTTTCTACCGTGACCAGGTGTACGCTCGACCGACAGCACTTGGCTTCGTGGATCTTCCTGTCCACCGAGAGCATCCGAGCCGTTCCGTGTGGGGGTTGATCGATGTAGACTTCCAAGACCATGGGCCGCCCATCTCGAGCGATCTAACTGTCTGGCCGATCCAGGCGTCTTCTGAGAAACCTATTCGGTGGAGGTCATGGCAAAAGCAACTCCGTGGTGCCGCTCTGTGGGGGATGCCTCTATGGAATTTGGAGGAGCTGGTCGAAGGGTATGCCTTGAGCTCGTTTTACCGTTCATCCCGAGGTTCATCGCTAACTCTCGTGCATCTTTGCAGTCTATCCCTTTCGCCTGATTATGATACCCTTCGAAGCATATTGGAAGAGTACCTCCCGCACCTTGACCGGTTGACAGCCCCTAAAACGGGTGACTCTAGAGTCGACGCGATACTGGAGGTTCTCCACCGGGAGCGCGAGCGGGAGAGGGTGGCGGCTGTGGCTGTAGCTGCGGTGGAGGAGGAGGAGGAGGAAGAGGAGGCGGTTGGAGACTACCTTGGCAAGTTGAAGGACAACACCAGGGCACCGGCCATGGATCAAGGCGAGGTTAGCCAAGTCGACCAAGCAGAACAACCACAGGTCCCGGTTTACACAATGGAACGGGCGCTCACGATCTTGGTCCGCATCGCAACAGAAGAGTTCGGCTTCATCCCCCGTGATGTTTACAGAGGCATCCTTGATCTTCCCGAAATGAGGAGGGACCACACCATAACATCGGGTCACGTCGACTATTCCAGGCTAAAGGAACTTATCATCGCGTTCGCATGCGACGGAGAGCTCGGTCCAGCATCGCAGCACGTGGTCGTCGTGTTCCCTACCGAAAACTGGACCGCCAGTGACCTGTGGGATATTGACTTCAAATCCATTCGGGTCGCGGAGGACGCGGCAGAGGTGATGCGGCGGACAACGGATCAAGATATGTGGAAGGCATACAACACCATCCACAGACTCCCATATGGCTCCGATGCTTTGGCAGGGCGGATCTTCGAGGAGATCGCACATCGTGTATTCTGTGAGCGATCCACGCTGCTGTGCCACCCCATGATCTCTGAGGGAGCTGAGCCTCCAACCTTTCTCACCTCCACTGGTCCTCTTTCCTTGCACCTATCCCGGTTCCCCGGTGGTCGGGTTCACACACGAGTTGACTTCAAGAGCATGCTCAGTAATGTGACTCTGGACAGCAACAGATACTACGTTCCAATTGCGAGCGACCACCCTCTGTTTGACTCGTTCGCCATCGATGCCCACTCGCGTCCCGTCGTAATCTCTGTGTTCCAGATCACCGTCGCCCCAAAGTGCAAAGGATCGGCTGAGGGCTACCTCCACATCCGACGACTCAAGGCTCACGTACGCAAGCTTCTTAAGGGTGTGGGTTATGTTCGCCCACCCTGCATCAAAGTTCAGTACTTTCTGGTCTGCCCTGATGATGGGTCTGAGCGACGGTGGGAGATGCCCGCCGGTTGGGGCGAGGGCTCCAAGGGTAGCCACCGAGGGGACGTTTTCTGTATCCGTGTTCGGCCTCCGGTGTGAACCTTGGTCGCCTAACCAAATCACAGCTGGATGTGGATTCCAAGGAAGAGGTCCCGACCCAGCTCTGTCGTTCCATATCCATCTTCGGGAACCTTCGCACCATCGCTCGCAAGGCAAGCTTTCTGTCACTTATCGTGGCCGTCGCGTTTATCTACCCGTACGGTTCAACTCCCATCCTATGTGTTCCCCTTCCACTCCGATTATCTCAGTCCGCTTCTCTATGTTCATCGTCCTTGTTTGCATTCTGACCGCTTGCACCTGTTTGATATGACGCTATCTAAGTAATCCTTCCCTGCAATAATCAATATGATAGTCCGTTCATCATCGCACTGTGGAAAGCGAATGAGTAGCATTCTGTTGCCACCCACCTCAATGGGGCTTCCTCCGGCCGATTGGATCCCGCGGAGATCAATCCTAACTCGAAATTCGAACCGTCGTGCGCTCCGTGCTGCCGCGCCTCCCGAAGCGATGACGGTACCGGGGTTCAACTCATGGTGACTGCAGTGTATTTTACATCCCCCAAACGCGTGTTTATTTAATCCAAGGCAACCCTTGCAACGCTTTGATTCCGTCGATGTCCGAGGCCGCTGACGGTACTGGTGTCAATACAGACCCGGCACGAGCGATGCCAAAGTTGGAAACCTTTCGGCTGGGCGATGTTCCATTCGCCACGGGCGTCACAGACCAGGACGAGTGGTCCTCGCTTATCATTGCTCACTTGGACCTCTCTGCACTTCGTATACGTGTTCCCTCATATTGGTACACCAACCTGATCGATTTGTCATCAGGTTGCCAAGTCAGCCACGGAGACTGGCCACAGCAACGCAGCCCCCAGCGCCGCAGAACTTGATGTTGAGTTGGAATACGAGTGAAACGATCGTGCTAAAGAGTGAGTGGAATAGCGAGCTCAGTGCGCGAAATAAAAGGGCGAACACTGAGGGACGTTGAGAAACCTAGCTACATCTTACATCGAATGGATGATAATAGTGAAAAGATAGGATGGGCGGGTTTCTATGTTGAAACAAAAGGTGAATGCACAAAGTGCGGTTATAGCAAAGCGAATATAAGGTAGTGAAGCGCAAACAAAGTATCGAAGTGAAGTGCGAACAAAGTATCGAGGCGCAAACAAAGTATCGAAGTGCAAACAAGGTGCGAAACAA
>Ga0307511_10004399_pt1 | contig 14382 bp, 7 predicted proteins | sample 13_EM_MG_FD_200266 | JGI IMG/M metagenome (GOLD analysis project Ga0307511, IMG submission 200266) | Populus trichocarpa ectomycorrhiza microbial communities from riparian zone in the Pacific Northwest, United States - 13_EM | ecosystem: Host-associated > Plants > Roots > Unclassified | place... | reverse complement strand
ATAGTAGCCTCTTCCCTTCGTTATCTTGTTGCCATGGATCTCAAACATTTTGCTCTTATCAGGCAGGCCTTCACGGAGGAGACATAGCATCGATTCAAACTGATTTCGATTCATGGAGTCTCCAACTAGCATGAGCCTCTTCCCTCTCAATCTTGTCAAGAAGTCTGTTGCATTAAACCTACGAGTGAAATGCGAATGCAGAAAAAGAATTGCATTTCTGATAAATATGTAACATTATTGAAAATAATGAGGCTCAGCATAATGTAGTTAGTATGTATCCAATGTGGCCAAAATCACTTTTGCTTAAATAGTCTGGAAAAAATTGTCACATAGAGGAGAGCTAGGATTTATTAGTGGCAATGAATAGTCCAAGTTAAATAAGTGAATAAACACACACATGCATATATTTACACATACAGATTAACTGAAGACAGACACCATTATCTATACCCATTATGCTTCCATCATAATTAAGTATTATCCTACCTTATTTCCAAGGACTTGGACTCCAATTTCATTCTTATGTAAATGAATTTAAAGGAACGGATAGTTTTAAGAACCTTGGTGAACTTCTGCTTGAATGATGGGAATACATGATAAATTGTAAAACCAACGCAGAAGAAGGTGCTCTAGCATATAAAATCTCACTTGCACCACCAAGAAAGGTCCATAAAAAAGAAGAAGAGAGAAAATAAGCACCGGGAGACTGAAGTTCCACTACACACATACTAGAATTAGTAAGCATTACACCAACAAACTCACTACTTACAACAGCAATATACAAGCTGTAGTAACCTAGGAAATAGCAAGATAATCTTGCAGCAAGCCACTAAGGTTGGGAAGTAGACGAGAGAAACATATGGAAAGACAAATAAGGCACAAGATTATTGATTGCAAAAGCAACCAGCGATCTCCATTTCTATAAATAATATCACATTGTCTCAAAGGCCAAAATTTTGCAATATCTCCTAAATCATGACATACAATTACATTGTGCACCTAAATAGACTATGAAAACAATTTAAGTAAAAAAATAAAAATAAGCACAAACCTTGGAAGATCACAATCATAAGGCTTCCAGCGCCATTTAAGATAATCAGAATCTTTCCTTCCATTGCCTTGGCAATCGAAGGCCTCATCAACATAAGGACAAGAACCAGCTTCATAAATCGGATACTCTTCATCTTTCACCCAAGTACCCATATAAAGATCACAACTTTTCAAACTCGCCATCAACTTATCATCACCATTACCATCCAAATCCGCACCTGTCTCCAAATTCCCATCTGGGTCCTTCTCGTTTTCACTAGAAACCTCCACATTTGTTGAGTTATCACTCGAACCCCCGCCAGACTCAAAATCCCCATCTGGGTTGTCTTTCTCATTTTCAGCAGACACCTCCACTTTAGTTGAATCATCACCAGTTTTGGACTCAATAGTCTCATTTCGAGAAACGGGTTGGTTAGTCGCTGAGTCAACTGGTTGTTCTGAGTCAGGAAGGGTGAAATTGGGGGAGGAAGTGAGGGAGGCAGTAGCTCTTTGTGGAAAGAAATCTCTGTAGAAAGAGAGAGAGGGCTCAAGAGCTCGTTTGTTGAAGAGGAAAACTGTTAAAAGGAATGAGACAAGGAATATTGAAGTTATTACAGCGTTGCGGTTGTTGAAAGAAGAGGAATTTGCCATGGTTTTGCTTTGCTGGATTTGGAGAACATGTTCTGTTGTTTCTGTTCTGTTTTCTTGTTGAAAGGAAAAAAAAGAAAGAAAAAAAAAGGAGGGATTTGTAGTTAGTTGAGAAGACTGAAGAGAATCTTTGGTATGGGGTTGGGGAGTTTTCTTATGGCTCTAGCTCCCTGGGCTTGCAATTTTGCTGGGGAATTTTGTAGTTTGGGAATTAGCCCAAATGTTCTTATTCTCTCCTCCAATTAATTTCTTCCGACCTTGACCAAGCAATTCGCAATCTCATTTTATTTGAGTCGGGTTTTAATTTAAATTAAAAAAAAATTAATTCAACCAAACCAAACTTAATCATATCAATACCAAATAATTTTTTTAATATAAAAATAATATTTTTTTAATAAAAAAACTGATTAACTTTTTAAATTCAAGTGTAAGTTGATAACATCTTGAATTAAATTTAATTCCTTAAAAATAAGTTATTCTAGTTAAGTTATTTGATTGTAAAGTTTATGAAAATTTTATTTTTCAAAATATGAGTTTTGATAATTAAAATGAATTTATTAAAATCAAACATAACTAAGCTATAGTCAATTATATCAAAAGATTTTATAGCATTTTAATTTTTCTCTTTAATCTCTCAATGTCACCACCAACATTATTAGAAATAATTTCTTATGAAACAAATATATGTTTATATAGTTTCAATTATACATAGTTCCTTGTAATGTAGGGAGATGAGATTAATTGAAGCCATAGGAATATGTTTGCTCCTGCAACAATTAAGAGTAAAGATATGGTCCAAGAAAACGAGTATATTTATAACGTCTTGTTCCTCAATCTAATTAGTTACTAAAATTTTGTATGTTATTAGTGATTTTATTGAGTCAATTAAACCCGGTCTAAATCCAATTATACCAACACCAATTTTTTTTTATAAAAAATGATAACATTATTTTAATAAGAATAATTAATTTAAATTGACTTGATAATCAATGAATAAATCTCATAATTCAATAACCCATATTATTTCTCTAAGTTAAGTGTGATAGGTACATGTCAAGCATTTGATTTATTCTTAATTATCAAGAATTTATTAACAAAATACTAAACGTGGCTAAATTATTATATTGCCACAAACACTATTTATTGTAATAGTATTTTTAAACTTTTACCTTTTTTATTTAGTTTTTTTTCTTAATATAACTCTTCGATAACCTAATTTTTTTAATTTAGAATGTTTTTTAATTTTATTTATTTTGAGAATTATACTTTATAAATTTTTAATTTTTTTTATTGGGTTATATATTGATCTCATAAAATTATATTTTTTTTCTTGATTTTGACCTACAACATTAAATTTGTTGGAAGTGATACTTCATAATTTTTTTATGAACTTATCATGATTTCATTATTTAAATTATAGATTTAATGAGTTAACCCGAGTGGATTCGAGTTGATTTTTTTTATTGCCTTTTCTAATCAATTTTTTTTATTTTATCATTCAACAAAAGGTTAGTTGGAAATTGGACTTCGTAAATATTTTTTATTTACTTTTTATGAAGTTATCTCGATCTTATGACTTAAATTATGAGTTTGACAGGTTGACTCGAGTTGATTCTATTTATTTTTCTGATCCTTTTTAAATGAATATTTTTTAAAAGAATTGGCGTAGTAATTTTTTTCATGGAGTTATCCCGATTGGGGTAATCTAAGTCACATGTTAGATAGGTTAATTTAGGTTGACCCAATTTATTTTTTTATCCTTTATAATTGAATATGTATTTTTGTTTAATTTTACCTTCCAACAATTTAATTTTCTTTTTTATTTTTTGTTATTTAATTTTTCTTTTCAATATTAGATTGTTTAGGAATTAACCTTCATAATTTGTTTATTTGTTTTATATGGAGTTATCTCGATCTCATGGATTTTTTTTCACAATTTTATCCTTCAACGTTGATAGTTGGAAATCGAGTTTTATAATTTTTTATTTGTTTTTCATGAAGTTATCCTAGTCTTATGATCTAGGTGACGAGTTTAATAGGTTAGCCCAAGTTAACTTGGGTTGTTTTTTTATCTTCAATTTAATCTTTTAACATTAATTAGGTTGGTTGGAAATAGAGCTTTATAATTTTTTTGATTTATTTTCTATGAGGTTAACTTGATCTCATGACCTGAGTTATGAGTTTAACAGGTTGATCCGGGTTGATCAAATTATTTTTTTCTTGTTCTTTTTTAATTTAATATTTATTTTTAATTTTATCCTCAAACTATGGGTTAATTAAAAATTAATTTTTATAATTAATTTTGATTTGTTTTTTATAGAGTTATAAGTCTTATGACCCGGGTTGTAAATTTAAAAAATCAACCCTAATTAATTTAATACATCACAATCTTAATATTTTTTAAAAAATATCATCCAAAACGATTTCTTATCAATTTGTTTTAAAAATATCATCCAAAATATAATTAATCCGAGTGTGTCGATCCGAATTTCCTTTAAGAAATGAAGAAGAAGAAGAATGGATGAAAAGAAAAGGTCTAAAGTGTGTTTAATGCAAAAGGCAAGGAGTCATAAAGTCTCAGCTGTTCTTGTCGTTATTCCGGCAATAGCATAAGCAAACTAGCTAGCAGCAGGTTGTCTAACTAAAAACCCATGAACCAAGCTAGCTAGCTAGCTTGCTAGTTTTCATCATTTATTCAATCAAGCACCTCCAACCCATCCAAGCAAAAATCAACTTGCCAGGAAAACAGAACCACGGGCATGGTCTTGTCAAAACAATCCATTAATATTTTCCCTTTTTTATTGTCAGCTTTTCTTCGTTTAGCTTTGCATGGCCATTCAGAGCACGTGCAAAAGCTCCATGGATAAAAAAGAGAAAGGACTAGATATAGAGATATCTTAAAGCTCAGTGGACAGGTTTGGACTTTGGAGAGGGCTGTGTGTACGTAATTATAAGAACAGATTTCTCTTCTTTAATTTTATTTTTTTGAATTTTTACACTTCCCAAGTATATATGTCCTAGCTCCAATGGAATTGAAAGCAATTAATAAGGTTCGGTGAAGGTTCAGATCAAAGAGATGTTGATATGTCAAAGCTTTTCTTTACCTGTAAATCCAAGGTACCATATATAGTTAATGTCTCTGTATCACCTCTCACTTTCTCTCTATAAGCAGCAGCTCGGCCATTCTTTTCATGACCTCTTTCTCTCAACACTATTTCCATTCCTTTTGCCTCCTCTCCATTTCTCTCTTTTTGGTCACTTTTCAAGTATAAAATCCCTTGTTCTTTCAGGTTTTGTTCCAAAACTTTCTTTGAGGTTGAGAGAAGTGTTGATGCAATGAGAGTATTAGCTGTTCTTGTTATGGCATTATCCCTTCTGATTTTTGGATCTATTGGCCGGTCTGATGCAGTGCCAAAAACAACTTTTTTATCTCCTGTTGATGGTTCCAACAAGAAGAAAAGTTCATCAAATATGTCATCATCATCATCATCACTTGAAGCTGTCAACACCTTGTTCTCTAACTCCAGCAAGAACAAGAACATTACTTTGGATGAAATGAGAGTTGTTCCTACAGGTCCAAATCCTTTACACAACAGGTAGAAATAGAGGGTGTGAAGATTCAGTTTCTGTCCAAAAATCCTCAAGTATTTTCTCCATGCTTGATCAATTTGCTGGAGTAGAAATTAAATACAGATTTTATCGAACAAATCTTGCCTCACTTTCTTTTCTTTTTTCTTTCGTATTTTTTTTTTAGTCTGCTTAGTTCAATCTCTGAAGTTCAGTTATGTATATGGTTGTCATGCTTGTTGATCAACGTAGTATCTGTGATCATACTTTGTTCAAAACCTTATTCACAACAACAACAACAAAAGTAAGAGTAGTGGATTTTTTAGCCAATTTTATTAATTGAAGATAATTATATGCCTTCTATTCTCTCCTTCCCTTCGATTAAGTGCATGATAATATCATTTAACCTTCGAATATATATATATATATATATATCAACATAATTGTCATTCCCCTTCTTAATGTACGTAATTTTACCTCCAGTGACATAAAAATGTTTTACCAGTTAAATTAATTAATTATTAATTACTCAATACCAATAAAACTAATCATTCTTATTTACCATTTAATAATTTCCCACAAGAAAGAAGTAGGTAATGGGATTTATATGCATAAACCATTTTCGTAGTTATGGATTGGTTTGAACCTCAGTTGGTGAAAGAAACCATATCAATTTCTGAATATTTATCTTTCCATTTTGCAAGTATAAATCAGGTCAAGAGCATCAGCATACACGCGGGCAAATCTTGGCAAATATATGTATACATGAGAAGTAGCCAAGAGAAAGGAACAGGATTTTTGGTGGGGTTTAAGGGAAAAGAAGTTCTTCAGTCTTGATTTGTTACCTGTATTGATTAGATATGTTTCCTGATTAGGGAAAATAGCATTAAATTCGTGTCAGCATACTTAAATGCTACTATATATATATATTTCCTTTTTATTTTCCTGTGGAGTGAGAGAATTTAATGGTGTTTACTGTTACAGCTGCATGCAGTACGTGCCAGCCAGCATTAAATCAAGAGTTAACTTTTTACCACAGAATTTATTTTTTTTTATTTATCACTTTTGTCTTGTGGGCTGTTTTTTAGGTTAATTTTAGCTTGTGTCCCTCTCAAAAAGATATTCCAATCCAAGAGAGTAAGATTAGTGGGGGATGAATATTGGGTTTCGTGCATGCAGATTGAAAACAAATTCACAGGCTCGGGGACGGGTGTTTTCTGGAAAAATACTTTCTGAAAGTTTCTCTCTTTTTGTTTTTCCATGTGCAATCCATTTCAATACTTTTTTAGACAGTGAAGGAGAGAATTATTTGGTTATGATGGTGATGCTTCTGTTGTTCACTCCGCCCTTGAGGCTGTGTTTTAATGTCAGGTCACAAATCAAGATCAACTGATAAGACTACAGGGAGAAAGTGAAGAGTGGATTGACCCATAAAGGTTGAAAAAACCAAAGTCTGTAAAGCAACTGCTAATTTAATGTCCTAATAGGCTGAGAAAAAGAAAATGTCAAACTTCAAATACAATCCCAACTACTGGGATATTATCAAGTCTCTATCGATTTTATTTTTAAATAATTTGAATTTTTCAATTGGGTTCTTATGTTAAAATTCTGACCTCAAACATTGTTTTTCTATATAATAATATTTTTTAACAAAAATAAAAGTACAATTTAGATGAAATCCAGAATGCAAGGATATATATTTGAGAATACATGAGATTTGAGAAATAAAATTAATATTTTCTTTTCTGGGGGGGGGGGGTTAAAATTGGACTCCATGTATACAATTCAGAGAGGAAAAAAAAAACAGTAGATTTATTTGTTAAGCAGAAATGAAAAGGGAGCAAAGCAAGACTCCAAAAGGGAGTGACAAAATCCTGATGGAAAGTGCAAGGTGTTCAGAGTCTATACAACTATATAATGAAACTAGGCCTACCCTAGCTATTAGCTAAATGCTAGGCAACTGAGAAACACTGCAGGCCTAAACACTGCTCTGAGTAATGAACACTACACTTCGAAACAATAACATTCCAGCTTGCAAAGAGTTAGATTTTGAGCATCTGTTTTGACTTTCTTCTTGTTCTTCTTTTCTTCTGCTCCTTCTGACCAATTCTGTTAACATCTTTGTCCACACTATTGTAAATCCAATTTTTAGACAGCCAATTCATGTATATAACTTCTTTCCCTCAAGAAACTGTAAATGCAGGCAGTGCACAGTACTCTGATTTGAGCCCAAATAATTCCAATCTCCTGCTCAGCACCGTTAATTCTCTATGTTCTTACCTTCACATGTATACTAAGGGTTTTTTTAACTTGAATTATTTACATAAGGTGAAAATCTTTACAAAAACTTGATAACAAAGTAAGATGCCAGCTCCACTGGTGTGTCCAGAACTCCTTATGACTACCATGACCAAATTTCATCACTAGCCAATTTAGCAGATATACAGTGAAAAGAAATAGAGAAGGGCAAAAGATTTCATCAGAAATCAACAAAAAGAGCCATGTCTAATGATTGATCTTCGCATCTCTCTGATCCTTAATTTTGTTGTCGAGGCAACGAAGGGGACTCGCTATGAAAAGGAGAAGAAAAAACCTCAGATATGGTATCCCATGATAGCTTTTCATCCGTTTTACGCCTTCTTTCCAAGAATGCTGGCCTCATAGGTGTCCCGACCATTTCAACTTTGCATGTTAACAGGGCTACAATTTTGGACATTGGAGGCCTCAGGTTAGCAAGAGGCTGAAGGCATAAGAAAGCTACATGGATTACTTGCAAGACATCTTTCTCCATAAATCCATCTTCTCGCAATTTGGGATCTACCAGATCAATCACACTTGACCTCTCATATAATTTCCATGCCTGGGAAGAAACAATCTTGATGTCAGTAAAAAAGGTCTTGATAAAATTATTAAAATTTTGAGAAAAGAAGGGAAAATGTTGATCAGATAAGGCAACGGCATACATATTCAGGAAGATATTGCATTTCTGATGGTAACCTAAGATCTGTGTTTTTCCTGCAGCTAATAATTTCAAGCACAAGCACTCCAAAGCTATAAATGTCTGCCTTTTCAGACAATTCCCCTCTGATGGCATACTCAGGAGCTGTGTAACCTCTGAACAAGATATAGAGAGAAGTTACAAGGCATTAGGCCGGAACCGAATGCAATCTTAATAGTGAAATCTTGTAACGATCAATGGTTCCAAGAGTGTCATTGACTGCTATATTTGTAGCATACTTACAAAGTTCCTGCAAATGTAGTGCTGAGATAAGCTTGATCTTCAGGGAAGAACCTAGCCAGCCCAAAATCACTAATCCTTGGCTGGAATTTGACATCAAGAAGAATGTTGCTTGCTTTTATATCTCTGTGTACAATTCTTAGGTGTGAATCCTCATGTAGATATTGCAATCCTCGAGCAATGCCTAATATTATTTGGAATCTGGTGTCCCAATCCAGGAATTTATCACCATTCCCTGCAGCCGAAGAGAATTAAAGAACATGTTAAAGTTCACTGAAAGGCTTAAAAAATCGTTGTCAATTACTGTGTTTCATCCGATGTTACTGTCTGTTTTCAGTTTTTCTTAACAAACAATTCACATGTAAGATGAGATGTTACCATATACTATGAGGTCCAAGCTCCTATTCTTCATGTATTCATACACGAGTAACCTTTGTGGACCATCTGAGCAACACCCTAGAAGTCGAACCAAGTTCTTGTGTTGGATGCTAGTAATCATCTTCACCTCTGAAAGGAATTCTGATTCTCCTTGCTGAGATTTGTCAAGGGACAATTTCTTGACTGCAACCATTCTACCATCACTTAACTTCCCCTACAGAACAAGAGAATGCATCATAAAAATCTTCACAGAGCAAAATCTAAAAGTTGGCTTACAAGACTCCAAACTCGGACAATGTCTTGCCAGAAGACACATTTCGGTTTACGAATAGTACCCGATAGACAGGCCCAAATCCACCTCTTCCGAGTAGATTACCAGGATGAAAATTCTTAGTTGCTTTCTTCAGTGTCTGAAAGTCGAAATAGCTTATCGTTTGGAGGCTACCACTCCAGAAATCCTTGGTTGCTGTAATTAGATGCAAATTATGAAAAATTACAACTTCTATATTAACTTCATAATATGGTAAACACTCAGCAGTTCTATTACCTGTCAGACTTCCATTTCTTTTCAGGGATTTCCTCAGTTTTTCTGGTTTGTTAAATTTCCATAAGAGCAAGATAAGGATCAACAATATTACGAGCACAAGCATCCCTCCAATGACAAACAACAAGGCTGAAGAATTCTCTGATGAGGGGCTCTGTCTATGTAGCGTATTAGGTGCTGGAGGAGTCACTGCATTCAATAGAATACAAGGCCAACTTCATTTTTTTCTGTTGACAATTTATAGTGAAAACAACAATCCTACAACAGAAATTTCATTGGGATATTTATCATGAAAAAAACCCTTTGAAATTACAATAACATCACCAAATTTTTTTTTTTTAAAAAAACCTAGTTCATTTTTCCTCTCCCGTTCACCCTACACCCAAATTATATATGTCAATATATAGCAATTTTAAAGTCTCCTCTTCCAAATTCTGAAAGGTCACTAAATTCAATAAACGGGAAAGACAGATAGCCACCCCAAACTTCTCACAGGACACGTTGCGCTCACATCATCACACAAGACTTTATGATTTTCCGTAGTCCCCTAAACGCTTTAGAATACAGTTTGTACAGAAAAGAGAGTCATAATCTGCAGTGAACATACCTTCTAGCGCTCGGCGTGCCATTCTTAACTGTCCAGACTTCAAAGCAGAAAGAAAGAAGAATAATTTTGTGATTCAAAATGATAGCTCAAGAGCTCTCTTGTAGATTTTCTTTGTCATTTGTTTGGTAAACTTGAAGGTTAATCAAGAGGGAACATAAAAAGAATCGAAGGGAAGGGAATATGATACATTGGAAATTGTCTTGTGTACAATGAAAAGTTGAGACAATTGGAAATTGTCTTGTGTACAATGAAAAGTTGAGACAAGGAGAAGGATCCATATGTTAGCTTAGTAAACATTCCTTCCAATGTCTTCAATGTTAGTACAACGTCAGGCATGTTATTAACTTTGGCAACTCAGCCGACGGTTTACTTTTTCTTTCTTCTTTATTTTTTTATAAGGTAAGCATGGATTAGTTTTTGAATAATATTGAAATTAAATCCCTCTTCCACTAGATTTAGAAATCATCAAGTTGCATTCGTGAGAAATTATGTTGTTTGTAACTCTTGCCAATATGCAAAATTGCTCAATATATATATATATATAAGGTCTACGTACCACTAATTTATACGCGTCTTGCATTACAACATCTATTTGGATTACAAATTTAAGAACCATTTATAATTTTAATTAAGAGTTATAATCCCTATACAATAATTATTTAAAGATTTAACTTTACAATGTTATATTATCTATAATTATAAAACTTGAATCAATTCGGTGGATCAAAGACCCGTTCATATAGGGCTTGAACTCAGTCCTAAATTTATTAACTGTTTTTTTAAAAAAATTTATCAACATAATATCGGTTTTATTATTTTTAGTTTTTTTAGGATTAATCCTCCCCATCGGACTATGTTTTGCCTTGCACCGATTTCAAATTAGGTTTTATAACTATAATATTATCAATGTAGAATGTATCCATGAGTCAATATGAATAAATTTATTGATCGATACATTAACTAATAATATAAATGTGGATATGTTTATGTATCATGTTAAGAATGAGTTCAGAATCACTAAGATGGTGGGCTAAATTATTTTCTCTTATAGAGAAAAGTAGAGAAAAATATTTAAATACGTTGAGTTATATATTTTTTAGGGTAAAGAATAAATTAAATTTTTTTTTTAATTGAAATACGACTAAATTGGTAATGTTCAGAAAGGAAGATAAATTATTCTTTGAACTTATTTTCTTTTAAATTTATTGATATTTAAAAAGGATCAAAGATTTTATTTCTCATTGATTAAATTAAAATTATCCAATAAAGAGGAATAAATGTGCTATATTGAGGATGAGATTTTCTTAACCTTGGACACTCCTGTGGCCCCTAGATTCATCCCTATTTCCTGCACTGGCACTTTGGCATCGGCATTGTAGAGATGCGGCATGTGGGCTGTGCCCAATGCTACAAGGTGTCCATGGATATTCTTTCTTTTAACAAGGGAGAATAAATTAAAAAAAAATTAAAAACAACTGGCCACCAAACTTGGTTCTTCAAGATCCCCAGTGAATTTTCGGCTTTGTCATGTCTTGATTGTCCTTGGAATTTTATGATTGTTTTTTTAATCATGTTTAATTATTATGAATTTAAATTGATTCGATCATACTTGAAATCTTAATTAATTTCTGCTACTAATTAATATGTAATTTTAATTATAGAATTCAACAATACATTTTGCCATAAATAGTTTATTATACAGCAATAACTATTTCACAGTTTATTGGTCGAGGTTTCAAAAAAAGAATAAGGCTTCACTATCTTTTTAATTATTTCACAAAATGAAGATGATGTGTTGATGTTGATAGCACGTAAGACCAGCTCTATATCTTGATTTATGCCAATGGATTATCTGCACCATATCCTGTTGTAAATAGTGAAACTCACAGTGCCATCTACTTTAACTTTTTTTTCTCTCCAGTGGACCACTTCCATGAAAAGATTTTGGTATAGACGTCCATGATGCTCGGAGGATTTCAAATAAAGGATCTTAGCACTGCCACCACCCCATGTAATCTCAACGTTGAAGTTACCAGCCAAAGCATCTGCGACAAATTATACAAGACTTGATAGAAGAAAACATGTAAACACAGTTGAAAAGGTCATGCTGGAGAAAAAAATGGACAGGCTAGGTTAAGAAAGATAGGAGGAAGAGCAGAAGGATTTTGCATGGAAATGGTGAGGCCATATATAGTATCAAGAATCACTAGAATTCAGAAGTGCATGTAGCTAGGTGGGCAAAAATAATGGGCGCTATAAAGTGATTAAGAGAATATGCAGGCGTGTGATCAAGATATTTGACTTGGTTTTTGGTAGGGGACCTGACAGCTAATGGAAATGGCATCTCTCTGATTAATTTCCTGAAAATCATAGAATTTTTTATCTATACTTTGTGATGTAGCAGTTCTATTGATGGTAGAGGTTGAATCCATGCATGGCTGTCTCTCTCAATATGTTTGTCTTCAAGTTTTAATGTAGAAAAGGTAACATAACCTTATGTTCTTGATATATAATTTACTCTCCAATGCTGGCTGAAGATAGAACCCCGTTCATACATTCTCAGACTCGCAATAAAAGAACTCATAACAAATATAACATTAACCTGACAAAGTCCTCCTCTTTTTAATTACCATAGAGTCCTGAACTATGAAATTTAAATTGTTTCTATTTTGGAATTTTAGTTTTTATATATAATTTAACTCCTTATTTATTGTTTACCTCATAGTTGACTATGACAACCTTTTTAAAACTTGAATGTCAATATTATTTTTTGAATAAAATTCCCTATACAAATCTTCTTGTTGTTGTTTTGAGGGGTGAGAGGGGAACGAATGAAGAAACAAATCCAACAAGAAGTAATTTGTTTATAATTGTTGAGATAAATCATGATCCATCCTTTTATTGTCTGCACTTATTAATTACATGATTAATTAGTGTTTTATCAAATGTTGCTTTCTTGCAAGGCTGGTGTTTATCAACCAGGTCAGGTCATGAAGAATTCCTAATGCTGGAAAAATGTGTCGTCCTGGAAAATCACACACAGAAAAGTTAATCAAGTTGGGTTAAAGAGGTGTAAGGTTCGGCTTCCATTCTGGTTCTGTTCAAATTCGAGCAATAAATTCTATCCCAGATCAGGGATCGAATGCAACTTCCAGATGCTCAAGCTACAAGAAAATAAGAATAAAAAAGTCTGTAACAAAATTGGACAACAATTGGGCCAAAAAGCTCTTCTATAAGCATATGGGCCGGGCCACAAACCGGGTCCATGCTGGGCATGCACCCTAGCTTTTTCATGGGCTCAAGCTATAACGCATGAACCCAACATGCTTGGGTTCAGGCAGCTTGCCTGAGTTTATTTTTTGTTTTTAATGGTCTCATGCAACTTGCTCGAGTCCAATATTTTTTTGAAAAAAATTTTAGAATCCCATACAGATCTCTTAATATGTTATACTAGTTTAATACATACTATTTTGAGTAGAATAGAACTTTAAATATTACAATGATGAAATAACTCTTCAACCCTTCATCTCTATAAATAGACAAAACTCGTGACCTATAAATACCTCATAAATCCTTCAAAGTTGGATTCACAATCTCTTTATTATCTATATTTTTAGTATATATATTTTCATAGTCTATCTCTCTAAACTAATATTGTATTTTTTTATAAAGATATTTATTTAATTAAATGTATAAAAATATTCAAATCTACTAAAAAGGTTTTTTTTTTTTTTGCAAGTATTAGTTATTAATCTTTTTGATTTACTAAATACTAGCTACTAGTTCTCTTGACATAATAATTTTTTATTTTTTTATTTTAAACATCAATGTATAAAACAATCTATATCTATGTTGTTGTGTAATTAATTTTTCTACTTACACACCTGTCATTCAACTCATGGCAGGTCGGCAAATATGCTGTTTTTTATCTTATCTTATGTAACTCTAACAACACGGCAAACCACAAATTTTTTAATGGAAATCTGAAACTGACACCTCCTTATAGCATAATTAATGAGATTTAGACATGTTTTAAAAGAAAATTAATTGGTGAGTAACACTAATTTTATACGATTAGAATAATAATCTTAAGCTACAATGATTAAACCTAGTTGGCAAGAAGATCCGAGGCAAATTAAAGCTTGTGACCCGGATTAGTTTTTTTTAAAAAAAAAAATTAACTCAAAGTTATTCTAATGAGTTAATCTGATTAACCTAGTCGTATCACAATTTAAATTTTTTTTTAAATCAAAACTCTTTTTTATTTTTTAAATCTTAGTCAATGACCAAAGAAAATGCACGAGCACTTGGTGAGCTCCACGTTCTTGAGGTGGAAAATTTGTGGCTGTTACGTAGCAAGTGGATTGAGTC
>Ga0307511_10004398_pt1 | contig 14383 bp, 10 predicted proteins | sample 13_EM_MG_FD_200266 | JGI IMG/M metagenome (GOLD analysis project Ga0307511, IMG submission 200266) | Populus trichocarpa ectomycorrhiza microbial communities from riparian zone in the Pacific Northwest, United States - 13_EM | ecosystem: Host-associated > Plants > Roots > Unclassified | place... | reverse complement strand
GGATGCAAGATTCTGGCATCTCTTGACCGCCGCTTGGCTGTCTGACTTCACGGTCGTGTATCCCTCCTCCCACGCCCCTGCGATTCCCAGTAGCTCCGCATCTGCCACCGTCGCTAGGGAGCCTAGGGACTCTGTACTTTGATTTGTGCCTTTTGGGTTTATTATTTTATCACTATTCTTATTGTCTGTTTTGTAGCTAGGCAGCTCGGGGCTGGGGGTGCGTTCCCTCTTCATAAACTAGAAACTTGTAGTTTAGATACGGGTAATGACTGACGAAGAAAAAGCCAGTCTCAGGCTATTGCTACCCAGCTATAAAGAGATATCGATACGTCGGCCCCAGAAAATTGATTCACCTAGAATTCATTGCACTGTCATATATTAGACTCGACCCGCAATTTTGCATATTCTCGGTTGCATTGTTTCGAACGGTATGAATCTTTATTCCACGCTACGTTCTTATCTGTTAACATGAATATTGGGGTTGAACCAGTAGAAAAGTAGAGGATGTCGACAGCCATCTCGTTGGACTGGACGGGTTTTCTAAGTGAACAATATTATCTGGGGAAGCCCTTTACCATGCCCGTCGCTTCCGGTGGGATAAGGGCCATTGCCATTCCCGCATCATATGAATCAATATTCATCTCAGGGTACACCCAGCTTGTGGCCGGTGCTTTCATCGCATGCTGGATTTTGATAGCGATGGCCATTTACTCCGTCCTGCCGAAAGACCTGTGCAGGCACCAGGCTGTAATCTTGCTCTCGCAGGATTCCACTGAGCCCTTTCGGGCAGCTATTCTCATGTCGAAGTTCTGCTGGCATATCCTTTCACACAAATCCGGCATGCGGCGTTTAGAGGCCGCGAGCCCTACCTCTTTGCCTACTTGGACGGAGCTATACGTGGGGGTCTTGGTTCTTCTATTGGCCCTGGGAACGGTTATAGGCAGTGTTTTTGGGGGGCTATTTCTCCCTGGTAAGCTTGTCATCGGCCATGTTGCACCAGTGAATGCAACGATGGTCTACATCCTTGGAGACTATCTCACAAGCGGTGTCCATATCTCTCGGCCAGTGCTGCGGTCCACGCGGATTGCTAGGGCAGTTAACAAGGTGGATTCTTCGAAAGCTGTACTAGAGTCTGAATTGGGAGACAGGGTTATGGTGAAGAAGGCTCCCGCAAAGCCAGGGCCGGGGGGTGAGGAAAGCTATGATATACATTACAGCTTTCGTGTTGACGGCTATGAAATGGGCCTTCAACATATGCCAGAATACTCACTCAACGTTACAGGTACATGCTCCTTCCAGTATGACTGGTATCAGCAAACGAATGGGACCCATGACACGTATGCGCTATTCGACAATACCACCTCGTTAAATGTTGAATTGCTCCCCTGGGGCTCTGCGAGGTCTTCCTTAGAAGCAATATATGTAGATGATCGGAGAGAATGGTATTCAGGCAACTATTCTGACGGTGTTCCGGGTGTCCCATTTGCAGTGGTGCCAATGACACAGGGAAATACTATCTTACTGAACAGCCGCGACCCTTGGTACCATACCGAGAATAACCCGCTACCCCCGGTACCATTCCTCAAATTCAAACTTTATCCAATAAAAAGCGGGCGGCCTCCTTTACTATGCGACGAGAAGCATGCGTTCTACCTGGGGAACACTTACCTCGGCCCAGACCTAACACTCTACCAAGGCAAAGTTGTCAAAGAAAGTGACGGAGGTGACTCTTACGCAGAACTTCAAGTACAAAAACGATCAACAGTGGGGTTTTCTGACGGGCTGTGGCAACTCCTGACAAACAACGGTACTACCGCTACCCCATTCGAGAGACGTAGCTTTGATTTGCGTAACGGTGTAAGCGGCTATCGGCAGCTGGGGCTTGGGTCCCCTATGGCCATGTCGGTGGATGACGGAGGTGGCTCAGCCTTTGCAGATATTAAGCGCCTTGTCTACATTACCTATATACAACACCGAAACCTCCTTCAGGATGCGGCGATGAATTATTTGACATTGCGCCAGCTGGGTTTGTTGGACCAAGCCAAAAATGGGGCTCCTAGGTTGAATGCGATATTAGACGCACACGGGAATCCTCTTCCTGGCGTAGAGGACTTTGTGCTACCAAGTGCACAAGTCTCAACTTTGCATCTAGGGTATATCGCAGCGGTCCCCGCAGGCGTGGCTTTTTTGTGGATGCTTGTTGGGATAATTGTGTATTACCAATATAGACAGAGGAAACGAGGTGCAGTGCCTGGGGAAGCAAGGCTCAGTGAACCCAGAGTCGCCGGGGAAGACGGCAGAGTAAACACATAAAAGGAGGGTTAGGAATACTTCCAACGGGAATTGCGTTGAATTTCATAGCTACAGAGCTTTAGTGTGGCTATTATTGAAGACAGTAGGTGGCTTAAGGTTAAGTATTGAGGACGGGGTATTCAGGTACGGGTGACGTGGGAACATCAAGTTGCATCATATTCTCAAACAATGGCTTCTTGAATTGACCGGACCCTACCTCGGTTCCTTGTTTTTTTTGGGGGGGGATTTCTACAGTTTCATTTACTTAGTACGTATCATGATAGTGCCTATAATTGCTGAATCTAATTTTAATATAATTCCCGAAATACTTTGAAGCATGCGTATGCCCTGGCGCTCCATATTTTCATAAAGTTTACTTGAGTGCATGTCGTGCGTCGCTGCTTAAACTATTTTTTATTTTATTTTACGCCTGATCAGTCTTAGGCTATGCGGCGGCCTGGAACCTTTGACGGAACCTTCATCGGGAGCGGTCGACCCCCGAGAAAATCAACTACATACAAACTGTGCGAGACCCAAATCCATCCATCCACTGTATAAGAAAAGAAAGAACCAGTCGGAGTAATAGGGACGTGATACATAAGCCAACATCAAGAGTCTTCCATCACCAGTCACTGCGTTCCACCCTCCTCCTTCCTCTGTCGAAGTCATAGGCTTCAATCGGTAGCCAGCGTCCCTCACCTTCAGGTGGCTCCCGAGTGCCAACTTCCTGTCAAAAAATACCACAACGGAGCTGGTGGCTTTACCCAATCTCCGCATACCTCCCAAGAGCCAACGTGCCCCCATTATCCCTTTCACTCCCACATCCTGTATCATGTCTGCCATAGGTCTCTGGCAGGGGACCCCATGGATCACCATCGCCTTGACTAACGGTCCGTTGTCGTCAGGTGATGTGCTCCTATGGGGTGTTTTGGCTGGTCGGGATCGCTTCCCAGCCGGTTTTGCTGCCGAACGTGGAGCAGCTTGTTTTTTTGTGGTAGCGAGAGGTGCCGCTACCAGAGCCTCGTCCTCATCCTCATACCCGGATAGGTCCTCGTACATCTCCCGATAGGTATCAGAGTTGTCTGACCCATACTTCATCACCGTATCCTCACTGTCCTTGGCTCTCCCCTTCCCCTTCTCCAACTCCGTCTGTGTGCCATCATCCACCTGTACCACCGTCGGTTCCTGGATATGGTCGGTCTGGGTGGCGACAGTTACCGTCTCGACCGGTAGTGCCTTACCCTTTGCCTGCCACTTCTTCCGTTCTGCCGACACCGCCTTCCCTGCCTTCACCTGTGCCTCCTTCTCCGCCCATGCCCTCCACTTCTCCTCTGCCTTCTCTTCTGCCTCCTCTGCCTTCCACTCGGCAGCCTCCATCTTCTCCTCCATCCGATCTGCCTGTGCCACATGGCTATCGTAAGAGTCTTGGAGGCTAGTAGCTTTTCCAAGTCAGGGGAATCCCTCCTGGTCGACAAGCTTTTCAATTCCTCCTTGAGTCCTGCGATCATGCGATCTCGTGCCTCTAGCTTGCCCTCCACATCGTCTTGCTGTTGGTAGGACTCATCCCGGTCCCTCGCAAGTTTCAGGTATGCGTCGGAAATTCGCTTTCGGCCCTCACCGTCCACACTTCCATCCTCACCGAGAATGCTGAGTATTAGGTCAAATTTTTTCATGTCCTCATCTGTTTCCACCAGCTCTGAGTCCACGAAGTCAACCATATGCATCAGCAAAAATCTCGCAACCTCCTCCCACTCATCCCCTGTCATCCTACCCGTCCTTCTCAACCTCCAGTCATGGCCCATTTTGTCCACAACCTCCTCATCCTCGCTGTCAAGAAACCCGATTGGATTTCCCTTCGACACTCAAGGACCACCATCGTAGTGGTCCTCATCACTGATCTCTCCACGAGCACTCTCTTCCTCATCGCACTCACTCACAACCTCCCCCCGTGCTGCTTAAACTATACAGGCATCTAACAAAGTATAGGCCACCACCCCCAAACTGCCGGTTCAAGAAGACTCCAACTTAAAAGCCAATTCCCTTTATTAAATGCAGGAAGGTATCGTTCAGACTTTTCTCCGAGAAAGTAGATGAAACAATTCAGAGATAAATATCACATGACTCAAGGGGCAAGGCACAATTTTGACTACCTTTTATAATACCTGACCTCAGGCTACTAACAAATCATGATATCATATGTAGAGTAAAATGGGCCAACCAGACTAGAGTAACATCTACATACCTACTAGAGAATAAATCAGAATACCTGGGACTTGGGAGTGGCTGGGTTTGCATAGGGTCAGGTGAAGTGGCTGCTATGCTATGCCTTGCAGCCTTGATTTTTCAGGTGCTCAAGCTACTACCGGTCGGCAGTGTGCTCCACTGGTTGCTATGCAAGGGGGCGATCTGTTAGTTTTGTTGGATATCTATATAGACAATAGTCAATCGAGGTAACTAAATATACGTACATGTTGATAGGCCACTTCCAGTTACAACAGCCGTAGTAGGTATGCTTTTCACGTGACTTTTACAAATGGCGGTAGCAACTTCTGGCAAGAGCATCAAGGGTATGAGCTGGAAAATCTCTTAAGTAGGTATTTAGTTTTTCTACGGATACAAACAAGCACCATATTCTGTCAATGCTGTTCGGAGGGATGTATTGATTTTCACTTCCCAACGAGAGATACACAAGCAATAAACTCAAAAACTAAAACTAAAACAACGGGGAAGAGTCAAAGCCTATCCTGTTCGATACCACAGCAAACTGTAATACTAATTCCCTTCACAATCTGACATCCTAGGCCGACCTCACAGCCTTCCTAGCCGTTAATTATTATACAAGATTTGCGAGCTCTGAAGCACTTACCTTGTTAGCCGTATGCAACATACTCCCATAGAGGTTTGCCTTCCGCTGCTATGGTCACGTCTGTTTCCCCGTCTTTTTTTATACGCATGAAAGTTTCCACGTTTAAACCCACCACGCCGTCATAAATTGCTTGAATGTCCTTCATAAAATCTGCGATAGGAGAACATGAAGGCGAGTGGTTCGCAGTTGGTGTTGTTACCGGTTCAGTTTGTCGACAGTGTGAGCAATAACCAGTCACATTCAGCTGGCAGCTGCAACCGTAATTTCTACTACAGTAACTGCAATATCTAGTGCCTGTAGTGACCGGTGTCTCCCCGCAGTATATATTACTGGGAAATTTCATGTCGTCCAGAATATTTTTTATATCTCGAGTGGATTTATGCATAACACCCGATGCTATAGGGTAAACACCTTTCAAGGTAAATGCCCTGATAAGGAAACCTAGCACCAATGAATCACAAGCTTCTTCCTTTGTAGTGCTTTTGCATTGCAGAGGTTCGGAACCGGGCTTGCTATACTTATCGACTGCTTGATGAACTCGATCCATCATACGCTCAATGGATTGCTGGCGGCAAGTAGCAATCTCACCTAGTAGTCGTTGAGAAGATAGCCGATAGCGATGCAGGAACATAAAACTTACTAAGTATCGAGTCTGGTATATATTCATTCATCCCACTTCCATCTTTTGCGGTCATCACCAAGGCGGTGGAGTCATCAGTACTCGTAGTTGCAGTAAGAATGAGCTCTTGCGACAACTCGCGAAAGAGCTCCTTTCTCGCAAATACATACGAAATAAATAACCACTTGTGGCCAATCACCGTCGGTGGCTTCGCTGCTTCATCCGGCACCAGCCCTGCAATCCATTTGTCGGCCCACAGCATAACTGCTTGACTCACATCGTACTTGTCACATATCACCGCAACCTCATAAAGCTGGTCCTCATTTAGGTGTTTCGGCACCAAATGGTTCTTCATGTGGATTATCCGAAGTACAACTGCTAAAGCGTTTTGGTTGTCATCCTCGAGGGTGAGTTCGTACGGGGTACAGCTGGCATCTGCCCTCGTTGCGGCTAATACGCTTGCTTCTTTGAACCGGGAGTGTCTACCAAACATCGCTCGAAAGACTGCTGATGCGACACAAAGGGTGCTGGAGTTTATTTGAAATCGGGCTTTCCCTTTGTCGGTAGGAATAACAAGAACAACGTCACCCTCTGGATCCATCACTGCAGCCGAGGGGGGCCCCGATATGAAGGTCCGAGTACTGGCGCTCGTAGCAGGTTGACTTCGATTGGCGGTAGAAGTCATATTCGCCTCAACTATGACAGCGTTAATAATACATTACACAAATCCACTCGAACTGAACCATACTACAACTTACACTCTTAATGATCCGATACCAATTCCCGAGCTGTGGAAACGAAGCGCAGCCCGCGGGTTGGGGAGCAGAGTGGGTAAAACCCGCAGTTGAGCTGGTCCGTTCTTGCAAGTGGTGACGGTAATGATAAAAGATAACGACCGCCGGTTGAGGAGTGTTTTGAGGCCTCCCATTTTTCTTTTTTTGTGTTTGAAACGAACTCTGGAATGTAGCTGTACTGATGGGGTCTGTTTAGGAAAGATCAGCAATGGTTTGCACTAGGGAGTTCAACGAGAAGTGACAAGACACTGTGACGCTTTGTAGCCAGTCGGGCTGTACCTAGGTACATGCTGCATCCGGGATGCAAATTATCATCATGGAGTACCGGAACTGGAGTGCTTAGTCAGCGCAGCGCTAAGCGTTCGATATTGTTTGCTAGTCTTGTTTGCATATACAATCCCATTCAGAAAGTGTCCGAGATGCCATAGAAGGGGTAAAACGAAGTGAGCTCGTGAAATACTCACAATCCTTGTACTTACCTGGTTCTAACTAAATACCTATCTCAGCCTGATGACATGTATAAATAGCCCTTCATATGTAGGCAGATGAGACAGGCAACGTAAGTATTATGCATATTGCTAGCAGAATCTAGGAGGATTTTAGCCCCGGGACCTTGTACCATAAATGGCGGGGTATGACTACTATCAATATTTCGGGAATGAGTACTCCAGAATAGGGTGGCCCATGGGCTAGTAATTGCCTCCCCCTGCCAAAACTGTGGCCCGATAAATGCTGTTTGGATATACAGAGCTTAAATGTGTAAGATCCTGACCTAGATATCTCGTGCAAACTACGTAGTATTATTTTGTGCATCCATTATTATCTCCTAACATTAGGAATATACAATCCCATTCAGATAGTGTCCGGGATTCAAACCACTTGCTGTCAGGGCGGGATGCATATACGGCCATTCTGGGTATTGGCAACCAATCACAGACCGCCAACGGATAACCATATGCACAATAGCTGCGCATGTACCTTCCCCCCGCGTGCGCCAGGAGCCAAATCGGCGCTTAATGTGAGATTTACTCTACATAAAGCAGTATATGCCGCTTAGATCGAGAGCAAATATTATGCAGGTTTGATTAACCTCATTCTGCTGAGTTGTGAGGGCCGAGGGCCCCCAACTATGATCTCGCCATATTAACACATGGCGCTCCCAACTTTGATCTCGCCATATTAGTCGAATCCAACGACCTATGCGGGGATAATATATTGTGTCCTCGTGTGCCATATTTGGGGTACGGTGAGTACCATATTGGGGCTTTTGCGTACCCGTAAACAATAGAGGTAAAGAAAACGAGTCTTCACGGCCAAAGAAAGTCCAGCTGTTGGTAGCTGAAGACTCGACTACGTAATGAAAGACAGAATAACTAAAGGGAAATTCGTAGAATATATAGCTCCCCCTACTCGTACTGATCAATAAACTTACCTTATTTGGCAGTGGCTGCTCTTTTTGGTTGGTACGCTACTATTTTAGGTTGGTTCATCTCCGTATACGTGTGTATGTCCAATTATCCCATGCATGTTCATGGAGCTGTCATGGTTGCTCTAGATCCGCCACTAAGCAATTAGCGGGGGATGCGCCGCGGACGAAGACGAGGTTCCTCTGGTTGCACGAGCTCCTCCAGTGATAAAGATGAGAGACGTCCAGAGACGCCGCTACCACAGATTATTTTAGAGTAAGGTTTGAACTGCCACTGAATAGCACGGACTGCTATGAAATGCCACTCGCGTAAGTCAATTCTCCCAGCTAGTGTCGAAATCCCCATTCTAGTGCCTATTTTCGACAAGAATATGCCAAATAGATTAACATGATTATTTTATATAACGGCGGTCCACGTACATTCTTATAGCGAATTTATTCTAAGAACGGACATGTTTGTGTTCCAGCGTCCTTCGGTCACACCCGAGCGGTCTCACTCCCGTCTTCAATAATTTTTGTTCCATTCGTCTCTTTCGGCTGCACTCTCCCGCTTCACTAGGGAGGGCATGGTTGAGTTACGCCAAAATTCCTGTCCTGTGCGTTCATGCGTGCGTGCTGCGTGCGTGCTGCGTGCCACCTTGTGTGGTTATCAATGCTAGCACCGAGGGCTAAACCCATTGTTATCAGGATCTCTACAGATACGACACATCAAGTTCAAATCCGACAGACTTTGTCTTTCGTTCTTTCATGATGGAGTCAAATTCTCCAGACACTATGCATGCAATTAGAGGGGTAAGTGTGCTATTATCACCATAGCCCAGAAACGAGACCGCAGAATCCAATGTATGCATATTCTGAGGCTATGCATTTATCGAGAATGCAATTATCGAGAATGCAATTATCGTAAAAACTTGATGTAGGATAGTATTCTTACGATCGATTTGTCACCCCCAGGCCCGAACTCTGGGCGTCTTACATTGATGAACCTTACAAACGAGTTTAGATGTATATATATGTTCGCAGGCTGTTCGCAGGCTACTTACCACGCCCCTCGGGAGGCATAGAACTTGTAGGAAAATACTCTCGCTGTGGCACAGGATCACGGGAATAAGCATTGACGATCATGGTAGAAATGGAGACAATTTCGTACGTAGGACTAAAAAGGGCGTCCAAATGGAGACAATTTGGATATGTCGGGAAGGATAAAAGAGCTGGAATTCGCTGGCGAAATGAATAAGGAAAAAAAGGCAGTAGAACCATAGCATTCATACTATAGCGATCTCTACATAGCTTTGACGAATACATCTATTTTTCTCTCTCTCAAGATTCCTCCGCTTAATAACCTCGTAATCTTTACAGAACTTTTTATAAAAAACCTAGTATGCCCCCGCGGGCATCTGGGATGGTAGACAAAGATTCTATATTACTGGAACTCGCCATGAATAAAGCTAAGAAGGAGATATCAGTATTAATATCTGTTAGTACAATCTAGAATCCCCATGAGTACTGGGTTTTTATTAAAAAATTTAAAAAATGTGAAACTCTAACTATGGCGGAAATTTCCACAGTCCAATTCGTTGATTTATGGTAAATATTCATAGATGTGGCACCCCAGACGCACTTCAATACTGCGGCATCTAGGTACAACTAGAACAAGAATTTCACAAGTGCAGAGGTAGCCACCCGGGTAGGGGTTGAGGCCTGGCGAGCTGCACAGGCCAAAGCTACTGTAGTCGCCAGAGTTTCTGGAGTATCTGAAATGTCTGTGCGTTCTCACTGCACCGCAATGATCTTGCATTTTTTGTCTGTCTTCGATCGATCCTCTCTGCGTGTCTATATTTATTCCTGTAGTGACGATATCTCCAAACTTCCATAGTTATAGCGTATCGAGTAATGTAGAAGGTAGCCATTCGGTCTCGGACTTGAACTAACACAGCATCGACCGTACACTCTCGATATAAGGGTGCCAGAGAGTCATTCCTATATAGTGGACTTTCGATATCATAATGTCCGATATATGAAGGCTCGATATAAAAATACATTCTGTGTAACAATATGGGCTGACCACCCAGATATGAAATTGTGGGTCTATTGGTTATAAGAATGACCCTTAGGCATTTTTATAACTGTAGCTAATGTGTTTTTATATCGGGTTACCCATATTTTCATATTTTTTTGGGCAGTCAGCCGATAAATGTTCTTATATAGAATATCTTCTTATCTCAAATCGGGTGCTCTGATATAGAGTCTATTGTATTCATTGCTAATTACAGTAATTCAGTACCCTTGTCTGCTATCCTAGTATGCTCGTGAGAGGCATACCAGGTATCTATGCCACCCGTGGACATTTCCTATGCGTCCGCGAGGAGCATGTCAGCTCGGCCACCCAGAACATATACATGTAGCCAAAAGGCCTCCGTGTGCCATTCTGAGATCCCACGAGCCATACACCCTGATGACCGACCGGTCATGGAAGCCTTTCTTTGTCATCTACCTACGTCAACGGCCGCCCTTGTTCCACGTTGTTTCAAAGCGTATTTGCTTGTCGGGCTTGCCGTGATCCTGACCAGACGTTCTCATAATCTTGTTATTGAGTACCTCCTTACCACTACGTACCATGTTACATACTATCAAGTTTTTACGGTATAGCGGGTTCTCTGTATAAGCTATCATATTGCTGAGCCTCTCGCCCTTGACACGATGACAACAAGAGACGTCTGCTATGAATCATTTGGTACGGTATGGGAGTGCTCCCTGTGGGGCCACATTCGTAAACTACATAGTCCTATATACACGCCCTTACATAGGTAATAGATTACATTCTGAAACGAAACTCCCGCCCGGGGACGTCGATCATGTGGAATGAGTAGCGGCTAACACTGCGTGAGCCCTCCATCTCCATCCCATTATAATTATGCTCCGCTCAAGGACTATTCATCCAACCTGTCCCTACGCCATTGACTACATTCTGCCAGCTTCACCTGAGCGCTGTATCTTAGCAGGTGATCCCTGAAGGGGCACCCTTACATACTGCTGGAGCTTGCCCTCCACTGGTTGCTAGAAGCGTGACATTGTTGAAGATAAAATCAGAGCAGGATGCACAGAGGATATATTTGCTCTTGCCCCCCGATGCAACAGTGCCACTGACATTGCTGAGAGTGACATGTTTAATGGGTACACCTGCCGTTGGTTTGCCAGTGGGTTTACCGTCCAAGTAATCCTGCTGGATTACGATTCCATATTGGTTAATGGCTTTTAGAGTGATATTGGAGTAGGTGATGTTAGAGACTGAGCCGGTTGCGCCTTGAATGGTTTTGATGCGCACCCCTGTGACAAACGTAGCATTGTTAGTAAGTTTGATACTGTACGCCACTGGCATAAACAAGATCATCTGGGGACGGACCGTAAGCTGAGTTTACAATAGTAGACCCAGACACTATGACGTCCTGAACCACGTTATTGGCGCGGTTGCCAACGGACCCGATGGCAATACCATGGCCACCCTGGGGAATGAGCTGTAAATTAGTAATGTTCACACGGATGCTGGGGCCTCGGTTGGTCATGCAATATGTATTTTTCGTATAAATAGTACTTACCGAACAGTAGCCGTTGGTAAATTTGATGTTCTTTCCACTATTTACGGCTAGACAGTCGTCCTGATTATATACGATAGCTTTATTTATAGTAATGCCGGTAGAGGACCCAACATCAAAACCGTCTGTGTTGTGCCCAAGATTGCCAACATCTCCGTCCCTGTTGTCGATTGTTACCGAGTCAATGAGCAGGTCCTGGCAAGTGTTGACGCTGAAACATTGCACCGGGGTATTGCGAATGCTAAGCCCCTTGATAGTAGAGTTGTTCAGACCATGGGCGAGAAAAAGCTTTGGCTGGGAGGCACGTTAGGAGTGGTTCGAACGTTGCATAGAGGTAAAAATATGGGGGCCCTTATGGTTTACCTTGATTTTACCATCATCACCTTTCCCATCCCACCAGGCTGCTCCGTGCCCATCGATGACATGGCCAGATCTCCCTGTAACAGTGACTTTGGTGCCACTAACCGATACCAGTGGACCAGTCCACTGCTTGTAGCCAAAGGTGACCGTTCCAGTAAAGATAACGTTGGTACCGGTTTTCAGCTGGGTGAGGTCGAGGGTTTCGCCGGCAGGGACTACCAGGTCCCCGACGGTAATGACACTGCAGCCCTGTTTGGCCGCGGCGAGGTCATTGACGTTTGTAATTGTGCACGAGACACTGCTCGATGGTGAACGTGGCATGACGCATTGCTTCGCCGGAGCAGCATGAAGAGCTGTGCCAAAGTACAGCACAGCAATGATGAGGGCAATGCTGGGCTTTTGCATAATGAAACGTAATGAATGTGAATACGACATAGGTATATATACAACAGGACCGCTGAGCACAGGCCGGCGATGCGGGTTTCAAAGAGTGAATGGGAGGAAGAAATATTGAGCTTACACATTTGGAAAATACATCGCCACCTCTTATAGTCAACGTTGACTGCAGATATATCGATAGTTATTCTCGATCCTAGCATGTAGAGATCTGTGGGTGCTGTGTAGTGGTTACGTAAATGGCGAGTCTAGTACGTGCGACACCCTGCCCACAAGGTGCCATGCTGGAGCAGCAAATTGTGTGCCACTGGCCCACCCGCCGGTACCAGAATATGCTGCGTTGTAGTACCTACGTAGATATATGGAGCCATCATCGAGTTTTGCACTCCACTGAAGAGCACCCAGGCCTGTAGTGCGAATAGACATGGGACAACTGCTAAATGCAACCCTGTGCAAGGCTTACATAGACATTAGGCATTGATATGTCTCGGTAGAGACACCGATGGCCCCCTATTGCCATTGGCGCGAGAGAGAAAAAAATGATAATTGTAGCACTAACATTAATTCGGTTGAAACATAAGGATATGTCAACGGATGTACGCGTGTACGCAGATTGGATATCCATGCCGCGACCCAGATGAGGAAAGAGTTCTGTGTGGTTAAATGGTTGGCATGTAGTGCGCATGTGCATACCGATTCGGTTTTACTCCGTACCACTAGTACATCCTCGCATGCCCAATTGATAATGGTTACTATCAGCTTTAATGTTTTATATATATATACTTGGTACATTAATTTGGCCTGCTACACACACATTGGCTACATGTACTTCTTGGCTGGCGTGCGCACGTGCGATCCAAGTTCCAAACTAGGACCCCTTAATAGTATTATTATGCATCGTTACACATATACCACACAGTATCAATACAAGAATGAGTATATGCCTATATCCCAGCTGGATCGCTCTAGTACCGATAGCAAAGCCAATGCATATATTGTCGGCGTGACTGGCCGAGCACCTGCCCCAATACCACCATGGCGACCACATGGGCGGTGGTGATGGGTAAATTAATTTAGCAAGGCTTAGATTTGGGGGCTGCAGGAACCAGTATCGGGTGGAAATAGTTAACGTGGGAGATTAGATTTGCAACCTGAGCTTCCTCACATCATCCCCATGTATAGTCATGGCATTATGCTGTTTCGGATACCCTACGCCTGTCTAGGGATACGTATACAAACATGCACTGAACCATTGCACCTGCATGAGGGTGGTACAAAAGTCAGATAAGTGATAACGTAGCCTCACCGATCGGTCGGATGCAGGGATGCAAAAACGAAAAATAAACGTCATGACCTCAATTCCCCACCGCTCGGTCCTAAATTGAAAATTTAGGCCTAAAGATGGTGACAAGGACTTCGCATGTTGGCTAATTTCACATCTTGGCGACAGGGGATATTTTGAGATGAAAATGCTCATGGACAAAATAGAGGGAGCTGGATGGCGAGAACAGCAGAAAACGGTACAGTCAAGACCAACTTAACAAGTACAATATAGGTGACAATACTTTCTCCCTCCGTACTGTAAGATTTGTTAGGCGCGTGGTATACATTCCCAATCTCTCATATCACGATCAAACCAGTACCTGCAGTATTTTCTTTTCTACCCACAGACGCTTATGGGAATGGCCCAGGCTGCAGTAGGTAGTTATAACGCATATTAAGCATAAAATCGTTTTTCACCTGCAGTAATTGTTAATTAAATTAAATGTCACCAGCACAATTCCCAGATATGACCCAAAATGAAAAGCGAAACCCTGCCGACGCAATTCCACCCACCTGATTTGGTAGGTCTACAAACGAAGTAGGCAATATTACGCTATCCGCCAACAGTTCCCTTATGGGTTAATTCTCCTTGGTACTACTTCTATCATAACGTACAACTAATATTTGAATGTCCCCCACGCCGCTCAGTGACACCCCTATTCCACCCAATCCTCCCAGACGGCCGTTATACAGCTTGGTGGCAAAATTTCCCGT